>Ga0247836_1004551_pt1 | contig 17221 bp, 15 predicted proteins | sample LaCruzMarch2015__4_FD_187116 | JGI IMG/M metagenome (GOLD analysis project Ga0247836, IMG submission 187116) | Freshwater microbial communities from meromictic Lake La Cruz, Castile-La Mancha, Spain - LaCruzMarch2015_14m | ecosystem: Environmental > Aquatic > Freshwater > Lake | place: Spain... | reverse complement strand
CCACCCAAGCGGGTGCGGGGCGTTTCGAGAAACCCGCTCCGGACGCCCGGGCCGCTCCTCCCGAGGCTCACGAGTCGCTCATCAGCCGGAAGACCGGTGCGGAGGTGCCATTGACCGGGCTATCCTTAGCCGAGCTCCGTGCCGCTGCCTCCGGCCGCGGGCGACCACTCGGTGATGTGGTGGCGGGACGGGTTTCCCGCGCACCTGCCAAACGCCCCCTGGCAGCGGTGCATCCAGACTGGTCGGTACGGCTTCGTGCTCGACACAGCCGCGATGCGTGTGCCGCACGTTGGGCCGGTCTCTCCGAGCAGCTACGCAAGCCTTGCACGTAACGACAACGCAGCGATCACGGCGCTGCCTGCGGCCGACCTGAGCCTCTTCATCGAAGCCGACGGAACGACCTACCGGTGTTCTGCCGGGGCGGATTGGGATCGCACGGCTGGTCCGCGGCTCATCGAGTCGGGCCGCTGGGTGCAGCGTGCCGACGTGAACGGACTCGTGTTCACATCGAGCGACGGCCGGCAGCTTGCAGCGGATGCCCGGTTCGAAACGATCGCCTGGCCCGACCGGCTCGCACTCGTCCTCGCCGTGCGGCCGCCGCTCACGCCGATCGCGGCGGGGGACATCGGCTTCGGCCGGCTCGGCGGAGGGTTTGGCCTTGATGGCACCAATCATCTCGAAGTGCCACACGCTCCGAGCCTTGATCCCGAACGGTTCACGCTCGAGTTCTGGGCGTATCTCCCTGCGGACTTCGCGACGGCGACGAAGGCCTTCCCGTGGCTCGTCTGCAAGAACTTCCACGAGCAGGCCGACGGCAACTACGGCCTCACGATCAGCCCCCGTGGTGTGCCACAGGCGGGGCTCAATATCGGTGGGGGACGCGACGATCGCTTCACGGTCGAGGCGAGGGAACCGCTGGCCGTCGAGGCGTGGAGCCATCTGGCCATGACCTACGACGGCGACTCGCTTCGGCTGTTCGTCAACGGCAAGCCCGCCGGCGAAAAGAAGGTGGGCCGCCAAAGGAAACCTGGCGCGCGTGGCCTCGCCTTCGGTCGTCGGCAGGATAACTCGGGCGACGGCTACCACTTCCGCGGCGCGATCGATGAGATTCGCCTCTATGACCGCGCGCTCTCGGCCCAGCAGATCCGCAGTCGGTTCGCGAAGCCTGAAACGGCGCTTACCGACGTGGAGCCGACGTTTGCGGAATCATTTCGCCGCGACGGCGAGGCGGCGGTCGTGCGGCCGCACGTCGTCTGGAAGGACGCGAAGCTGGCGATCCATCTCGACACCGAATCGGAAAAAGGTGGCACGAGGCTTGAAAAGAGCGTCGATCTGCCACCGGCGACGGCCGCGGGGCCCGCCCCGTGGCGCGACGTGTCGCTCGCTTTCGACCCGGCCACGATGGCGGAGTTGGCGGACGACGAGGCCGCATCAATCACCGCCGTGCCCTTGGACGCCGCAGGCAAGCCGACCGGCGATCCGCTGCCGGTTACCCGGGACGATGTTCGCGGCTGGCAGCGAATTAATCTCGACACTGCGACGGCGATCGTGCCGGCTGGATCGCAGGCGGTCAAACAGCGAGCCGATGACGGGGCGGCCTTGCGCGACCACCGCAACGACGCCATCGAGCGGGTGCGACTCACACTCAAGAACCCAGCCAATCGCGAGTCCACCGTCCGGCTCCTCTTCGAGAAGACCGCCGCCGGCCTTCGCGGCCGTCTCGGCCAGCCGATCACCGGGATGTCGGCGATCCTTCGCGACGCAGCAGGCCATCCCCTCGGCATCCCGGTGCAGCTCTCTAAAAACTGGCACGGCCGATCAGGCGACAACCCCTACGAGGGCACCTGGTTTCATGGCTTCACGCAGCTGCGGCTACCAGCACAGGCGACGGTCGACGTGGAACTCACGCTCGCGTTTGCCCACTGGGGCGGCGTGCCGGCAGCCTCGCATGCGCAGCTCTGCCTGATCGGCTGGGGCGCGAATCAGCTTTGGGATGAGTCGGCGATGGGCTCGTGCGGTGAGTCGATCTGTTACGAGCCCGACCAGATACAGGCTGGCTGTTCAATCCTCGACGTCCGGCCGCTGATGGTGACGTCGATGGGCAACGACCGTGCATGGGGCTGGACCAACAACGTCGGGGGAGGTGATTTCTTCAGGCTGTTCGACCGCTCCGGCCACCGCGTGCCGCACGGTCGCATGAAAGCCGCCTACGAAAAGCAGGGGCCGTGCCTCACGGAGGTCACTTATGCCGGGGAGGTCGGCGAGGAGATCGAGCATGCCGAGACGGTAAGCCTCGCTCGGACCAACGACATCGTCCGCGGCGTCTATTCGGTAAGGATGGACGTCAAGCAGCCTGTCGAATTTTCCCGGCTGGTGCTCTTCCAGATCGGCGCCGACACCTACAGCTACACGGGGGAACGGAAGATGGCCGTGGGCGATGTGATGGGGCTGGTCCGTGAATGGGACACGCAGTGGGGTGGCGACATCTATCGCACGCAGCCGCTTGAGTGCACGGGCACGGTGCCCTGGGTGTCGCTTCATGAGGCGGTGCGGCGACCGGGGGCAGACAGTGGTGCCTGGGCGAACCGTGGCATCGTCATCCGGGAGTGGCGGGCGCGGCTGGGAGGCAAGAATGTCCGACCGTGGGTGGCGGAGCGTGGTGCCGTCGTCGGCGGCACGGCGACCTCGACGCTCGATATCCTGCCGCCGCCGGATGTCACGCAGCTCGTCGCGGGAGACTTCGTGGAGGCGACAATTGAGCACCTGGTGCTGCCACAGGCCGCCGCGGATTACTACGGACCGAACGAGCCGCTGCGGGCGGCGCTTGCCACGATGCAAGACACCTGGCGACTGGTGCACCGAGAGGCGGTGAAAAACTCGCGGCGGGTGGAGGTGCGGAAGGGTCGCCTCATACGGCTCCATCCGGATGTGCGGGTGGCGGCGGAGGACGGCCGCGCCGAGTTCACGATCGCTGGTGGGCTCGGATACGTGCCGATCACGATCACGGGCCTGCCGAAGCACCGAGGCGGCGGGTTCACGATCGACGGCACGCCGTGCGACCAGGCCGTGCACGGCAACGACTTCTGGCAGACCGATTTCGACCCGGTGAGCGGCACATGGAGCCAGACGGTGACGGTGCCTTTGCCAGAAGTCGCGGACCATACGATCCGGTTCGGTGCCACCGTTCCGTAGCAGTCCGTGGACAGGTCTTCTGCCGCCGTATGCGGCGGTTGTCGACCCGGGGATCTCCCGGCGTCGAGGACTATTTTCGCCAACTTGCACAAAGAGTGTACGCACGTACACTCTTTTTTGGGTCTGGCCGGACCACGCCAAACCGTGCATAATAAGTCAACAGTGCGAAAGGCGGCTCGGATGCCGTGGTTCGACATCGTGTGGGATGAGTCGCTTCCGGATGGGAACGTGGCCCACCTGGCGGAGCATGGCGTCAGTCCCAACGAAGCGGAGGAAGTGCTGATGAATGCCATCGGCCGCGAGAGGACGCGGGCGAGCGGCCGATGGATTGCCTTCGGACGAACGTCGACGGGCCGGGATATCGCTGTCGTCTATGAAATGATTGACCCCATCACCGTTCTCCCTGTGACGGCTTTCGACCTTGAATGAGAGGGCTCCCGTGACGAGTCAGGCAAATCGAGCGACGGTTCGAAAGCGTGTCAAACGGCGTCTGACGGCCGCTGAAGTGAAGCGCCACTGCCGGATCATCAAGGATGTCGTTCGCGAAAAGGATGCGATCGTGGCACGAGGCCGGTCGGTGCTGGCGGCGCACGATCGCCTGCAACTGGCATTGCAGACATTAAAGGCCAAGCGTCAGGAACGCGGCCTGAGCCTGACGGACGTGCAGCGGCTGAGCGGAATCGACCGGGCGAGACTCTCGCGACTCGAATCCGACCCTCACGCGAATCCCACGATCGAGACGCTCAACCGCATCGCCCAGGCCCTCGGCGTGGAAGTCCGGGTCGCCATCGTCGACGCCCCCCTCTGACGGGCCGTGGAAAAGGCCACCCATGGCCCTGAGGCCGCCCCGGGGTCACTGGAGGATCCTCCAGTGACGGGCCTCCGGCCGTGAGCTAGTTTTGTGGATATACCGGGGAGGTTGGTTCTCCGGCAGCACGGCTTCGCGGCACGACGACACTCCAGTCGTGATCAATCTCATCAGTCTTCAGGGGGACTTATGCACAGGCAACCTATTTCACTCGTTTGTCCGCGCTGTGCTTTAGCGGGCCGTCGCGGGTTCACGCTCGTGGAACTGCTGGTCGTGATCGCGATCATCGGCACGCTCGTCGGCCTCTTGCTGCCCGCGGTGCAGGCGGCCCGCGAGAGCGCGCGGCGGAGTAGCTGTGCGAACAACTTCAAACAGCTTGGCGTGGCCATGCTCTCGTACGAGTCGGCACGGAAGACCCTGCCGCCATCGCGGTGGGGACCGGCGAGCTCGGTGCCCGGCTGGTACACGCAGTCGACGAGCAACACACCGGCGACGAGCAACGTCGGCTTCCTCAGCGGGTTCGTCGCCATGCTGCCCTACATGGAAGGTGCGGAGATCTACGACCGCATCATGGGGAGTGGGTCGCCGCCGCACGTCGAAACCACGACCTTCGCCCCGTATACCACGCAGTCGCCGGGGCTTCTGTGTCCGAGCGATATCCCGCGGATCACTGACATCCCGAATCATCCCTGGGCTCAGACCAACTATCTGTTTTCGATCGGTGACCAGAGCTACGTGCAGAACGCCGACTGGTCGGTGGGCGGCTACAAGCAGCGCGGTCTATTCGGGTCAAATAGCAACTGCTCGATCCGCGAGATCACAGACGGCACGTCGCAGACGATCGCGATGTCGGAATGCACGCGGCCCGAGGGGAGCGGCGCAACGGCTGCCAACAAGCTCACCGCGGCCTACGGCGAGGGTCGCCCCGATGAAAAACAGCGGCGTCACCTCCCCCCCGAGAAACCCCGCCCCGAGCGTGACCGCGGTGAACACGAGCTTGAGTGCGAAGGCCTCCGCCGGGAGCGCGGGATCCGCGAAGGCCCGCTCGATCGTGGGCAGGCCGAGCCCGAGGTAGTCGCTCCTGCCGACGAGCTTCCAGAGGGCCACCACGGCCAGGCCCCCCAGGAACATTCGTGCCGGGAGCCAGGGAACGTGCCGCTCCCCCTGCTTGGCCTGACCCGTGGCCACGGTGCACGGCGCACACCGGCGGCACGGCCTGACTGGCCGCCGCCTCGGTATGCCCCCGATTCGTTTGCTTGCCGACGACCCTTGCGATCGGCTGGTGGCGAACCGCGCTGTCGCGCAGATAGTGTACGGCCGTTTACTCACGCCGTCCGCCTGCCGGTCCGCCCATGGTCGCCGCGGTTACAGGGTTTCCCGCGCGAATCCGACGCCGGCCACATGGCGGCCCCGCGGCGTCCCGCCGCTACGAGCGGCGTCGGCCCGAGAAGACGCCGCTCCACAAAATCATCTCCGAGAACCTCGAAAGCTGGCTCGAGTGGCGCGAAGCCGCCGAGCGGCCCGTGCCGGGATACGTCGAAGAGGAACTCCGCGGCTATCTCCAGTGCGGGCTGCTCTGCTTCGGATTCGGCCGCGCCCTGTGCATGGGCTGCGGCCGGGGCCTCGTCGTCGCGTTCTCCTGCAAGGGACGGGGCGTCTGCCCCTCCTGTAACGGTCGGCACATGGCCCAGACAGCAGCCCATCTTGCCGATCACGTCATCCCGCCGGTGCCCGTGCGGCAGTGGGTGATCTCCGTGCCCAAGCGATTGCGGGGCGTGCTTGCCGACCGACCCCGAGCCGTCAACGCACTCACAAAGATCTTTCTTGATGAGATCGAGCGGCTCCTGCTCGCGGCGTCAGGTTTCAACCCTCCTGCCGCCACCCCCGCATCCGCCTGCCCACGGCTCGGTGGCATCTCCTTCCTGCACCGCTTCGGATCAGCGCTCAACCATCATGTCCACCTCCACGCCTGCGTGACCGACGGTGTCTTCCTGCCGGCGGCCGCCGACGCAGCGTGTGACACCCCGCCGCCGTTCCTGCCGGCGCGACCAATCTCCCAGGCCGATCTGGCCGCGCTCGCCGAGCGGGTCCGCCGCCGCGTGATCCGCTGGTTCAGGCTCGCTCACCTGCTCGACGGTTCTGCGGCTGCCGCCATGCTCGCTTGGGAGAACAGCGGGTTTTCAGTCGATGCGAGCGTCCGGATCACACTCACCGACCGCGATGTGCCCAGTTATTTTCAGAGTCTCGAACACCTGCTGCGATACTGTGCCCGGCCGCCATTCGCGCTTGAGCGGCTCTCCGTGATTCGCGGCCCAGACGGCCGCGCAACCAGAGTCCGCTACGTGCTCCCGCGGCACAAGGCGGCCAACTGGGTCGGGCGGGGTCGTGGGCGGAAGTCCACGCGGCCCGGCGCGAACGGCTTGGTCGAACTCTCGCCGTTTGAGTTCTTGGACCGGCTCGCCGATCTCGTCCCACCGCCGCGGAAGCACAGGCATCGGTATCACGGAGTATTCGCGCCGAACCACCGGCTGCGAAAAGCCGTCACGGCACTCGCCATCGGGAATGTCGGCAAGCAACGCGAGGCCACGACCGGCGGACACGGAAACGATGGTCACGGCTCCAGAGGCTGCTGCGACGCGAATCAAAAGCCCCGCTCGCACGACACCTCACGGATTGCGTGGGCCAAGCTGATGGCGCGGCTGGGGGAGGAGTTTCCACTGCAATGCCCGGGGTGTGGCGGCGACATCCGGCTGATCGCGTTCATCACGGAGCCAGGGCCGATCCGGAAGATTCTTACGCACTTGGGCGAACCACTCCAACCGCCTCTGGTGTCAACCGCCCGCGGCCCGCCCACCGACTGGGCCGAGCACGTCCAGGCCCATGACGAACGCGACGCGATTCAATCGTCGCCCCAAGAGCTGCCCGCGATCGACATCCACAGCCTCTGACCGGTGCCACCGGTGCCGGAAGCGAGGCGTCGAAGCCCCGGGAACGGCCGACTCGGACGCGGTCTGCGCCGACGCCAGAAAAACGCCACCGCAGGGGGATGCGTGGCGTTTTGGCCAACCGCCTCCGGACGGCCCGGCCGCCCAACTTCGCTGCTCAAGGGCAGTCCTTCAGCCGGAAGACCGGGGCGGACGTGCCATTGACCGGGCTATCCTTTTTTCAAGCCCGGAGCGTAAGCGATGGGACTGCCTCGGCTCCCCGTTACCCCAGGCTGTCGATGCGGTCAGCGCTATCGTGTGGGCGGCTCGCTTCTCTTTGAAACGACGCAGTCAACTGCGGTAGACCCTTTTTGCCGGTGAGAGCAAGCCAGCCAAGGAACAAACCCCCTGTCATCCACACGGATTCTCCGGAAGGACGGGAAACGTGACCGACTGGCCTAACAAGGTGCAGCTGACAGCTGGGCTGACCCCTTCATTTTCTTGAATCAAGGGGCAGGTCGATGGTGTTGACCCCCTCTCGCACAGTGACCTTCATCCGGTTCTCAAAGTACTTTGTAGGTATTTCTTCGGCTCGCCCAGGGGTGCTCTTCTTCACCGTGGCGTCTTTGCCTTCGTCAGCACCTTCGTCCGGCTCATATGCTTCCTGAAATGTAGACACCGTAACGATGTGCTCGCCGGGAAGTGCACCCATGCGTCCGGCGTTGTATCGCATTGAGTAAAAGCCCGTTTTGTCGCTCTCACCGAATGACGGTCGCCCACCGGCAACCGGTTTCAACCATATTTTCGCGTTGACCACTGGCTGGCCATCAAGCGTCAACCTGCCACGCACCTGTCCCAGTGGGAATTGCGGTTTACCGCAACCGGTCATGAGGATCAGGCACAGCAGGAAGGTGACAGTGATAAGGTTCCTTATCGGCCACGGTGTTTGGGGGTGACGCATGCGATTTGAGGAGCCTTGGATCGTGACGACGGCCAGGTTTCTCCGGATGAACGGGCGCCGATTGAGCGGAGGGTCAGACGCCCAGAGACTTAGTTTGCTTGGCCGTCGTTGCGATCGAGCATTCGCTGCCACAAGCCGTTCGTATTCTGATCCACGTCGTCGGTTTGGAAGCGGGTGGCACCATCGACCATGGCGATGGTGCAGCCGCCCTGGTGTTGACTCGCGAGTCCCGTCCTGCATTGGTCGGCGGTCTGCCCGTTGATGCCACCCCAACCACAAAACAGCACATCAGCCGAGCGCTGGAGCTGCCATCGGGTGCCGGCAGTGAGAATGCCACTCGTGCCAAGTGGATTTGCTCCCATACAGTCCATCAGGCTGTCACCGTTGAAGAGATTGAGCGCGCGTTCTCCGAGCAAGACTGTATTGCTCGTTCCGTCGGTGAAGTCCTTCAGTCTCAGTTGAACGCTCACGCCCTCGGCGCCATTGCCCAGAGCGCCTTTGAACGAGGCGCCCGTAATAAAACGAACGGATTGAAATCCGTTGCTGCCCACGTAGTTTGAGCGAACCGCAGTGTTGCATCTTGCGGTCGTGCTCGTACCCCGTAGGTATCTATTGTCATTCATGAGTCGACTGTCCGGATCCGACGGGCAGCGATGCGTCGGAAGTTGAGCCTGATTGATGGCGGTACGGGTGCCGTTTGTATTATTTTGGATTCTATCGGCGAAGGTCGCTGATGTGTCGCCGACGCTGATCGTGTCTGCCAGAGCGTTTTCCTCTGTAAACGGCAGGATAAAAAACCCCCAGGAAGGGTTCGCCACATAATTATTTTCTGTCGAGGTCAGGCCGGTATTTCTTTCATGATTCCAGCCGGGCGGAAGCTGTTTGTTGGCGTCCGCGTAGTTGTGAATCGCGAGAGAAAGTTGCTTGAGGTTGTTCTGGCAGATGGCCCGCCTCGCCGACTCCCGGGCTGACTGCACGGCGGGAAGAAGAAGCCCAACCAGCACCCCAATGATGGCGATCACCACGAGAAGCTCAACGAGTGTAAAGGCTTTTTTATGGACGTGGGAAGAAACCATGACCTAGCTCCTACTTGTCTCCTGAGAATCCCCTCTCCCGAGCCCGCACGGACAAACTCCCTTAAGATTATCACTTCTCGATCCCCGGCGGCCTATCCGGTGTTTACCTGATGAGCCCAGAACAAATGGCAGGAGAACCTGGTTTTCCTGGCGGTTTCACCCCAAGGGGCGGGTGCCGCAGCATGGCCTCGGAACCTGCAGGGACTCTCAAACTGGAGGAACTCTAGGCCTGCAGGGCGGCGAGGAGAGCGGGACGGGCCGACTGCTGCTCTACGCCGATCGAACGCAAGTCGATCCTCCAGATGGCTATCGTGGCGGCATCTGGCCTACCGAGCCGGCTCCGGCTCGCCGTCCGCGGGCACGGTTTGGGCGACGCAGGCGGGATTGGGCTTACCGGGGAGCGTGGCCTTCCAGGCCGTAATCGCCGCGGACATGCGGCCGACAATGCCTGGATGCTGCTGGCTCACGTCCTTCGATTCACTCCGGTCGGTGGCGAGATCGTGGAGTTCAGCGCGGCTCCCATCGCCACTGACATACAGCTTCCAGTCGCCATCCCGCATGGCATAGCTGCCCGTTTTTCTGGAACGGCTGTTTGCGGCACCGCCCTGGACGTGCCAGAAAATCGGTGTGGTTCGCCGGACGGGCTCGCCCAGCCACGCTGGCAGCAGATTTTCACCGTCGCCTCGATACGCAGCGGGAAGGGTCATCCCGACGGCAGCACACAGCGTCGGCAGCAGGTCGACGGCCGTGAACACCGTGGTGTCGTTGACTGTGCCGGCGGGTGCCTTGCCGGGCCAGCGGACGAGTAGCGGCGTGCGAACGCCTCCTTCGTAGAGATGGGCCTTGCGTCCCCGGAGCCCGCCGGTGGAGCCGACGCTGTAATACTTGCCAAAGCCCTTTTCCATGGTGCCGTCTTCGGGACGCGGCGGGCGGGCCTTGGGCTGCCACTCGACCCCGGCAGGGCCATTGTCGCTCGAGAAGAGAACGATCGTGTTCTCCTCGACGCCGGCGGCGCGGAGGGCCTCGAGCACCAGGCCCACGGTTTGGTCGGCGTCGTAGACCGTGGCGGCATACACCTGTCGCCGCGGATCGAGGTCCTGAAAGAGGTCCATCGACGCCCGGCTGGGCTGCAGCACGAGATGCGTCTGAGGAATCCACACGTTGAGAAAAAATGGCTGTTTGGATTGAAGATTTTCAATGAACTGCACGGCGGATGTGGCGACCTGCCGCTTGGCGAGCCGCGGCCCCGGGCCGTGGTACACCAGGGATGCATCGATCCCATACGCCTCCATCACCGGAGCCCCGGGCAAATCACCGCTTCCCATGTGCCATTTGCCGACATGGGCAGTTCGGTAGCCTGCCGACTGCAGAAACCGGGAAAGTGTGGGGGCCTGCGGATCGAGCCAGTCCGCCATGCCATGAGCACGGTTTGCATCCGCTGATCCAAACGCGGTGTAGATGCAGTAGCGGGATGGAAACTGACCGGTCATCGCCGCCACCCGGCTCGGCGAACAGACTGGACTGAGCACGTTGAATTGTCGGAAGTCGATCCCGGACCGGGCTAGGCGGTCGAGATTGGGCGTCTTGAGCCAAGGAGTGCCGTGGCAGGCGAGGTCACCCCAGCCCATGTCGTCGGCATAGATGAAGACGATGTTGGGGGGCGCGGCGGGCGGGGGCGCGGAGGGAGAGGGCTCGGCGGCCGAGGCGAGTGACGCCCACCATGAGGCCCACCCTACGGCCCATCCTACGGCCCACCATGAGATCAAGTGCATGCTGGCAAGCCCCAGCATGGCGATGAGAGTTCTCACGATCTGTATCCCTTTGCGACGCTCTCTTCAGCGAGAACCCAAAAACTATGTCCCAAAAACTATGTCCTGAACACGATGTCCTAAAAACTATGTGCGGGGTTTCCGCTTCGGCCAATCAGGTGTTCACCGGACAGGCCTCGAGGGCAGGATGCCGCGCTCATAGGCCTGGCTCACCGCCGCCGGCGCGTTGGGGACGTTGAGCTTGGCATAGATGTGCGACACGTGGGTGTCGACCGTGGCGTAGCCGATCCCGAGGCGGCGGGCGATCTCCTTTTTGACGAGTCCCTCGGCCAACAGTTCGAGAATCTTCTGCTCGCGATCGGTGAGCGGTGGCATCGCCGCAGGCTGCGGCCGCATTGCATCGAGGATGTAGCGGGCCACGTGCTTGTCGAGCGACGCTCCGCCGGCGGCCACCATGCGGATGCCGTTGGCGATCTCCTCCAGCGTGGCGCTCTTGAGGAGGTAGCCCGATACGCCGGTGGCGATCGCCCGGTAGATATCGCGTGGCTCGTCTGATTGAGACAAGACGATGATCTTCACCGCGGGGGCAGCCTTCCGAATCAGTGGGATCGCCTCGAGCCCTCCCATGCCGGGGAGCCGCAGATCGAGCAGGAGAATGTCGGGCTGGTCGGCGGTGGCGGCCGCTGACAGAGTTCGCAGGGCTACTTCGGTCGTGCCAAAATGCCGCAGCAACTGCATCCCTGGCTGGTCGTCGATGGCCATCGCGATGACCCGCCGATATTCGGCATTATCTTCCACGAGCATGATGCGGATCGAGTCGGTCGGCACGGTCATGATTGGATCCATGATGATGGCTTCCACCAGGAAGAGGTGGACAACGTGAGGCTGACGCATGTGCCGGACTCTGGGCCATCTCGTGCCGCCACCCGTGCTCCGAGGAGCCGGGCCCGGCGACGGAGCGAGTGGGGCACCGAGTGGCTTCCGAGCCGCCCCCGCGGGCCGGTGGCAAGCCCTTGACCATCGTCGGTCACCGCCAGGTGAAGCCCCCGGGGCGTTGCCACAAGCCGCGTGACGACCCGGGTCGCCCCGGAGTGGCGAATGATGTTTGCCAGACATTCCTTATAGAAGAGCGCCATCCCCACCTGCTGCCGTTGGGGAAGCGATGCGAGGAGGTCTTCGTTTTCGATATCGAGCGAATAGTCGATATCGGCCAGGAGTCGCGTGGCGGTGCGGCGCATGTCAGCTGCCAGTCCCTCGTAGAGCCCGCGGGATTCAAGCAGGTTGACGCAGGAGCGGGCCGCCAGGCCGCTGCGTTCGGTGAGGGCCCGCATCTGGTCGAGAATCAGCCGCAGCTTCTCGAGATTGTCGTGATTCGCCTTCGCGAGGTCGCCGTACAAGGCGATGGCATGGAGGTTGGCACCGAGTTCGTCGTGGAGATCCGCCGCGATCTGCTCCCGTGTTCTGGCAATGGCTCGCTGCCGCAGAATTCGTTCCGCCACGATCGAAAGGGCGATGAGCCCACCGAGCAACACGGCCAACCCCCCGAGCCAGCGGACCCGTGTGGCCTGCCGCTGGTAGCGGGCCTGGATCGCCGCCTGCAGGGCCGGCCGTGCGCCCTCCAGATCGTGTCGCTGAGCAAGTTCTTCGAGCCACTGCCGGATCGGCAGAATTGTGCCGTAAAAGTTGCGGCCGTCGGTGATCGCGGCCAAGCGTCGTTGGCGTGGCGTTTCGTCTCGCCCGCCGCCACGCATCGTCACCGGGCGGCCGAGAGCCACGTTCCGTCCGGCGGCGAAACACTCCACCTCGGCGATGCCAAACAACGGGTTGCCTGGACCCATGGGCGTCCACGGCTCGGTGACGGTGAGCCGCACGTATCGGGCTGCACATTCAGGAAACGAATGGACCATGATCGGACCGGCATCGAGAATCGATTCCCTGCGGGAGTCAACGAGGGCTGTTGCATCCACACAATCAGATTTGGTTGCCGCTTCGAGCAGCATCCGTCTCGGAATCCCGAAGTCACTCTGTTGGGCCTGCGGCACGTTATCGCTGATGCCGATGGCATGAAGGTGGATCCGACTGAGGCGGTGCACATCCCCGAGATCGACCTCGATCGAGAGCGGTTCTTTGCCGGACAACTCAAGGATGAAGTCGACGCCCTGGTCGCCAGCGGCGGCATCCATGAGGTAGGGCACGAACCCGTCCACCAGGAACCGCATATGCCGAGCGGCCTGATCCTGATTGATGCTTGATGACGCGGTCACGGGCTGTCCGACGGCGATGTTGTCTTCTCCCCGAAAGACGAGAATCTCGGAAAGCTGAAGCACGTATTTTCCATCCCAGGCCCGGGCCGAAAGCGTTGTCGACTCTAGCCTCACCCAAGACGCTTGAAGCTGGCAGGGAATCACGACCGGGGCGATCCGCGGGAGGAGGCGATCATCGGCCGTGAACGACGCGATGACGGTGACGTCAGCCTCGTCTCCTGTCCCTACCACGACCCGAAAGGCCTCTGGAAAGCCATCGGCCTGGAGTTGTGAATCAAATCTCCGGTAGATCGTCGGCACGATGACGATTTCGTCGATGGGACCGGGTTCGCCCAGATCGATCTGCACCCACTCCTTGTGAGCGGCCGTGTCGTGGGCGACCGACCGGTAGCCGATCGCTCCGGCACCGGTCTGCATCGTGAAATGCGCCAGTGTGCCCAGCCGCACATCGATGTCCTCGACCTGTTGCTCAAGCTCCGCAAGGCTTTGATCGAGCCGCGGCACGGCGGGGGGCATGTCTGTGCTTCTGCCACAGCCACACCAGGCCGGGAGCAGTGCGGTCACCAGAAGCCATCGAAAATGAAAACCCATTCCGTCAGACTGCCATACGCGAGGTCAGCGTTCAACGCGCCGCCCTCATTTCGAGGGCGAGGCACGCCCTCGAATCTGTTGCCGCGTCCCGCAAACACCGGATGCCACGCCTGCGGCAAACCGTCTCAACTACAACACGACGGGCTCGGTCGCATCAGGGATGCGGGGCCACTCAACCGACAGCTTCTCCGTCTCGAAGAAAAGGCACCGATGCGCGTTGTGAGCCTCCTGACTCCTCTGGCAGCGGTTCTTTGGGGGGCGTTCGCCCTCGCTGCCGAACCTGTGCCGGCAGGAGATCAGCGCTTTCCCGATTTCAGTTGGGACACGATCCCGCTCTACATGCATGTCCGCAAAGCGACCGCCTTCACCGATCAGGAACTCGATTTCCTCGCCACGTTTCCGTTGGTGACGCTCGAGAAGACGACGGGGCATCGGTCGAGTGGATCGACCGACGAGGGCACACTCGTTGCCGCGCAGGCGATCAAGCAGCGAAACCCTCGCACGAAGGTGCTTTTCTACCGCAACGTGCTCGTGCATTACGGCGGCTATTCGTTTGATGATCGGCTGAGCCAGATCCCGCATCCCTTTCTGATCGACAAGCGAGGCAACACGCGGCTCGTCAGGAATGTCAGTGAGGCATATGACCTTGCCAACCCGCAGGTCGTCGACTGGTGGGTCGACACGGCCATGAGTGTCTGTCGCCATGACGCAATCGACGGCCTGTTTCTCGACGGCAATGTCAAAGCGCTCACACCCTATCTGGCCAGGCAACTTCCGGCCGGCAAGAAAGAGGCTGTCACCGCCGGTTACCGTGACATGGTCAAGCGGATCCGGGCAGATATTCCGAGGTCGGATCTCCTGATCGCCAACATCATCCGGGCCAGTTTCTTTCCGGACGCCGGGCTGGGATACCTCGAATCCTTCGACGGCTCCTACATCGAGGGATTCGATGTTGTGGTGGGCACGATGACAGAGGCCGAACTCGTTGCCAAAGGAATTGAGGCGTTCCAGCAGGCGGCCCGTGACGGCAGGATCATCGCGATGACGCTGGGACTGGGCGAATCGGCGGCGGATGCGACGAAGATTGATGACGCCCGCACGCGTGTCGATGGCCTGGAGGCTATGGAGGAGCGGGCGAACTACCTGATCGGGTTGTTTCTCATCTGTGCCGAGCGCTCCAGCTACCTCTACCTCCACGATGGGTATTCCGCCGATCTCCGCCGCGGTGAGTGCCAAAGCAAGGTCTGGCTCAAGCGGTTTCCGCAGTACGACAAGCCGCTCGGTGCCCCGCGCGGGCCGGCAACGCGAGAAGGCTTTGTCTATAAAAGGTGTTTCGAGCATGTCGATGTGATGGTCGATCTCGAACAGAAGCAGGCCACGCTCGAGTGGCGAACTCCTGACGCAGTGGCAGAGAGCCCCCGGTAATACGGCTGACTCATGATCTTTGCGCGTTCCCTGAGCGTAAGCGACGGGATTCCACGCTGCCGATCCCCCGGCTTACGCCGGGGGCTTTTATGGGAAGCGTGAGCGACGGGATTCCTTGCTGCCGGGCTTCATAGAAGCCCTGAGCGTGAGCGACGGGATTCCCCGCTGCCGATCCCCCGGTGCCCATTGGAGACACGCGGGCGACGCCTCACGTTCGATTCAATGGGCGGGCATGGCGATCCAGGACGGCACCGTGGCCTTCGGAGCCCACGCGTTGGCCGCCCGAATCTCATCCTCGGTGAGCCGTGGATCTCGCAGGTAGACGTAGTAGGCATCCGCCCGCTCGAAGAGATCGCCCGTCCCATCGTTTCGGTCGCTGACCACCATCGTCGCTGAGATCCTGATGTGGAGATACCCACGGAGGAGTTCGTCGTACCGCCCATCCGGCAGGCTGAATGCAACGGGGATGACCACACGGTCTGCCCCAACTTCACGAATCTCCTTTGAGGCCTCGCGGGCCGCAGCCGTTGGCAGGCTCTCCCAGCGGCCGTCCCGCTGCACCGCGACGGCAGTCGCAGGTCCGAGCACATGAAGCGACCGGCCGGGTCGGAAGTTTTCCAGGAAGAGCGTCGCCGTGAACTGGTCGTCACCGGTCGTTGTCACGTCATCGACATCCGCTCGGAGATCCTGCAGGGCCATCTCCTCCGCCAGCCGCCGCTGCTGCCGGACCGTCTCCACAATCTGCTGCTGCCGGCGGGCCACGATGCGATCGATGCCGCCCAGGGCGGCCACTGCTACGGCGAGGCCCACGGCGAACGGCACCGCCGTCCGCCACCATCCCGTGCTTTCCGGTGTCGGCACCTGCACCGCGAGATCGGGAGGAGGTGGTTCAAATGCCATGGTCGCCATGGTCGCCGTGGCCGCCGTGGTCGCCGTGGCCGCGCGTGTGCCGGGCGGGGTTGCCGGGCGACCGATCGCCGGCATGCCGCCACCGGCGACGATTCGACCGCGTTCCATCCACAGCTGTCGGTCGGCGATCGCCGCGACTGCGGGGTCGTGTGTCACCACGACGATGGCCGTGGTGCCCGCCGCCTTGATCTCAGACAGGATGCGGACGATCTCCTGTTCCGCAAAGAGATCGAGGTCATTGGTCGGCTCGTCGGCAAGGATCACGCGGGGCTCCGTCGCCAGCGTGCGGGCCAGCGCCACCCGTCGCTGCTGGCCGCCCGACAGCTCGGCCGGATAGGCGTCTCACCGCTCCGCAAGGCCGACCTGGGCCAGCATCTCCTGCGCCTTTGCGGATGCCGCGTCGCGATCGAGAACCTCGCGAGCTGGCTCGAGTGGCGTGACGTGGCGGAGCGTCCCGTGCCGGGCTACGTCGAGAAGGAACTCCGCGGGTATCTCAGGTGCGGCATCCTCTGCTTCGGGTTCGGCCGTGCCCTCTGCACGGGCTGCGGCCAGGGGTTTGTGATCGCGTTCTCGTGCAAGGGGCGCGGGGTTTGCCCGTCCTGTAATGGCAGGCACATGGCGCAGACCGCCGCGCACCTTGTCGATCACGTGATTCCACCGGTGCCCGTGCGACAGTGGGTGATCTCCGTGCCGAAGCGATTACGGTGTTTTCTCGCCGATCGGCCTGCGGCCGTCGCCGCTCTCACGAGAATCTTTTTTGAGGAGATCGAGCGGCTGCTGGGCGCTGCCGCAGGCGCGACGAGTGACGCCTGCGCCCCCGCAGCCGCTCGCCCACGGCTCGGCGCCGTCTCCTTCCTGCACCGCTTCGGCTCGGCGCTCAACCACCACGTGCACCTGCACGTGTGCGCAACCGAAGGCGTCTTCGTGCCGGCTGCCGACGACGCACGGTGCGACACCCCGCCCGTGTTCCTGCCGGCCCGACCGATCAACCAGGCCGATCTGGCCGCGCTCACCGAGCGGGTCCGCCGCCGCGTGATCCACTGGTTCAGGCTCACTCGCCTGCTCGACACCGCTGCCGCCGCCGACATGCTCACGTGGGAGAACAGCGGGTTCTCAGTCGACGCCAGTGTTCGGATCACGCTCTTTCGTCTCCAACTGCGTGTCTATTGTCAGCCCTTGGAGCACCTGCTGCGGTATTGCGCCCGGCCACCCTTTGCGCTCGAGCGACTCTCTGTGACACATGACGCAAGCGGCCGCGCAACCAAAGTCCGCTACGTGCTCCCCCGACACAAGGCCGCCAAC
>Ga0247836_1004533_pt1 | contig 17265 bp, 14 predicted proteins | sample LaCruzMarch2015__4_FD_187116 | JGI IMG/M metagenome (GOLD analysis project Ga0247836, IMG submission 187116) | Freshwater microbial communities from meromictic Lake La Cruz, Castile-La Mancha, Spain - LaCruzMarch2015_14m | ecosystem: Environmental > Aquatic > Freshwater > Lake | place: Spain... | reverse complement strand
AGTCATAAAACTCCTCGACCGGGATGTTCACCACTGTCGTTCCGAGCTGGCGTTTGATCAGGTATTCGTCAAACGACATGCTGAACATCATCGGACACTTCCCGCCGCTGAAACCGACCCTCAGCTCGCGCAAAATGCGTTGGAGCATTGCTGCACGGGCAAAGTCCATAAGCTCGACCGTCGTTGCCGCATCGCCCAGATCCGCACCATACAGCGCGTAATGTTTTTCCAGATTGTAAAGTGTCGCCGTGATGAGTGGACCGCAAACCACCGAGATGCACTGGAGTTCACGCTCGACGCACCAAAGGAAGACCGGCTTGTCGCAGGCATCCAGCAGTTCGGTGATGAAATAATCCGGCACAAACGTTGTGATCACCACCACAATGCAATCGACGTTGGCAGCCGCAAGCTGCACGCCCGCCTCGCGCGCGTCCGCCTCGGTCAAAACAAACCGCGACGCCGCAGCAGAATCGAGCGGCTGACCGCTCAACAACCGCAGCATCTCCGCCAACTTCGCCTCCCCAAGTTCCTCGCCAAGGTTGTATCCCCCGTAGGCCATGCCAACCACCCCGATTCGGGGAAGTGCAGCCTTGGGATGGAGCGTTGCAAAACGGCTTGAGATAATGGGCGTGGCACTCATCGGATGAGGAAACTTTGCCGCTGTCCGTGCATTTGTTAACTGGAAAGATTGGTAATCTCATGCATATTTTGGGAGTGTGAAAAAGCGAATCGCCCCGACAACTACCGGCAGCGTCTTTCATGGAACCCGTATGACAGCGATCGGGCAGGTCACCCTTGGCGGACGACACATCGGAGCACAGATCACTCAACCCATGAAATGGAGAACGTGGGATACGTATGCGGTCGTTTACGTGCTGGAGGGCCACGCCCGCTACGAGGACGAAGGGGGATTACGACGCTCTGTGCAGAGCGGGGACTGGATGCTCATGTTTCCCGGCTACCGCTACCGCTACACGGTCGAACCCGGGATTGTCTGGAGCGAGATTTTCATCCAGTTTCGCGGGAAGGTTTTCGACCTCCTGCGAGAGAGCCGGATCTTGAATGAACGTCATCCCGTCGGGCACACCGAACCCGTCAGGCTCTGGCGATCCCGGTTCGAAGCCGTTATCGAGCTGACCGGCGCACGGGAACCCACCCTCTCGCTTCGACGCATTTGCCAGCTCCAACAACTCCTCATCGACCTTGCTGTGAGACCGCGCAGCAAATCCGCTCCCGCCGCCGAAGAGGCCTGGCTTCAAGATGCCATGGATGTTTTGGGATGCGACCTTCACAAGGCCCCCGACTGGGAGCACATCTCCAGAGCCTTGGATGTTTCTTACGAAACCTTCCGAAAGCGATTCCGACAGTTGACCGGTCAGCCACCGGCGCGCTACCGCCAAAGCAAAACAATTGCCCTAGCCGGCGAACTGCTGAAAAATCGCGCATTGTCCTTCAAGGAAATCGCCGCCAAATGCGGTTTCTACGACGAGTTTCATTTTTCACGCACTTTCAAGCAGGCCACTGCGCTGACTCCCACGCAATGGCGTTCCCATCCTTTTTAACTCATGGAAGAGGACACTAAGTGATGTTTTCACTTCTCTTGCCGTCTGAAAGCGGATTGGCTTCCTGTTCGCAGATTCAATCCCAATGAAAATCCTTTTCCAAGGCGACTCGATCACCGATAGCTTCAGAAAGCCGCAGGAACTGAATCCCGCCTACAAACTCGGAAATGGGTATCCGCTTCGACCAGGAGCTCGCAGAGCGGATAACCGCCGTGCGTGGGTGGCCAGCTGGGGAAATCCCTGCGGGGAAACGCCTCACCGTCCACACCGGCGTTGTTGTGGATGTGGCGCTTACCTGACGCACTGTTTCCGGACAAAGGACGCGTGAATGGCCTGGCCTGGAGTTTCCTTGGATCTTGCTGCCAAACTGGATGTAACCGAGTTTTTTTGGCGGGTAAAAAGTGTAGCCACCTTGTAGCCCAAATCCCTGGAAAAACATGGAAAAACCTAGCATTTTTCCCATGTTTTAGAGTGCGCTTTTGCAGCTCTAAAAATTTCCATAACCCGTTGATTATGATGCTGAAGGGGGAGGATTGCCCCGAGGTGGTCGGGCTTTCCGGTAGTGGCTTCGCGGTTGAGGACGCCCCCCTTGCAGAGCTGCGGAAGGGGTGGGATTGCCTGCTGCGCAGGCTTTCCATCGTGGCTGCGCGTTTCAGGAGACCCCTCTTCGCAAGGCCTCTCGGAGAGAGTGGGATTGACTCGGCTTCGCCTCACCCTGCGGGCTGCCTGCAGCAGTCTGTCTCGCTGCGCTCGGCTCGAACGGATATTCTCATCCCACGGAATTTTTTTGATTCGCTTTGCGAATTGGCGGAAGGGGTGGGATTGGCTTCGCCTGTCTCCGCTTCGCTCCGGCTCGAACTGCGTTCGAACCCCACCCCTCCTTCCCGGCCTGCCAAGCCGTAGCCTTGGCGAAGGCTGGCGGAAGGGGTGGGATTCGAACCCACGGTGAGATTTCTCCCACGCTCGATTTCGAGTCGAGTGCCTTAGACCGGACTCAGCCACCCTTCCTCTCTGCAGTTGAGATATATATTTGTTGATTGGGCCTGCCGATAGCAGACCCACGGAGTGATCGGATCCTCCGCAACACAGGGGACTCTAGGGGAGTGCATTTGTTGGCTGCAAGAAGAATCAGGCTCGCCCGTTGCAGGTTCCTGTGGCAATAACAATTAATGTCTCAGCTGCTACACAGAATGATGGGGGCTTGACTGAAAAGTCCTGGCACCGGTGATCTTCGGTTTTCGCTTCATTTGGCTCTCAAGGCACTGAGGCGGCAGGTCGACTGGAGTTGACTCCCGCGGCGGCGCGCATACGCTGGGAGGGAAATGTGCCCCGAGTCCATCGAACGCGTGAGGAAGACCGTGCATGAATTTTTTGCGAGCAGGGGCTTGCGCAAGACTTCGCAGCGGGAGGCGATTGTGGATGCCGCCTTCGGGGCGACCGACCACTTTGGCGCTGAAGAGCTTCTCAAGCGGGCCCGGGATATTGACGAGTCGGTTTCGCGGGCGACGGTTTACCGCACCCTCCCGTTGCTCGTCGAATGTGGTGTCTTGCGGGAGCTTGACCTTGGCGCCGACTCCAAGGTCTATGATCCTAATTTTGTTGAAAAGCCTCACCACAATCACCTGATCTGCGTCGATTGTGACAAGATCATCGAGTTTGAGGACACGAATATCGAGCTTCTGGAAAATTGCATCACCCGCCGCCTTGGATTTTCTCCGGCAAACAAGTCGGTGAAAATCGAGGCTCACTGCGACGAGCTCAAGATCAAGGGGAGCTGCGGCAACCGCCCTTCCCCGAAGACCCCGGCAAGCGCCCGGCGCAAATAGAGGTTGCCGGAAGTGCGGTGGTATCCGTAGATAATAGGCATGAACAACCGCCGCGCCTCTGTTCCCGCTCTTGCAACCTTTTTGACCCTTGCCGCCGTCAGCGCTGCATCGGCTCACACGGGACACGGCTCCCCGGGAGGATTTCTCCATGGACTGGAACACCCGGTTGGTGGATTTGATCACCTGCTCGCCATGCTGGCCGTCGGCCTCTGGGCGGCACAAACGGGAGGTCGTGCTCTTTGGCTGGTGCCGCTGACGTTCGTGTCGGTGATGGCGCTCGGCGGAATCCTCGGCATGGCGGGGATTGTGGTTCCCTTCACAGAGGGCGGCATCCTCGTCTCGGTGCTTGGGCTGGGAGTGCTCATTGCGGCTGCCGTGCGGATGCCAATCGGCGCGAGCATGGCCATCGTCGCGTTCTTTGCCCTGTTCCACGGGGCGGCTCACGGTGCGGAGATTCCGCCGCAGACTTCGGGGCTGGCCTACGCTCTTGGCTTTATGGTTTCAACCGCCGCGCTTCACGTCGCAGGCATCACCGCCGGCATTCTGACCCAGAAAATTTCGGCTCCGGTTCTCACGCGTTGCGCAGGGGCCCTCGTCGCCGGTTGCGGCGTCTGGCTCTGGCTCGCCTGAGGCGGGCTGCACGGGAATCCAAAAACTACGACAAACCCACCCGCCCACGAACTCGTGGTGGAAGGCTGAAATTTAAACCGGTATTAGCAGAACTATAGAGCGTGGAAATATTGTAGCCGCGGCACTCAGTTGCCGCGTTCTTCTTCGCCTCAGCAGAGTGAGGCGGCTACAAATAATTCGGCTACGCAGAGATTATCCGGCAATCTGCTTGAGCAGGTCAACGCAGCGGTTTGAATAGCCCCACTCGTTGTCATACCAGCTCACGAGCTTGAAGAAATTCTGGTTCAACTCGATGCCGCTGCCGGCGTCGAAAATGCTCGAGTGGGTATCGTGGATGAAGTCCGAGGAAACGACCTCATCTTCCGTGTAGGCCAGAATGCCCTTGAGGTAGGTCTCGCTGGCTTTCTTCATGGCCGCGCAGATTTCCTTGTAGCTCGTGGCCTTGGAGGTCTTCACGGTAAGGTCAACAACCGAGACGGTGGGAGTGGGAACGCGGAATGACATACCCGTGAGCTTGCCTTTGACCTGAGGGCAGACGAGGGCGACCGCCTTTGCGGCACCGGTCGTGCTGGGGATGATATTGATCGCGGCGCTGCGGCCGCCTTTCCAATCTTTTTTGCTCGGGCCATCGACCGTCTTCTGTGTGGCTGTGTAGCTGTGAACCGTCGTCATGAGCCCTTCTTCGATGCCGAAACCTTCTTTGAGCAGCACATGCACGACCGGTGCCAGGCAGTTGGTTGTGCAGCTCGCGTTGGAAACGATGTTGTGTTTCGACGCGTCGTACTGGTCGTTGTTGACCCCGATAACGACGGTGATGTCCTCCCCTTTGGCGGGAGCTGAAATGATGACCTTTTTGGCACCGGCATCGAGATGGCCTTTCGCCCTGGCCGCCTCGGTGAAGAGGCCGGTGCTTTCGATCACGATATCAACTCCAAGGTCTTTCCAGGGAAGGGCGGCAGGCCCCTCCTTGACCGCGAGACATTTGATCTTATGGCCGTTGACAACGAGCGTGTCGTCTTCCTCGACCGACGGGGAGGATTTTTCGCTGTGGACCTCACCGGCGAAGCGACCCTGGGTCGAATCGTATTTCAGGAGGTAGGCAAGGTTGTCTGCAGGAACGAGATCGTTGACCGCCGCGACCTTGAACCCCTTTTCGAGAAGGCCCTGTTCGACGAGTGCGCGAAAGACGAGGCGGCCGATGCGGCCGAATCCGTTGATACCGATGGTGGTCATTTTGATGGGATGATGTGGATTGGATTGATTGTGAGCCCTCCACCAAATAAGCGGAGCGGCATTCCGTCAATGTCCAAAATGCGCGCTCACGCGGATTCCTTGAATCTCAAAATTTGATTCGTACGAGTCAATTTTTTCATTCCCTCTCCACTCGTCGCCATTTTTGTGAAGGAATGTGGTGGGCATTTTGCCGCGAGAAGTCATTTGGCGGGGCATTGGGAGGCGGGGGGGGGCTGGACAGGACAACCCGGACGCCAAAGCATGTCTTGCGCGGACAGTGGCAGTGCGTCGCTGGATTCCGGGGCGTATGGAAGGTCTCCACCTGTTTTTCGCAGGCGGGAGACCGCGATGGCCGGTTGCCGCGCACCAGGCATTCGCGGGAATTTTCCTTCAGGATGGAGCGTTCCTCAAAGGTCCTTTTGTTTTTGGATCGAGCGCACAGATCCAACCGTCGGGTGGGAGCCGATGGTCTTTGCAAAATACTTTGCGGAGGGTTTCAGTTCGCGCACTTTGGTGGCCGGGTTCATGGTCGAGAGTCCAAAGGTCGCCGTATAACCATAGTGCCACTCGTAATTGTCGGCCAATGACCATGCAAAGTATCCGCGCACATCATAGCCATCCGTAATCGCGCGGCCGATGGCGGCGAGGTGGTTTTGCATATACCATTCGCGTTTGGCATCGTCTCTGGTCGCAATGCCATTTTCCGTGATCATCATGGGCTTGCCATAGCGGGTTGCCACGCGTTTGATTTCGTTGTAGAGACCGTCGGGATCGATCCGCCAGCCCATCATCGTGAATTTTTTGCCGCGCATGGAAGGTCCGGCCAAAAGCGATACCGGGCCGGGGGCTTGCGAGTAATAATAGTTGATTCCAAGGATATCACAGACATCGTAGATGCGATCCAGATGGTCGGTGTTTCCATGAATCATTGTATTATAGATAAGTCCGCCCGGGTCCAGTGGTGCACGTTCCCACCATGGCAGGGCTTCCACGCTTAGAACCCTGGCTGTGGGTTTGATCGCTTTAATGCGCGAGGCCGCATCGCGGAACATCCCGGTGCTCGCGTCAATCGCCTGCCAATAATGACCAAAGGCCAGGTTCATGGCCGGTGGCCACTGACCCACGATGTAGGCCGTGGTGATTTGACCGTTTGGCTCATTTTGGGGCGCATAGTATTTTGTATAGGGCGCAGTGGCTTTGACCAATTTTTCCACATAGGCATTCCAGCGCGTGCGCACCGTGGGATGCAGCCAGTTGGAGGCCCCGGGGTTTGCCTTGTCGTAGAGCCAGTCCGGGAACGTGAAGTGCCACAGGCAGATCACCGGCTCGATGCCGAGGTTTTTGAGTTCGCGGGCCATGCGGATGTAACCCTGAATCGCCTCTTCGTTATAAACACCGGGCCGGGGTTCAACTCTCGCCCACTCAATGCTGAAGCGATAATGGGTCGGACGGATTACTTTTAGAGCCTGAAGGTCTCTTTCAAACGCTGTCCATGAATAAAGGGCATTGCCCTTCGGCGGGGCCTTGCCTTGCGATACGAGAATATCCCAATCCGTTGAGAAATACTCCGGAGTCCCGGCCTTCACGGCAGGGTCTTCGTATTGGTAACTCGCGGTCGAAATTCCCCACGCAAATTTTTCCGATTTCGTCGGTGCCGGGATCGCCCCCGAAACCCTGGGGGTCGGATCAAATTTTCCCAGGGGATTGATCGGGTTCACACAGCCTGCAAGCAGGCACACCAAAAGCAGCGGCGCATATTTCATGGTTCAGAGGAATAGAGAAGTCCTGAAATCAGTCAAAACGGAAAAATGTAATCGCCTCTCTCGTTGCACAAAGTGGACAAGTGTGATTCTCAGCCAAAAACCGGCTGAAGCGGGATGAACTCCACGATCGTCATGCGTTGCGTTGAGGAGCAGAGGATCCCAGTCACGGGCAAAACGTTAATCCTAAAAACCGAGTTCGAACCACGGATGAGCACGGATTACGAATGCCTTATGAAATCGGAGTTCTTCACCCAACAGTTGGATGCTTGTTTGCAGCAAAATTTCTGTAAGGTGTTCTATCCGTGAACTCCGTGAGATCCGTGGTTCATTCCCATTTTCCTTGTTAGGTTGATGGAGTCACCGTGTTGAACCCATTTTTAATTTGATTTTCCCATGAGCAGAGGAGCCACCTCATCACGTATGAACCCCTTTTTCACATTGTCGAAATGGCGGCCGCCGTCCCCATCCTTGCGGTAATCCTTGGAATAGGGGATCGTGACAATTTTTTCTGCATACAGCTTGCGGGTGGCGGCTGATGCTCCCTTGGGCAGGACAAATCCCTTGATGCCCGCACCTGGGTCGTCGAACTTCCGGTCGGCCGTGCCTGAAAATGGCATCAGGATGCCGAGCATCCGGTCATGCGTGGAGGTAAAAATGTAGAGCTTGTTTTTTACCCGCTTCAGCGCCTCGGTGAGGTCATAGTCTTCACTGATCGAGGTTCCCAATAACACGACCTGATCCACCGGGGCTGACTCAGGAAGCGCCTCAAGCGCGAAGATGGCCTCCGCCGTGCCTGCGGAAAATCCGAGGAGGCCTACTGGTTTTCCGGGATGGTTTTTCTGATAAGCTTGGATCTTCGCAGTACCCTCCTCGGCCTTTTTCCGCTTGTATGCGACGCTGGCATTCTGGTCTGCAATCAAGCCCCTTCCTGTCTGCCATGAAATCAGTTCCCCGCCGCCCTTGTAGCCGGCCTCGAGCATTCCTTCCACCACTCCCCCGGCGTAGTTGGACTTTTTGGTGCCGCCTCCGGCTCCGTCGAAGTAGAAAACGCAGCCACGTGTCAGCCGCTCCTTGCGGTCCGCCTGCACCTGGCCATCCCATGCGGATTTGGAAGCGCACCCGACGGAAGTAACAATGAAAATCAGGCTAAGAGCATGGCAGATAAGGGACGCGAATCGAGATTCAACGGTTTTTTTATGTTTCATAAGGGTGAACGGTTGATAATAAAGAGGGAGATATTCGAATCAGTCATTTAGTTTCCGGATGGGAACCATGTCCCGCAAGTCCGCTCATTCGAGCCTCAGCCAATGCTTGGATGATGGTTTCTTAGCGCAGTCCCAGAGCGTGGTCAAGTCTGGGAAGTCGGCTGTTCCGCGCTTCCGCACATTTGGGAATGATGGCTGGTTTTTTATAGCTTATTGTAGTAAGCTGTGGCTGACTGGTTTCCAATCCACTGGGCACAAGGTTGGGCAATCTCTTTTGAGGGCAGTCTGCCAAAAAACTCCCGGTAGGCACCGGAGAATCGCCCGAGGTGGTTGAATCCCCATGCCACGGCCACATCGGTCACTTTCAGGTTGGGGTTGTCGGATCTTGAAATTTCGCGGCGCACTTTGCACAGCCGCAAGGCCCGAAGGTATTTCATGGGTGGGATTCCATAGAGTTCCATGAAACCAAGATGAAGGGTACGCCGGTTGGCCCCGACGGCTTCGCAGAGGTCGGTGATGGAAATTTCTTCCTTGCAGCAGTTATGCATGATGTCTGCGGCCCTCCTCGCGGCCCGGTGACGATCCACGGACCCCTGGGCTTTTGCATGGTCTTCCAGATTCGTGAAAAGGGTATCAAGCACAAAGTTCTCCACTTGCACTGCCGGCAACTCCTGCGCAAGGGCCTCCGGCTTTTTGATGCTTTCCGCAAGGCAATCGGCAATCCCGCGTTTTGGTTTTGCGGAACGGGATGAGTCAACAAACCGGATAAGGCCGGTGCGGCTTTCCGAGGGGAATGGTTTGCCCCAATGAGCAAAAGCCCGTCTGTTGAGTTCATCACGCGTGACTGCGATGGTCATAACATCAATTTCTCCCATAAAAGAAAAATCCAGACCACGGGTATCTTCTTGCACAATCAAATCCCCCGGGCTGACCTGACGACCCCGGAACTGGATGCGTGAGTTTGGATTCAGGGCAAAAGCCAGCACGATTGTTCCCGCGGGAATCTGGCCCCCCAATCGGGTGCCCAAGGATCTCCAAGAACGTCCAAGCTGAAGCCGTTGGGTATGCACTCCCTGAATCGAACATTGATACGACCCTTTCTCCAACTGGACCGTCTCAACATTCCACTTCAGGGCTGCCGCTGCTGCCAGTTCGTAGGAGTCAGCAGAAAGATCGATTTTGGCTCCTGCTGGAAAAGTCTGACCCATAAATCACCCGGATAGTTGGCAAGCATTGACTGGCAGGCTCCTTTTAAAGAAACAAGCAGAAATTGCACAAAGCGGATAGTCACATTTATCCCCGGTGGTAGCCTCCCCCCCATGAAAAATCCGTGCCTTGTTCGTTTTCTCTCCCTGGCTGGCCTTTATGCAGCATCTTCGGCGATCGCAGCCGATCCGGTCCAAACCACGGGCACACCGGGGTCCCCGAGTGCTACGACCACGATTCCCGGCAATCAACTCCCGGCCCCACAACCACCTTTCGGTGGAGTGATCAAGGACGCCGCGCTGAAATCCACCCCGTGGTGGGCCCCGCGCATCGTTCCGCCGAAGGAAGCGCCAAACATCCTTGTCATCCTTACCGACGATGCGGGATTCGGCGTGCCGAGCACGTTCGGAGGGGTGATTCCAACGCCTACGATGGACCGCGTGGCGAAGGCTGGTCTGCGCTACAACAACATCCACTCCACCTCGCTTTGCTCCCCAAGCCGCGCCGCGCTCATCACCGGGCGCAACCACCACTCGGTGGGCTTCGGCGTCATTTCCGAGCAGTCCACCGGCTTCCCCGGCTACAACAGCATCATCCCCGAGGACAAAGCGACCATCGGCCGCATCCTGCTCGAGAACGGTTACGCGACCTCGTGGTTCGGTAAGGATCATAACACCCCGGCCTTCGCTGCGAGCGCGGTCGGACCATTTGACCAGTGGCCTACCGGGATGGGCTTTGAGTATTTTTATGGTTTCGTGGGAGGCGACGCGAATCAGTGGCAACCAAACCTCTTCCGCAACACGACGCAGATTTACCCCTTCCTCGGCAAGCCAGGCTGGAACCTCATCACCGGCATGGCGGACGACGCCATTGATTACCTGAATCGCATCAACCAGACGATGCCGAGCAAGCCATTCTTCGTAAAATACGCGCCCGGCGGCACTCACGCCCCGCACCATCCAACAAAGGAATGGGTCGACAAAATCAGCGCCATGCACCTCTTCGACGATGGCTACGAAAAGCTCCGCGAGCGGATCTTTGAGAACCAAAAGCGGCTCGGTGTCATTCCGAAGGATACGCAGCTTGAACCCTGGCCGAAGGACATGCTTAAGCCGTGGGAGGAACTGAGTGCCGAGGAGAAGAAACTCTTCATCAAGCAGGTCGAGGTCTTTGCTGCCTACGCCGCCTACACTGACCACGAAATCGGTCGCGTCATTCAGGCCATCGAGGACATGGGCAAGCTCGACAACACCCTCATCATCTACATCAATGGCGACAATGGCACGAGCGCCGAGGGCGGCCCGATCGGCACGCCGAACGAAGTGGCCTTCTTCAACGGCGTCAGCGTGCCTGTTGACGTTCAGATGAAGTGGTATGATGTCTGGGGCACGGAGCAAACCTACAACCACATGTCCGCCGGCTGGTCCTGGGCCTTCGATACGCCGTTCACATGGTTCAAGCAAAACGGCTCGAAGCTCGGCGGCGTGCGCCAAAACATGGCCGTCATGTGGCCCGACCGCATCAAGGACGCCGGCGGTCTGCGTGAGCAATTCCTGCATTTCATCGACGTGGTCCCGACTGTCCTCGAGGCCGCCGGAATCCCGGCCCCCGAGACGGTTGACGGCATCACACAGTCACCCATCGAGGGCACAAGCTTTGCCTACACGTTTGATACGAAGAACGCCAAAGCCCCCTCACAGCACACCACGCAGTATTTTGAAATGATGGGCCAATACGCGCTCTACCATGAGGGTTGGTTCCTCAGCACGAAGGTCAACCGCGCGCCATGGGAAGCCTTCGGGGCGGCCAATCCTGATCCACTCAACAACCAGACCCTTGAACTCTACAACCTCAACGAAGACTTCAGTCAGTCGCAGAATATTGCCGATAAATTCCCCGAAAAGGTAAAGGAAATGAAGGCCATGTTCATTGACGAAGCGAAGAAGTTTCAGGTCTTCCCGATGGATGCGTCTGTCGCCGCGCGCATTGTTGCCCCGCGTCCGAACATCACAGCCGGACGCACCGAGTTTGTTTATCAGCATCCGATGGTCGGCCTGCCGCAGGGCGATTCCCCGTTCCTGTTGAACTCCTCCTACACCATCACCGCCGAGATCACCGTGCCTGAAGGGGGAGCCGAGGGCATGATCCTCACCTCCGGAGGACGCTTCGCCGGCTATGGCTTTTACCTCCTTAAAGGAAAGCCCGTCTTTTTGTGGAACCTCGTGGATCTCAAACGCATCAAGTGGGAAGGCCCTGAAGCCCTCGCTCCGGGCAAACATACTCTCGAGTTCGACTTCAAATATGACGGTCTGGGCGTCGGCACACTCGCCTTCAACAACATGAGCGGACTCGGACGCCCCGGCACCGGCACGCTCAAAGTAGACGGCAAAGTCGTCGCCACCGAAACCATGCCGCACACGCTGCCCATGATCCTCCAATGGGACGAATCCTTCGACATCGGTTCCGACACGCTCACCGGCGTCAATGACGCCGACTACCTCCCGCCCTTCCCGCTCACCGCCAAGCTCGACAAGCTCAGCATCAAGATCAATCGCCCGCAGCTCTCGCCGGCCGATATCAAGACCCTTGAGGAGGGTATGAAAAAGGCCGAGGCCGGCAAGGAGTAGGCGCCTCGTAAGTTTCGATCTGGAAACGCGCGGGTTGTTTCGCACGAGGCGCCCCGCGAATCCGGCCTTTCCCGTAAGCAACACCACCAACCATCATGACCAAGCACACGATGCCATGCGCGGCGCTTGCTGCGCTGCTTGCCGGCCCGATCAGCCTGTTCGCCCAAGAGCGCTATTCCATCCCGGTCGATCCGAACCTGAAATACTCCACCGCCATCGCCCCCGGCGTGGCCGTGCCGGACAAAATCGAGACTTCCATCGGAACACTCAAGCTCAACTACGGCTACCCGACCGACGAGACCGTCGAGAAAATCTACGACAACCTCGACCGCTCGCGCGCCCTGCAGGCTTACCTGATGGCCATCCCGATTGTGAATCAGGCGGGAATGCGCGACTCCATCGGCCAATACGGCCCGGTCAACCAAACGAACGTCATCTGGGAAAACCTAGTCGATCCCCGCACTGTCGAGCTGACAGCCAATGACAACACGATCTACAACTTCATATGGGTCGATACGAAAACGGGACCTGTGGTCGCCGAAATTCCCCCGGGAGTGCTCGGGTTGGTTAACGACTTTTGGTATCGTTGGGTCGGTGACGTCGGGGTGACCGGCGAAGATCACGGCAAGGGCGGCAAGTATCTGATCCTCCCGCCCGGCTACACAGGCGAGATCCCGGAGGGCTATTTCGTTCTTCGTCCGAGCACCTACGGAAATTGGCTCGTCTTCCGCGCCTTCCTCGTCGATGGCGCCACCCAACCAAGCGTCGACTCGGTCAAAAAGCATCTCCGAGTCTATCCGCTGGCCGACGCGGCGAATCCGCCCTCGATGAAATTTGTCAACGGATCCGGCGTCGCGGCGAACTACGTCGCCCCCGGCGACTACACGTTCTGGGAGATGCTCAACAAAGTCATCCAGGAAGAACCACCCGGCGGCAGCGATCCGACGATGCTCGGCCTCTTTGCCTCCATCGGGATTGAAAAGGGCAAGCCGTTCGCGCCCGACGAACGGATGAAGAAAATCCTCACCGACGCCGCGAACATCGGTGCTGTTACCGCCCGAACCATCGCCTTCAAAGTCCGTTCGCCGGAAGCTTACTATTTTCCGAAGAGCACTTGGCGTCTGCCCTTCTTCGGCGGCTACAAATTCGAAAGCTCACCCGGCGTGACGAACATGGACGGTTATATTTTCTACTATTACTTCGCCACCGGGGTGACCCCGGCCATGGAAATGAAAATGGTCGGAAAAGGCTCGCAGTATCCGTGGTCTGTTCAGGACGCGGATGGCAACCCGTTCGATGGCGGAAAAACCTACCGCCTGCGCCTTCCGCCCAACGTTCCGGTCAAGGATTTCTGGTCTGTCATCGTCTATGACAACCAGACCCGCTCGATGATTCAGACGAATCAAAAAGCTCCGAGCGTCACGAGCCAGAACCCGAAAGTGAATAAGAACCCCGACGGCTCCGTGGATGTCTTCTTCGGTCCAAAACCACCCGAGGGCTTCGAGAACAACTGGGTGCAAACGCTTCCCGGCAAAGGCTGGTTCATGATCCTCCGCCTCTACGGCCCGCTCGAACCGTGGTTCGACAAGATATGGCGACCCGGCGAGATCGAGCAGGTGAAGTAACCCGTTTCGATCTCGAAAATGGCTGCTTGCTCATGTTTGGCTGTTCGATGGCGTTCTTGTTTGTGATTCTCCAGTTCCTGTTTCCAAAATAATTCCGGAAGAATTTCCACAGAAGGCCATGAAGGTCACAAAGGGCATGCTGACGCTTCAAAAACGTCTCTGAGCCGATCTGAAATATTGCATTCTGTTACAAGTCCCATCAAATTTTCCAGCATGAAATCCACAAGCTCACGATCAAGATCGACCGCCCCCAACTCTCACCCGCCGACATCAAGACCCTCGAAGAGGGTATGAAGAAAGTCGAGGCGGGTAAAGAGTAGGTCAATGGATTTTTTCACCGCTCAGCTCCGGCTTGCGGCACCCGGCGCATCCCGCTAATTTCCTTCCATGAATGACCGCATCGCCGATGACGCCCGCTTTGCCCTGCTCGCGAAAGTGAGACAGGCTCGGAGGATGTCTGCGGGCGCGAAGTTTCTCACAGGGTCCGAGTTGTTCGATGAAGCCTGTGCATGGAATCTTGCGGGGATCGCCGCCCAACATCCCGGTGCCAGCGATGCAGAGAAACAGCAGGAACTTCAACGCCGCCTCAAACTCGCCGATCGTCTCAACCAATGAGCGGCACGGATTCACTTCTAAAACTCGTGGCGTCCTTCGATACCGCCGGCGTGCCCTACTTGATCGTCGGTTCCTACTCGTCGAACTTCTACGGCATTCCCCGCATGACCAAGGATGCCGACCTTGTGGTCCACCTCGATGCGAAAGGTTGGCAGGCTTTGCCTTCGTTGTTTCCCGACGGCATCGAATTGGAGGAGCAGATGGGCTTTGAAATGGTGACCGCCACCCAGCGCGAATTGCTCCGCGTAAAAGACAGCCTCTTTCAGATCGAGCTATTCCGCCTGAGCGACGATGCCCACGACCGCATGCGCTTTGAGCGCCGACTCCGACAACCCATCTTTCCGGGTGTGGAAGTTTCATTGCCCACGGCCGAAGATGTCATCGTTCAAAAACTCCGCTGGTGCCGTGGCGCGAAGCGACCCAAGGACTTTGCCGACACGGTGGCTGTCATGCAGATTCAGGGAAAATCCCTCGACTGGCCCTACATCGAACACTGGTGCGCCCAACACGACACACTCGACATTCTTGCCGAAGCCAAGGCCGAAGCATCTGTGGTCTGGGACGCGGACGAGTTGGACAACAACCCGCGCTGACAAACCATCATCCCCGCAAACTGGGCGGCGAATTCTTCGCGCGATGTGTGGACGGTTCCCATCGGCGGCGGCTTTGGCAAAGTCATTCACCCCGGCAAACTGCCCGTCAATTTGTCCGTGCAGGCCTTCTACAATGTAGCCAAACCCGAGTACGCTGCTGATTGGTCGTTCCGCTTGCAATGCCAGCTCTTGTTTCCAAAATAATTCCGGAAGAAATTTCACAGAAGGCCACGAATGTCACAAAGGGCAAGGCGACGGATTGGATGTTCAGTCCCAGAGCGTGACGGTGCATGGCGTGGCTTCGGGCCCGCCGAACCCGACCTTCCCGGCGAATAGTTTCCTACCTCGGTTGACATATTCCCATATTTTTCCCATATTCTTGGCATGAAGACGACGCTCGATCTGCCCGACGATCTCTATCTCGCGACCAAGAGTCGGGCCGTCGCTCAAAAACGCAAAATCAAGGATCTCATCGCGCAAGGTCTGGAAACGGTGCTGGCGTCTGACCCATCAAACACCGGAGACCTCCAAGAAGCCCAGCGACAGACCCTCGACGCACTCGATGAAATCCTGCGCTGCCCCCCATCGCCCAAAGGAAGAACGAAACATCTGAAAAACGAAGTCCGCACCCTGCGCTCCGAGGGCTGGAGCCGCTCCTGACTGCCATCATCGTGCCACCGATCCACCTCGATACGAATGCTCTCATCGCCCTGGCGGACCCCACCCAATTTATCGTCGCCCTTGTTAGAGACCGCGTGATCCTCGGCATCCTCCCCGCAACCAGCGCGGTAGCGTGGCATGAGTTCGTGCGGGGACCACTGACTCCAGACGAACTGCTCCGGGTGGAACGCGTGGTCGGCGACCGCATTCAACCCGTCACCCGCAGCACCTCGGAACTCGCCGCCCGGCTCTTCAACGCCACCGGCCGTCGCCGAGCCTCCACCGCCGATTGCTTCATCGCCGCATCGGCCATCGAGACCAACGCGGAACTCCTCACCGCCGACACAGATGATTTCAAGCCTTACGTGCCGCTTGGCCTCCGATTGATCAACTAAAACGGTACGAAATAAACAAAGACGCCAGCAGCGAGACTTCTTTTCACCAACAGCCAAAAAACATGAAACTACAATCCGCCCCATCGCTTACCGCAGTTCTCGTTGGATTGCTGGCCCTCAGTGCCTGCCAGAAAAAGCCTGACGTGATCGGGCAGGCCGACGCCAGCGATAAAAAGGCAGGGATGGATGTGCCGGGCATCGAGGAAGTGAAAGAGATCGCGGAAGAAGCCTTCATTTACGGCCTCCCGCTCGCGATGAACTACGCGATCATGAACGAGTTCTGCGTGGACAAGGACTCGGGGCAATACAAGGGACCGTTTAACACGATCAGCAACGAAGCCCGCGTCTTCACCTACAAGGACACTGCCGTTCCGACGCCCAACAGCGACACGCCCTACTCGATGCTCTGGCTTGACCTGCGGGCCGAGCCGATGGTGATCACTGTCCCGGCTGTGGAGAAGGAGCGCTACTACGCCGTGCAACTCACCGACGGCAACGCCTACAACTACGGCTACATCGGCAGCCGCGCCACAGGGCCGGAGCCGGGCAATTACCTAGTGGTCGGCCCGGACTGGAAGGGCGAGAAACCTGCAGGCATCAATCAAGTCTTCCAATCCTCGACCCCCTTCGCGCTGACAATTTTCCGCACCCAACTTTTCACCGCCGACGACATGCCGAATGTCGTCAAGGTGCAGTCCGGCTACAAGGCGCAACCGCTCTCCGCGTTCCTCAATCAACCCGCTCCGCCCGCCGTGCCGCTACCAAACTTTGTTCCGGCCTCAACCAAGGGCATCAAAGACAACTTTTTCGAATACCTCGACGCCGCGCTGGAGTTTGTGCCCGCCACGCCGCAGGACGAGGCCATTCGCGCACGCCTCGCTAGCATCGGCGTCGGCCCCGGGAAAACTTTTTCGTTCAAAGACCTCTCGCTCGAACACAAGGCCGCAGTCCTGCTCGGTCTGAAAGAAGGCGAAGACGAGGTAAAGAAGTATCTCAAGAGCGGCATGAAGGACATCAACGGCTGGAAAGTCGGTTCGCTGTTCGGTGACGCCGCATTTTACAACGGCGACTGGCTCAAGCGCGCCGCAGCGGCCCAGGGCGGCATCTACGGCAACGACGCCGTGGAGGCCATGTATCCCATGACTCGCACGGACGCCGCCGGCGAGACGCTCGACGGCAGCAAGCATAACTACACGCTCACCTTCCCCGCCGGACAACTCCCGCCCGTCAATGCGTTCTGGTCCGTCACGATGTATGACGGCAAAACGCAGTTCCTCATCGAAAACCCGATCAACCGCTATCTCATCAACTCCCCCATGCTCCCC
>Ga0247836_1004518_pt1 | contig 17307 bp, 21 predicted proteins | sample LaCruzMarch2015__4_FD_187116 | JGI IMG/M metagenome (GOLD analysis project Ga0247836, IMG submission 187116) | Freshwater microbial communities from meromictic Lake La Cruz, Castile-La Mancha, Spain - LaCruzMarch2015_14m | ecosystem: Environmental > Aquatic > Freshwater > Lake | place: Spain... | reverse complement strand
TTTTACGGGGGCACCGACCTGCGCTGAGGAGAAAAATTTCGTGCAGGGGCGAGAAGGGACCTTCGGGGGTCGAAAGGGGACGGAGGATCGGGGGCGGGAGGGGAGTCCTCAGCGCCCCAGAACCGGCTGGTCCATGAAGGCCGCATCCAGACCGTAGGAAGTGAACCGCGCGAGGCGTTCGCGCAGTCGACCGTGCGTCGCCGGGTCGGTGCCGATGCGGTCGGCTTCGGGCAGGAAGGCGTTCTCGGCGCGGAAGGTCCAGGCGGCGACCTTGAGGCCTGCCGTATGGGCGTCGGTGATCAGGGATGAGGGCGTGCCGGGGGCCGGTTCGATCAGGGCCGTGTCGGTGCCGATCCAGCCGGCGTAGGCGGCGATCTCGGCGAGTCCCTGCGGCGTGGTCATGGTGGCGTAGCTGAGGTCCGGTCGGTCGGCCGGGCCACCACCGGAGGCGACCAGCTGCAGCAGCGGGGTCGCAATGCGGACGTTCAGGCGTTGCAGGGGGGTGACCTCGAAACACTGGACGATCAAAGGGGCGTCGGCACCGGTCAGGCCGCGCCTTTCCAGCACGGCGACGAAGGCATCCTCCATCGGCAGGCCGATGGCGGCGAAATAGGTCGGGTGTTTCAGCTCGGGGGCGATGCCGACGCCCGCCGCGGCGGCGATGTCGAGGGCCTCGTCAAAGGTCAGGATCGGCTCCTGCCCGTCGAAGGCGGTGTTGGCGGGGCGGAGCTCGGGCAGGCGTTCGCGGGCGCGCAGGGTCCTGAGCTCGGCCAGGGTGAAGTCCTCGGTGAACCAGCCGGTGAGGGTCTCGCCGTCGATGGTCTTCGTCGCGCGGCGGGCGGCGAACTCGGGACGGTCGGCGACGTCGGTGGTGCCGCCGATCTCATTCTCATGGCGCACGATCAGGACACCGTCACGGCTCATCACCAGATCGGGCTCGATGACATCGGCCCCCTGCCGGATGGCGAGCTCATAGGCCGCGCGGGTGTGCTCCGGGCGTTCGCCCGAGGCCCCGCGGTGGGCGATGATCAGGGGATGGGCCAGCGCGGGGCTCGCGGTGAGGAGGATGAGCGTGAGCAGGATGAGCCGGATCATGCGCCGGGGATAGGGGCGGGCGATGACGGGGGGATGACGGTGCATATTCCGCTATCGTCATTCCGGGCGGAGCGCAGCGGAGACCCGGAACCCAGCGGCACGCGAGAGCGCGAAGCTGTCGGGAGCACCGATGGCGAGGATCTCTTCGCACAGGCCGGCGTTTCGCCGCCGTCGCGGCGCCGCTGGGTTCCGGGTCTCCGAGCCGCTGCGCGACTCTGCGCCCGGAATGACGATAGCAGTGACGGGGTGGCGGCTACGCCCCCAGTATCCAGCCTTCTTCCTGCTCGACCTTCGCGATCAGGGCCTCGTCGGTGCCCTTGGGCGGGGCGAGGGCGGCGGACAGGGTTCCGGCCTCGTCGAGGGCGGCGAAATGTTCGGCGGTGACGCGGACCTGGGCCTGATCCTTGAACTCGCCCTCATTGGGTTTGGCGTCGAACATCGACGGCCAGACTTCGACAACGAGGGCTGAGAGCGGCTCGACGTCGGCGGCATCGAGCGCGCGCCAGCCGGTGCCGAAGGGCCAGACGGCGCCCGAGGGGCCGAGCTTCTCCAGCAGGCGGCGGACGGCGGGGACGCCGACCAGCGTCTGGCCGCCGACGGCGCCGGCGCCGTGCATCTGCCAGACCGACTTGGGCTGGAGCTTGCCCTTGCGGACCGCGTCCTGGGTCGCGCGGAATTCCGGGATGTCGGCACCCGAACCGGCGGGCGGCTTGGTCGTGGTCAGCCAGCGCTGGGCCTGATTGGCCGGGGCGCCCCACATGGGCCAGGCTTCATCGGTCATCAGCCGGTTGATCTTGGCCGCGACCTGATAGCGGTTGTTGGTGTTGTCGGGCTTGTCGACCACGTTGGAGGCGAGGAATTTCCACATCGCCGACCAGGGCGTGCCGTCCAGCTTGAGCCGCTCGGCCGTGCCGGCGGGGAAGCCGAAATTGAAGTCGAAGCCGACCAGCACCCGGTCGCCGCGCTTGCGGTGCTCGGCCAGCAGGGAGGCCAGCAGGGCCTCGCCCTCGGCCCGGGTCGCGACATTGTGGGTCTCGGAATAGAGGCGGAAGCGCACGTCGCGTTTGGCCACGCCGATCCACAGGGACGTATCGCCGAGCTTCTTGCCCTCGGCGGCGGTCCAGTCAGCGATGATGTAGGCGTCGAACAGGCGGGCCACGGGGGCTCCTCAGGGAACTCGGGAACGGGGATGGGGGGTTCTAGCGGGCCGGGGGCGGGGGAGGAAGGGCTGCCGCTGTCAACCGTGTGAGTTGCGTGGCCCCTGGCTACCATGCACCGACGGAAGTTGGTTCATCACAAAGGACACGAAGGAATTCACGAAGGACACCAAGGGTCCTGTGAGGATGATGCCGCTGACCTTGCCGTCGAACGGCGAGACGACTCTGGATCGAGGCCAAGGCCTCGATCGGGTCAGGCGGCGAATGCCGCGATCCCATCATCCCCGAAAAAGGAAGCTCCGGTCTGGACGCGCACCCGGTTCCTTTGTGCCCTTGGTGAATTCCTTCGTGTCCTTTGTGATGAATCAGCCCGCGAGAAGCCACGCACCGACCGCGGAGCCTAGCCTTTCAGCAGGGCTTCCAGGTGGGAGAGCCAGCGGCGGCCAAGGCGGAGGGCTTCGCCGGGGGAGCCGGTCTGGACCGGCAGGGTGGCGTCCCAGAGGGCCAGTTCGAACTCGGGATGGCGGGCATCTGCGAACATCAGTCGCAGCACCACCTGCTCGGCTTCGGGAGCCATGAGGTCCAGCGCCTTGCGGGCCTCGCCGCGGCGGACGCGGGCGACGACATGGCCGTCGACGATGATCTCGCCGCCCTCGATCTCCTCGAAGGCATAGACCAGGCCGGCGCCGCCGCGGTTCCAGAGCACGGCGACCTGGGCACCGTCGAAGTCGAGGCCGGCGGCGCGGCCCTCGGCGGGTGACAGGGCCTCGGCCTCGGGCGTGACGCCCAGCGATTTCAGCAGGGCCCGGCGCATGCGGCGGACCGGCTCCATCCACCAGTTCAGCACCAGGGCCCCCGTGGTCAGGGCCGCGGCCGCAAGGGCGACCAGCAGTATGACCCTGAGCACATCAGCCAAGCTCAGTCCTCCAGCTCGACGACGACGGGGACGTGGTCCGAAGGCTTGTCCATGTCGCGGGCGTCGCGATGGGTCTCGACGCCCACGAAGCGGTCGGCCGCCTGGGGCGAGAGCAGGTGGAAGTCGATACGGATGCCGTGGTCGCGCTGCCAGGCTCCGGCCTGATAGTCCCAGAAGGTGAAGGTGCCCGGCGGCTGTTTGCCCAGGGCCCCGGCCTCGGACAGGCCGAGATGGGTCAGGGCCCGGAAGGCGGCGCGGCTTTCGGGCTGGAACAGGGCGTCACCGGTCCAGGCCGCCGGGTTCTTCGCGTCGTCCGGGGTGGGGATGACATTGTAGTCGCCGCAGAGGGTGAAGGCCTCTTCCTGCCGGAGCAGGTCCTTCGCATGGGCCTGAAGCCGGTCCATCCAGGCCAGTTTGTAGGCGAACTTTCCCGAGCCGATCGGGTTGCCGTTGGGCAGGTAGAGGCAGCCGACGCGAACCGGGCGCGGGCATTCGATCACAGCCTCGATATAGCGGGCCTGTTCGAACTCGGCCTCGAAACCCGAGGCGTCGACGCCGGGCAGGCCGCGTCTGACGTCGCTGAGCGGGTATTTCGAGAGCAGGGCGACGCCGTTGTAGGTCTTCTGGCCGTTGGTCTCGACATTGTAGCCGAGCGACTCAAAGGCCTCGCGCGGGAATTTCTCGTCCAGGCATTTGATCTCCTGGAAACCGACCACATCGGGCCGGGCCGCCTCCAGCCAGGCCAGCACCGTCGGCAGGCGGGCGTTGACGGAGTTCACGTTCCAGGTGGCGATACGCATAGGCCCTGCTTAAGGCGCGTCGGGGCGGTCTGTGAAGCGGGGATCGCTGTAACCAAAAACGCCCCGGAGCGAACCCCGGGGCGTCGTTTCGATGGAACTGCCGTCCGGTTACTCGGTCGGGGCGGGTGCCGCCGGGGCCGGGGTGAAGCGGCAGCCGCCGCCGATGCGCTGGGCGGTGGCGCAGGGATAGATCTGCTGGGTCACGCCCTCGGTGTTGATGCGGGCGATATAGCCTTCGCCCTCGGCGGCGCATTTGGCTTCATAGAAGCGACCGTTGGCATTCTGGCCCATCAGGCGAACCTGGGTGACGTCGCAGGCGGCGGCGTCGGTGCCGGCCAGTTTGGGCTCGAAGCCGTCGGCCTGTTCCTGGCCGGTGGTGAAGCGGCAGGTTCCGCCGACAGACGAGATCTGCAGGCAGTCCTGAAGCTTCCAGCCGGTGCCGACCTTCTCGAGCCAGTAGCCGTCCACCCCGGCGCAGCCGACTTCATAGACGATGTTGTCGGCGTCGCTCTTGCCGATGGCGATGGCCTGGTCGATCGTGCAGCTGACGCCGGCGGTGCGGGCCCAGCCACCGATGACGGCAAGGCCGTTCTGGTTGGCGGGCATCAGGCACTGCTGGCCGACGTCGGCGGCGGGGTCGCGCAGGCGGGCCGTCGCGGCGGTGCCGGCGAGCTCAAGGCAGTCAAAGGCCTGGGGCGGGGTTGCAGCGACCAGGATGTAGCCCGGGCCTTCGGCGCAGACAGCCTCATAGATTTTCCGCTGCTCGGGATCGACGCCGGGCTGAAGCGCCTCGGTCACCTGGCAGGCCGGGCCGGCGGCGGTGATGAGGGCCTGCGCCTCGGCGAGGATCTGCTCGGGCGTCGGCGGGGCCGGCGGCGCGTTGCGGTTGCGGGTCGCACGGTTGTCCTGTGGGCGGTCAGGACGACCGCCGCCGATCCGGCCCGGCAGCACGCTTTCGCCGCGGACGTTGCCGGAGGCCCGGTCGGATTCCGAACGACCGCCCGGATCGGGATTGTCCGGGATGTCCTGCGCAAGGGCGGGCTGGGTCGCGATCAGGGCGAGGGCGAGGGCTCCGCCCGCCAGAGCGAGCAAGTTTTTGTGGAACACGAGAACACTCCGGACAGGAAAACCGTTTCACCCACCCTTGGCGGGGTGATGTGGCGGGGTCAAGGCGTCAGGCGAGCGGTCCGGGCCATGAGTGGCTGGACGGGACCCGCCGCTTGGGGGTATCAGGTCCATGCGTTGCAATTGGAGACGGACTTGGCGGACGGAGTCGCCCCGGCGGACAGCGATCAGGCGGCGCGCGACGGACGCGGGCTGACCTATCCGCATCCCGTACCGCCCGGCTTCGGTGAGGCCGTGACCGTCGCGCCGGGTGTGCTGTGGATGCGGCTGTCGATGCCGATCGCCCTGAACCACATCAATGTCTATGCCGTTGAGGACGGTGACGGCTGGGTGCTGGTCGATACCGGGCTGAGCATTCCGGACTCGCGCGACCGCTGGGACGCCCTGCTGGCGGGGCCCCTGGGCGGGAAGCCGGTCACGCGGGTGATCTGCACCCATATGCATCCCGACCATATCGGCCTGGCCGGCTGGCTGTGTGAGCGGACGGGTGCGCCGCTGGTGATGACGCGGGTGGAATACGTCACTGCGCGCATGCTGCTGGCGGACACCGGACAGCCGGCACCTGAGGCGGGGGCGATCCACTATCGCGCCGCCGGCTGGGACGAGGGCCAGGTCGAGACCTGGCGGCGTGAGTTCGGTCAGTTCGGCCGCGCGGTGTCACCGATGCCGACGGGCTATGTGCGGATGCGCGAGGGCGATCGGCTGAAGATCGGCGGGCAGGACTGGCGGGTCGTGATCGGCGAGGGACACAGCCCCGAGCATGCCTGTCTGTGGCGCGAGACCGACGGCGTGGTGCTGGGCGGAGACCAGATCCTGCCTCGGATATCGTCGAATGTGTCGGTCTGGCCGACCGAGCCGGAGGCCGATCCGCTGGGCGACTGGCTGGACTCGCTGGAGCGCATGAAGGGCATCCTGCCCCATGACGGCCTGATCCTGCCTTCACATGGTGAGCCGTTTTTCGGTGTGCATACGCGGCTGGACGCCCTGATCCGGGGGCATGAGGTGTCGTTGAAGCGGCTGGAGAAGACCTTGCAGACCCCGAAGCGGGCGGTCGATGTCTTCGGCGCCCTGTTCGCGCGGACGGTCGGGGACGGCGCGCGCGGTATGGCCACGGGCGAAGCGATCGCGCATCTGAACTATCTGCTGCATCGGGGCCGGGTGACCCGGACGCGCGATGCGGACGGCGTGGACTGGTGGACAATGATCCAAGTGGGAGAGGCAGCGTGACCGACCAAATTCAGACCGAGCTGGCAGGCGGCGTCCTGACCGTCACACTTGCGCGGCCGGAAAAGAAGAACGCGATCACCCAGGCCATGTATGCGGCGCTGGCCGAGGCGACGCGGCGCGCGCGGACGGACGACGCCGTCCGGGTGCTGATGTTCCGGAGTGAGGGCGACAGCTTCTCGGCCGGCAACGATATCGCCGACTTCATCGCCATCGGATCGCAGGGCGGAGGGCAGGTGATCGACGCGCCCGTCTTCCATTTCCTGCGGGCTCTGGCCGATCTCGACAAGCCGGCGGTGGCCGCTGTCCGGGGCCGGGCGGTCGGTATCGGCCTGACCCTGCTGCTGCATTGCGACATGGTGGTGGTGGCCGAGGACGCCCTGCTTTCGGCCCCCTTCATCAATCTGGCGCTGGCGCCCGAGGCGGCGTCGTCGATGCTGCTGCCGGCGGTCGTTGGCCATCAACGGGCGTTCGAGATTTTCGCCCTCGGCGAGCCGATCGATGGTCGGACCGCGGTGGCCTGGGGGCTGGCCAACCGGGCCGTGCCGGCGGACCAGGTCGATGCCGTGGCGGTCGACCTCGCAGGCAGGCTGGCGGCGCGGGCCCCCAATTCCATCCGCAAGACCAAGCGGCTGATGCGGGACGCCGAACACCTCTGGGCGCTGATGCAGCGCGAGGGCGAGGCCTTCGGCAGCCAGATGTCGAGCCCTGAGGCGATGGAGGCTTTCATGGCCTTCGGCCAGAAGCGGGCACCCGACTTTTCAAAAGCCGGTTGATTCACGGGACGGCGAGCCCTAGTTGCGCGCGCTCATGTCCGACGCCCCCGCCAGACACGCGCCCCGGGAAGCCCCCTGGCGCATCGAGACCGAAGCCCCCGCCGATGCATCGGCGGTCGAGGCTCTGGTTCTGGCCGCCTTCGGCCCCGGCCGCTTCGCCAAGACGGCGGAACGGCTGCGGGAGCGGGCGGGTGTGGCTGTCGGCCTTGTCGCGCGTGAGGACGGATGTGTGATCGGTTCGGTGCGGCTTTGGGCCATCACCATCGGCGGGGAGCCCGCACTGTTCCTCGGTCCGATCGCGGTTTCAGCCGCCAGCCGTCGGGCAGGGCTGGGTGCCGATCTGGTGCAGGCCTGCGTCGACCATGCCGGGGACGCCGGTATTCTGCTGGTCGGCGATCTTCCCTGGTTCGGCCGGTTTGGCTTTCGGCCCGCGGCGGACGTCAGCCTGTCCGGTCCGGTCGATCAGCGTCGGGTGCTGTGGCGCGGCGCGGGCGAGCCGTCGGGACCGGTCGCGCCCGCCTGACGGCGGATCCCGCGCCTTTCCGAACAGGGAAACGCAGCCTAAGGCTGACTCATGGCTGAATCCGCAGACAGCAAGACCGGACTGGCGGGCGTCGCGGCGGCGGCGAAGCAGGCGCCGGGTCGTGGCCTGCCACCCGTGCACCTCTGGCACCCGGCGCATTGCGGCGAGATCGACATCCTCATCCGCCGTGACGGCCTGTGGATGCACGAGGGCTCGCCGATCGGGCGGGCGGAGCTGGTGCGACTGTTCTCGACCGTGCTGCGCAAGGACGACGACGGCTATGTGCTGGTCACGCCGGGTGAGAAGCTGTCGATCCGGGTTGAGGACCTGCCGTTCCGGGCTGTGAGTGTGGCGCGACGCGGGGAGGTGCTGGTCTTCACCACCGATGTCGGTGACGAGGCCGGGGCGGGGCCGGAGCATCCGATCCGCGTCGATACCGACCCGGAGACGGGAGAGCCGTCGCCGTCGGTGCATGTCCGGGCAGACCTGTGGGCGCGGATCACACGGCCGGTCTTTTATGAACTGGTCGAGATGGCGGGCGTGGAGGACGGGCGGCTGACGGTGCGGTCGGGCGGCGTCGCCTTTGCGCTAGGGCCTGACGGGGCGGGCGTGGAATGAGTCTCTCAAGCCTGAGGGAAAGGTTGATCGACCAGCTTGAGCCGGCCGCTGCCTGGACGCCCGGTCGTCCGCCTGCGCGATCGGACTTTGATCTCAACCCGGGTGCCGAGCGGCCCGAGCGAACCCTGCGCCCCGCAGCCGTCCTGATTCCGGTCATCGCAGGGCCGGAGGGGGCGACGGTGCTGATGACCCGCCGCTCCGACAGCCTCGCCAGTCACACCGGCCAGATCGCCTTTCCGGGCGGGCGGCTGGACCCGGGCGAGACGGCGGTCGAGGCCGCCCTGCGCGAGGCCTTCGAGGAGGTGGCGCTGGACCCGGCGCTGGTCGAGGTGCTGGGGGTCGGTGATGCCTATGAGACCGGAACCGGCTTTCTGGTGACCCCGGTGGTCGGCTGGCTGACCGCCCGGCCGGCCACGACACCGTCGCCGGATGAGGTGGCCGAGGTGTTTGAGGTGCCGTGGGATTTCCTGATGGACCCTTCCAACCACAGCCGTGACTCCTATGACAGCGAGGGCCAGCCCCGCCGGTGGTACTGGTCCATGACGCATGGGCAGCGCTATATCTGGGGCGTGACGGCGGGGATCGTGCGGGCGCTGCGGACGCGGCTTTACGGCGAGGAGGCGTTGCCGCAGGTCGCGGTGGCGGAGGATGCGGCGTGAGGCGGCTCGACGACCAGCCATGGCTGACGGCCCCGGCCACGCGCGCAGTCATGGCGGCGCTGGAGGCGGCGGGTGGTCCTGACTGCGCCCGCTTCGTCGGCGGATGCGTGCGCAATGCCCTGATCGGGGCCCCGGTCGCGGACATCGATATCGCCACGACGCTGGAGCCCGAGGAGACCGACCGGGCGATCCGCGCTGCAGGGCTGAAGGCCGTTCCGACCGGCATTGCCCATGGCACGGTGACGGCGGTGTCGGCGCACCAGCCGTTCGAGATCACGACCCTGCGCCGCGACGTGACGACGGACGGCCGCAATGCGACCGTGGCCTTTACCGACGACTGGGCCGAGGACGCCGCCCGCCGGGATTTCCGGCTCAACGCCCTCTATGCCGACGGTGAGGGGCGGGTGTTCGATCCGACCGGAGAGGGTGTTTCGGATGCGGTTGCAGGACGAATCGTCTTCGTGGGCGATCCGGAGACGCGGATTCGCGAGGATTATTTGCGGATCCTGCGGTTCTTCCGCTTCTTCGCCTTGTACGGTCGGGGTGAACCCGATGCTGCGGCCCTGGCGGCCTGCCGGACGCTGGCACCCGGAATGACACGGCTGTCGGCCGAGCGGGTCTCAAAAGAGCTGATGACCCTGTTGGCGGCCCCGGACCCCCGCGAGGCCATGGCGGCCATGTCGGCCGCCGGGGTGCTGGCGCAGATCCTGCCGGAGGCCGCGGCCGGTCCGCAGTTCGAAGCGGCCGTGGCGCAGGGCGGCGATCCGGTGATCCGGCTGATGACCCTGCTCCCGAGCGACGAGCGGGTCGTGCGAGAGGCCGCAGCGCGGCTTCGGTTGCCAAACTCAACCCGCGACCGGCTGACCGCCGCCGCCGTGGCAGACCCTGCTGTCAGCCTGGTGATGAGCGACCCCGACGTCCGTGCCGCGGCCTATCGTTTCGGCGTGCGTGCGGTCGCCGACGCCCTGAACCGTCGGTGGGCGGAGAACCCGGCCGGGGACGACGATGCGCAGCGGTTGCTGGCTCTGGCCCGGGGCTGGCGACGGCCGTCCATGCCGGTCGGAGGCCGGGAATTGGCGAGGCTCGGCGTGGAGCCCGGGCCGGAGACCGGGAAAATCTTGAAGGCGTTCGAGGACGGCTGGATCGCTGATGATTTTCCGTCGGAGGGCCATGCCGAACGGCTGGCCGCCCTGGTCAGGGCGCCGCGCGGGTGATTTCCGTCACTACCGGGCGATGGTCCGAGCCCGTGGGCTGACCGAGGCGGCGGCTGACGAAGGCAAGGTCAGGCGAGGCATAGACCTGGTCGATGGTGATCCCGAGCGGGGACGGCAAGGCCGCCGGCCAGGTGCCGGGGAACCCCGCGGCCGGGCGAAGGCTGATGTCACGCTGGACCATCTTGCCGATGCGGGCGTTTGAGACACTGTTGAAATCACCGGCGACGACAAGCGGGCCGCTCAGGCTCTGAAGCATCTCGTCGAGGGCCATGGTCTGGCTGATCTGGCCCCATGATTCCTCGAAGGGCCAGGGTCGGGTGAGATGGACGCTGACCAGATTGACCGGGCCGAGCGGGGTCATGGCCGTGGCGCCGACCGCCTCGAACGTGTCAGGACGCGGGAGCGCGACAAGCGGATATCGGGACGCGATCACCGAACGGACGTCGCCGTTTGGACGATCGATCCGGGGGCTGGCGATCCGGTGGGGATAGTCTCCGATCAACGCGTCCAGATGGGGCGCCGTGGGGTCGCCCAGCTCGATCAGCATGACTACATCGGCGTCGGCCTGGCGGATGGAAGCGGCGATGGCCTCCACGTCGCGGTTGCGGACCCAGAGATTGGCCGAATAGAGCCGGATCGAGGCCGCGCCGGCCTCGGGTCGGGAGGCCGTCGGGAACCACTGGGGAGACACGGCGAGCAAAAGCAGGGCCGCAGGCACCAGACTCGCGGCAGCCCAGCGCCGTTTACGGAAGAGCAGGAAGGCGATCCCCAAGGCCACGCTGGCGAAGAACGCGGGCGCGGTGAACTGGGCAACCAGATCCGCGTACTGGTTGCGCATTCCGGTGAGCGCCACCAGGGCCATGAAGGTCGGCACTGCGACCAGCCCCGCCAGTGAGAACCTGCCGGCCCACATGATCGTTTTTGCGAAGGGACCTTGCCTTTCCGGCTGAACGGGGTTCGTCATGGCACGTTACGAGCTCGCTTCGGGAGGGCAGGCATGGCCAGACGGTCGGTCGCGGATATTGAGAAGATCTGGTCCAATGTCGAGGGCGTCAAGAAGCTGTCCGACCGCGTGATCGGCCTCGGCCCTTTTGGCGTCGGACTCGACGGTCTGGTGACCTGGATACCCGGTCTGGGGATCATCTACAGCGTCGGAGCAGGAGCTTGGCTCCTTGTTCAGGCGGCTCGAGCGAGGGCGATGCCGGGAACCCTGTTGAGGATGGTGGGCTATCTGGGGGTCGATGCTGCGACCAGTGAGGTGCCCCTGGCGGGTGACTTTGTGGACTTCCTGTTTCCCGGCCACCTGATGGCGGCCAGGGCGTTGCAGAAGGATATCGAGACCACCCACTGGGTCGAGGCCAATGAGCGGGAGGCGCGTGCAGGGGGGGCGCATGAGGGTCACGTCGCCGATATGCGCCGAAATCCGAAGCTGCGACGCATCGTCTATCTGCACGATTGAACCGCTTGACGAACGACCGGCGTCCCCGCCAAGTCGAACCTCCCCATTGCCGGACCCCTGAATGAGCGCGATCCTGACCCGAGATGAACTGGCCCAGGCGCTCGGCCGTGCCGGCGAGGGGGATCGAGCCGCCTTCCGCCGTGTCTATGACGCGACCTCGGCGAAGCTTCTGGGCGTGACCCTGCGTATCTTGGCCGACAGACAGCTGGCTGAGGACGTCTTGCAGGACACCTATCTGACCGTATGGCGGAAGGCCGGGAGCTTTGATGCCTCCCGCGCGAGCCCCATTACATGGCTGGTGACCATCGCCCGCAACCGGGCGATTGACCGCCTGCGGTCGGGTGCGGCCATGCGCAGGTCGACACCGATCGACGAGGCGGTCACCGTGATCGCCGACCAGGGACCCTCGCCGGCCGAGTCGCTTGAGACCCGCGACGACGTGCGCCGCCTCAACGACTGTCTCGGTCAGCTGGACGACAGGACCGGAGGTGCCATCCGCACAGCCTTCATGGACGGCATGACCTATGACGCCCTGGCGGCGCGCGAGAATGTGCCGTTGGGCACGATGAAGAGCTGGATCCGTCGGGGAATGATGCGGCTCAGGATGTGTCTGGAATCATGACCGATCCCACCGAGAACAGCGGCATGGACGACGATCTGGCCCTTGCGGGAGAGCTGGCCCTGAGGGTCCTCTCACCGGAGGACGAGGCTGCGGCGCGCGCCCGCGCGTCTGCCGAACCCGCCTTCGCGACGCATGTCGAGGCCTGGAACGGGCATCTGGGCGGCCTGGCTGACGATATTGACCCGGTCGAGCCGTCGGCAGGGGTCTGGCCGCGTGTCGAGGCCGGTCTGACACCGCCGGTTGCGGCCAATGACAACAGGGTCGTCTTCTGGCGGCGCTGGGCGATCGGCTCGACTGGCCTGCTGGCAGCGAGTCTGGCGGCGGTGGTCATGCTGGCGGCGCAACCGGTGCCGGCCCCGGAAGTGGCAACTGCCCCGCCGCCGGCGGTCATCCGTGTCGCGACCCTGACGCTGGAAAGCGGCGAAGCGGCGATGACGCTGGCCTATGACGCCGGCACCGGGGAGCTCTATCTGGCCCCGACGAACGAGATGGCGGGCGATACCCGTGTGCCGCACCTGTGGCTGGTCATGCCCGAGGGCGATGTGCAGCTGGTCGGTGCCATCGATGGCTCGGCCACCTCGCACCACAGCCTCGGTCGGGCCCTGTCCGGTCCGGCCGGCGCTGCCAAGGCGGTCGCCGTCTCCATGGAGGCGCCGGGCCACACGCCGGCGGCGGACAGGCCGGACGGTCCCGTGGTGGCCCGGGGGGCGTTCCAGCGGCTCTAGCCGGGACTAGCTCCGCTGGCTTTTCGCCGATTGCCAGCATATCTGGTCGTCTCAAGTCCCTGATTTCGGAACGTTTCCTGACGCCGACAGCGTCATGAGCCCGCCTGAGGAAGCCGCCCGGCCAGACTGATCTCCGACACGATTTCGGAGATTTCGATGAGCGACGACCACAGCGCCCGGTTGGCCTTGCCCTATCTGGCGGCCGGGCAGATGCAGAAGCATGTCACGGTGAACGAGGCGCTGACCCGGCTGGACGCCCTGGTCCAGACGGTCGTGGTCAGTCGAACCCTCACCGCCCAGCCGGACGCGCCGGCTGACGGTGCGCTGTGGATCCTGCCGTCGGGGGCGAGGGGAGCGGACTGGGGCCTCCAGCCGACCGGCGCGCTGATGCGGGCCGAGGGTGGTGGCTGGATGCGTGTGCCGGCCGGGGACGGCCTGACGGCTCTGGTCGCGGACGCCGGTGAGATCGTGGTGCGGCATGGCCGCGACTGGGTGAGGCTGGGAGAGCGTCTGGGTGTGGCCCAGGCCCTGGGCCGGCTCGGGCTCGGCACCACGGCGGATGCGGCAAATCCCTTTGCGGTCCGGCTGAACAGTGCGCTCTGGACGGCGCGGGAAGCCTCGGCCGGAGGCACGGGCGACCTGCGCCTGACCCTGAACAAGGAGGCGTCCGGTGATGTCCTGTCCCTGCTGTTCCAGAGCGGCTGGGGCGGGCGGGCCGAACTGGGGCTGGTCGGGGATGACGATTTCAGGCTGAAGGTCAGCGCTGACGGTTCGGTCTGGAATGACGTCTTCACCGTCGATCGCGCCACCGGCCGGATAACCGTCGGCCAGGGTGCCGGCCGGCGGTCGGTGACCGTCTTCACCGCCAACGGAAGCTATCCGGTGCCCCGGTGGGCGCGCAGCGTCGAGGTCGTCGCGGTTGGCGGCGGCGGGGGAGGCGGGGCCGGTGCCTTCGGCGCTTCTGGCCCGCGCTTCGGCGGCGGCGGCGGCGGTGCGGGCGGAACCGGTCGGGCTGAATGGTCGGCAGAGCTGCTGGGTGGAACGCTGGACGTGGTTGTGGGGGCCGGCGGCCCCGGCGGGCGCGGGACCGCGGGCCGGGACGGCGGTGCCAGCAGCGTTGCGCTTGGCGGGACGGTCCTGCTGGCAGCATCGGGGGGTGGCGGCGGTGGGCCGGGTGACAGCCTGGGTGGCGTAGCCGGCGCGGGAGGCCGGGGCGTACCGCCCGCCAACGCCGGTGGGGCCTCCAGTATCGCGGCTGCAGGTCAGGCGGGCCGAAGTCTTGACCGGCCGGATGCGTCGGGCGGCGGCGGGGCCGGCGGCGGGCTCGACAGTACGGGTCTGGCCCGGGCGGGTGGCGCCGGCGGCGACGGAGGCTGGGCCACGGTCAGGGCCGCCGGCGGGGCCGGTGGAGCGGGCGCTGCGGGCTCGGCCGGAACGGCGGCTCCCCGGCCCGCCCTGGCCTCGGCCGGTGGCGGCGGAGGCGGGGGCGGCGCGGCGGCGTCAGGGGCAGGCCATGCGGGCGCAGCGGGTGGAGCCTCGGGCGGCGGTGGAGGCGGCGGCGGAGCGGGTATCTCCGTCGGTGGTGTCGGCGGTGATGGTGCCCCGGGTGTCGTCTGGCTGGTGGCGGTCGGATGAGCCGCACCATGACCCTCTCCCATGAAAGCCCTGATGCCTCGCTGCTGGACACGGAGGCCTGGGACAGTCCGGGCCGTCTGACCGACCAGGATCTGTTCGCCGAGGCCAGCCCCGGCTGGCGACGCAGTGCCGCTCACCTTGATGACCCGGAGGATGACCGATGACCGTGCTTTCCACACCGGATGCCCCGCTGCTGGCTGAGGGCCGGTGGCTGTGGCGGAGGCTTTATGTGTTCGCAACCAGCGCGGTCGCCTGGCTGTTGCTCGACCGCCTGATTGCCGCGGTGCCGCCCGAGGCCACGCCGGGGCTGGCGCAGGCCCTCATGCTCCTGCTGGCGCTGTTGCTCGTGATCTATCTCGTCGCGCCGACGGCCCAGCAGCTGATCGCGACCCTCGCGATCCTGCGGCCGCGCCCTGTCGGGGAGGAGCGGGCATGACCTTTCGGTTGTCGGAGCGATCGCTCAGGCGGCTGACGGGGGTCCACCCCCGCCTGGTCGCCCTGGTGCGCGAGGCCGCGGCCTTGAGCCCGGTGGAATTCATGGTCACGGAAGGCCTGCGCACGCCTGAGCGTCAGGCCGCGCTGGTGAGGGCAGGCGCAAGCCGGACCAAGCGGTCGCGTCACCTGACGGGCCATGCGGTCGATGTCGCGGCTCTGGTGGAGGGGCAGGTGCGCTGGGACTGGCCCCTGTATCCGCGCATCGCCGCCGCGTTCAAGGCCGCCGCCGTGCGGCAGGGGACGGCGATTGTCTGGGGTGGTGACTGGAGCAGTCTGAAGGATGGTCCCCATTTCGAGCTGGACCGGAAGGTGTTCCCTTGAGGGTCCTGCCGATGCTCCGGATCCTGACCCCGAGGGGTTGGGCATTGGGTCTGGTCGGGGTTCTGGGGGTGAGCCTGATCCTTCTCTCGGGGTTGGGTTTTCGCTGGGACCCCTTCGGACTGGCCAGACACCGGCTGCAGGTGGCCGAAGCGGCGGCGTCGCTCGCCAGGGCGGAGGCTGCCGCCCGCCGACTCGAGGTCGAGGGGGCTGTCGGTCAGATGCAGAGTCTCGACCGGCTTCATCAACAGACCGTCGCGGTCGCGCGGACGACCGCGCGGGCCGCAGTCGAGGCCAGGAGCGCCCATGATGCTGAAACGCCGCTGGAACCGGGCCGTATGGCTCGCCTTTCCGCTCATGACCGCGAGCTGTGCCGCCTCGCGCCCGCCGTCTGCGGAGCCGCCCCGGTTGATCCTGCCGGCATCGGTTACGACGCCGTGCGTCCTGGAGAGGCTGCCGGAGACCCCGACGCTCGCCGATCTTGAAGTCGCCTATATGGAACGGGGGGAGCGTCTGGTGGCCTGCGAGAACGCCCGGGCCTCTGCCGTCGCGACCCTGATGGCCGAACGGGCGCTGCAGGACCGGTGGCGAGGTGAAGCGGACGCCCGGCGCAGGATGCTGATCCGGCCCTGACCGGTGCTGCGCCCGGCACTGACGGGCGGGACGGCGCAGGGCGGTTGCGGCCCGGCACATTTCTGCCGGCACCCGGTGCCGACTACCCGGCAGAACGTGCCCGGCCTTGGCAGGTTCTGCCCGGCGGAACCGGGCCGGAAGAATAAAAAAAGCAATAAAAACAGCGCCACAAGGCTCCGGCCTATCCGGTTGTTCGCTGGCCTCGTCCTTGCTCCCCGTAATCCCGAGCAGAACGCTCCCGGCAGCCAAAATGGCGTCGGACAATGTCAAAGACAAAGGGACAGCCAAAATGGCTAACAGCATCAATACGAACGTCGGCGCCATGGTTGCGCTGCAGAACCTGAACGCGACCGCCCGCGAGCTGACTGTCGCGCAAAATCGGGTCAACACCGGCAAGGCGGTGGCAACCGCGAAAGACAACGGTGCCATCTTCGCGGTCGCATCCAATATGCGCGCGGACATGGGTGCCCTGAACTCGGTCAAGAACTCCATCCAGCGCGGTCAGTCCGTCATCGATATCGCCCTGGCGGCCGGCGAGACGATCTCCAAGGCCCTTGAAGAACAGAAGGCCCTGGCGGTCGCCATCCAGTCCTCCGCTGCGGGCTCTGCAGCCGAAACGGCCTATCTCGCCGACTTCAACGCCCTGGGCGTTGAAATCACCGCGGCTCTCGCCGGGGCAACTTTCGACGGGACGAACATCTACGCCGCCGGTTCGGCCGCCAACAATCTGGTGGTTCAATCAAGCATCTCTGGCACCTACACGGTGCATTCCACGACCGACGCAGCGACCACTGTCGCGACCGCGACCGGAACGATTGTCCGGGCCGGCGCGACCGTTGCGGCGGTTGATACTGCCAGTGCGGCCTTCAATGCCCGACAGGCGACGCTCGGCAGCCACTCCAAATCCCTGGAACGGCAGCTGACCTTCACCAGCAAGATGCAGGATGCCCTGGAATCCGGGGTGGGCAACCTCGTCGACGCCGATCTGGCCAAGGAAAGCGCCCGCCTGACCGCCCTGCAGACCAAGCAGCAGCTGGGTGTCCAGGCCCTGGGCATCGCCAACCAGTCTGGCTCCATCCTGCTCAGCCTGTTCCGCTAAATCCGGAAGCGTCCGGGTCTTTTCGAACCGAACCGATCTTCGAGCCCCGGCGGACCCTGTCCCCCGGGGCCGATTTCGTTTTGCGGCCGGGCCGATCCCGTAAGCCGTCGACCTTTGGGCGGTGTCCATCCCGGCAGGGACTGCCGACCACCCGGCAAATCCTGCCGACGCCCTGGCAGAATATGCCTGGCCCGGCAGGGTGTGAACGAGAAGT
>Ga0247836_1004511_pt1 | contig 17324 bp, 15 predicted proteins | sample LaCruzMarch2015__4_FD_187116 | JGI IMG/M metagenome (GOLD analysis project Ga0247836, IMG submission 187116) | Freshwater microbial communities from meromictic Lake La Cruz, Castile-La Mancha, Spain - LaCruzMarch2015_14m | ecosystem: Environmental > Aquatic > Freshwater > Lake | place: Spain... | reverse complement strand
GACGGGGTTGCACACCCCGTCCCGCGGGGAGGGGGCTAATGACCCATCGGTCCGGGGGTAGGGGGCGACCGCGGCGGTGCCGATCGCCCCCGCAATCGCCGCGCGCCTTGCCGTAGGCACCCGCGGTTGTTAGATTAGCGCGCTTTTGCCGATCGCCGTTGCGGCGGCCCCCAGGGGACCCGGCGTGCGCTCGCGGATGCCCGCCGGGCCACCGCCTCCGGGCTCCGTTTCTCAAGGTAAGACCTGATGTTCTTCAGACGTTTTCGAGGGTTCTTCTCCACCGATCTGGCGATCGACCTGGGGACCGCCAACACCCTGATCCACATGCGTGGCCAGGGGATCGTGCTCAACGAGCCCTCGGTGGTGGCGATCCGCCAGGAGCGCGCAGGAGGCCCCAAGACGGTGGTGGCGGTGGGGGAGGAGGCCAAGGCCATGCTCGGGCGCACGCCGCAGAACATCACCGCCATCCGTCCGCTGAAGGACGGGGTGATCGCGGACTTCACCGTGACCGAGAAGATGCTCCAGTTCTTCATCCATAAGGTGCACGAGGCGCGGATGGTGCGCCCCAGCCCGCGGGTGCTGATCTGCGTGCCCTGCGGCTCCACCCAGGTGGAGCGGCGCGCGATCAAGGAGTCCGCGGCCGGGGCTGGGGCGCGCGAGGTCTATCTGATCGAGGAGCCGATGGCGGCAGCGATCGGGGCCGGGCTGCCGGTGGGCGAGGCGCGCGGCTCGATGGTGATCGACGTCGGCGGCGGGACCTCGGAGGTGGCGGTGATCTCGCTCAACGGCATCGTCTATTCCAACTCGGTGCGCATCGGCGGTGATACCTTCGACGACTCGATCATCAACTATGTGCGCCGCAACTATGGCACCCTGATCGGGGAGGCGACGGCGGAGCGCATCAAGCACGCCATCGGCTCCGCCTTCCCGGGCAACGAGGTGTTGGAGATCGAGGTGCGCGGGCGTAACCTGGCGGAGGGCATCCCGCGCAGCTTCACGCTCAACAGTAACGAGATCCTGGAGTCGCTCCAGGAACCGCTGTCGGGCATCGTCGGAGCGGTCAAGACGGCCCTGGAGCAGACCCCGCCGGAGCTGGGTGCGGACGTGGCGGAGCGCGGCATCGTGCTGACCGGCGGCGGGGCCCTGCTGCGCGACTTCGACCGCCTGATCGAGGAGGAGACCGGGCTGCCGGTGGTGGTGGCGCAGGACCCCCTGACCTGTGTCGCGCGCGGCGGCGGCAAGGCGCTCGACATGCTCGATACCCGCGGTCTGGACCTCTTCTCGACCGAATAGTGCGTTCGGGAGCGGCTTCTTGGTCGGAACAGTAGAAGCTGAAGACAGCACAGTCGTTGTCGTGATCGTAATCGTAATCGGAGAAACGAGGCAATTTGGCGTGCGAGAGAATTCGGGGCGCGACGATAACCTCGATTACGACAACGACAACGCTCCACCTTGGCGTGCGAGAGAGTCAGGGGCGCTACGATAACCTCGATTGCGACGACAACGACAACGACAACGACAACGCTGCACCCGTGCCGCGCGCCCGAGTTCGCCTTCCCTGCCCGAGGGGCATTGCTATCAAACCCCTGTTTCTACATGGACCATCCCCCAGCTTCCGGGTCGTCCTGGCGGTGGTCCTGGCCATCGGCCTGATCGTGGCCGATCATCGCGGTCGGCAGCTGAGCGCCCTGCGTTCGGCGCTCGCGGTGCTGGTCTATCCGCTGCAACTGCTGGCGGACCTGCCGGTGCGCTATGCCCGGGAGGCGCAGGATCGGCTGGCCGATGCGCGCCAGTTGCGCGACCAGAACGCGGGCCTGCGGCGCGAGAACCTGGTCTTAAGTGCCCGCTCGCAGCAACTGGCGTCCCTGGAGGCGGAGAACATGCGCCTGCGCGATCTGCTCGGGTCGTCCTTCAAGATCGGCGAGCGGGTCCTGATCGCGGAGATTCTGGCCGTGAACCTCGCCGAGTACCGCCAGCAGATCCTCATCAACAAGGGTACCGATTCGGGGGTCTTCGTCGGTCAGCCGGTCCTGGATGCCAACGCCGTCATGGGACAGGTGATCCAGACCAACCCCTTCTCTGCGACGGTCCTGTTGATCACCGACTCGGACCACGCACTGCCCGTCCAGGTCAACCGCAACGGGCTGCGCAGCATCGCGGCCGGGACCGGGCTGGGCCATGAACTGGACCTGCTGCACATCCCGAAGAACGCCGATATCCGGGTCGGTGACCTGCTGGTGACCTCCGGCATGGGCGGACGCTTTCCGCCGGGCTATCCGGTGGCGCGCGTGACCTCGGTCGGTCATGCCCCCGATAACCCCTTCACCGCCGTGAAGGCGGAGCCCACGGCGCGGCTGGACCGCAGCCGCGAGGTCCTGCTGGTCTGGACGCTCAGCCCGGACCAGCGGCAGGACGCCCTGAGCGGGGTCGGGAGCGGGGCGGCGGCCGGCGGCGGTGTCCCCGAGGCCCCGGCGCGCCGGGAGCGACGGCCATGAGCGAGGCGGTCCGGCGCGGCGCCTGGGCGCTGTGGCTGAGCCTGCTCGCCGCGCTCTTTCTGAGCGTCCTGCCCATGCCCGGTTGGATCGAGGAGTTCCGCCCCCCCTGGGTGGCCCTGACCCTGATCTTCTGGTGCCTGACCCTGCCCGAGCGCGTCGGGGTCTTGTCCGCCTTCGCGGCCGGACTGGTGCTTGACGTGACCACGGGCGCCTTGCTCGGCCACCACGCGCTGGGGCTCGCGGTGGTCGCTTACGTGGTGGTAGAACTGCACCAGCGGGTACGCACCTTTCCCCTGTGGCAGCAGACCCTCTTTGTCTGGTTGCTGCTGCTGGTAGAGCGGTTGCTGTACCTGTGGGTGCTGGGTGCCACCGGTCAGCCGACCCCGACCCTGGTCTATTGGATGCCAACCCTCCTGGGCGCCCTGCTGTGGCCCTGGGTCTTCGTGGTGCTGCGCGACCTGGGCCGGCGTGCCGGGATCCTGTGAACGCAATGCTGCGCCTGGACTCCAGTCTAACGGATCGACAGCGCGAGGGGCGCCTGGTGGGCGCGCGCGCCATCGTCGCCGCGGTGGTGGCGCTGGTCGCCCTGTCGCTGGTGGTCGCAAGGCTCGCCCACCTGCAGATCGTCGATCACGAGCACTTCTCTGTGCTGTCGCGCGACAACCGGGTCAAGCTCCTGCCGGTTCCGCCCAGCCGCGGGCTGATCTATGACGCCAAGGGTGTGCTTCTGGCCGACAACCACCCCTCCTTTTCGCTGGAGATCACGGTCGAGAAGGTCGAGAACCTGGCGGCCACCATCGACGCCCTGGCGGCGATCATCCGGGTCGATGACAAGGACCGGGAGCGTTTCGAGCACCTCAAGGGTCAGCGGGTGCGCTTCCAGGGCGTGCCCCTGCGGCTGAATCTGACCCCGGAGGAGGTGGCCCGCTTTTCCCTGGACAGCTACCGCTTCCCTGGCGTGGACGTGCGTGCCGAATTGATCCGCACCTATCCGCACGGGGAACTGACCGCCCACGTCCTGGGCTACGTGGGGCGCATCAACGAGCGAGAGATGGAGCACATCGACGCGAGCACCTATGCCGGCACCCACTTCATCGGCAAGGGCGGGGTGGAGAAGTCCCATGAGGAGCGTCTGCACGGGCAGGCTGGCTATCAGCAGGTGGAGGTGAATGCCCGCGGCCGGGTGCTGCGCACGCTTGCGGCCAAACCGCCGGTGGCGGGGCGGGACCTGCACCTGTTTCTGGACATCGCCCTGCAGCGGGCGGCGACGCAGGCCCTGGGCGACAAGCGCGGGGCGGTGGTGGCCATCGACCCGCGCACCGGTGGGGTCCTGGCCCTGGTGAGCAAACCGAGCTTTGATCCTAACCCCTTCGTTGAGGGCATCGGCCGCCAGGACTATCACGCCCTGCTCTACTCCCCGGACAAGCCGCTCTACAACCGGGCGGTGCGCGGTCAGTACCCCCCGGGGTCGACGGTGAAGCCCTTTGTGGGCTTTGCCGGGCTGGTCGCGGGGGTGATCAACGCCCGCAAGACCACCTATTGTCCGGGCTACTACCGGCTGGCGGGGCAGAGTCACGCCTATCGCTGCTGGCGGCGCGGCGGGCACGGCAATGTCGCGCTGGAGGCCGCCCTAGTGCAGTCCTGCGATGTCTATTTCTATGATCTTGCGCATGCACTGGGGATCGAGCGCCTCAAGCAACACCTGGGCGAGTTCGGCTTCGGGGCGCGCACCGGGATCGACGTGGCGGGCGAACTGGCCGGCCTGGTGCCCTCCCGGGAGTGGAAGGAGCGGGTGCGCAAGCAGCTCTGGTATCCCGGGGAGACCCTGATCGTCGGCATCGGTCAGGGCGCCTTCCTGGCCACCCCCCTGCAGCTCGCGGTGGCCACGGCCACCATGGCCAATCGCGGCCACTTCCTGACGCCCCGGGTGGCGCGTGCCGAGCAGGTGCCGGGGGCGCCGCGGGCCGCGGAACTGCCGGTGGTCTCGCGCACCATCGCGGCGGGCGACCCGCACCACTGGGACCAGATCATCCATGCCATGACCCAGGTGGTGGAGAGCCCGCGCGGGACCGCCAAGGCGATCCGCAGCCGGGACTACCGCATCGCGGGCAAGACCGGGACTGCCCAGGTCTTCACCCTCGGCCGCAACCAGACCTACAACGCCGCCCGGCTCGAGGAGAAGATGCGCGACCATGCGCTGTTTGTGGCCTTTGCCCCGGCGGACGACCCGCGGATCGCGGTGGCGGTCATCGTCGAGAACGGCGGACACGGGGGCGCGGTGGCGGCGCCGGTCGCCCGCAAGGTGATGGATGCCTATCTGGGCGGCGCCACACTGATCACCGAGCCGGTGGCCACCGATGGCGACTAAGCCCGGCCCCTGGGGGCTTGAGCGTCTGCCGGACCCCGCCGACTCCGGGCTCCTCAAGCGCCTGCACCTCGATGCCCCGCTGCTGGCGGGGCTGCTGCTGCTCTGCTGCTTCGGCCTGGTGGTGCTGTTCAGTGCGTCGGACCGTGACCTGGGCGAGGTGGAGCGCCAGTTGGCACGGCTCACCCTGGCCTTCGGTCTCCTGTTCGCCGTCGCGCAGGTCCCGCCGCACCAACTGCGGCGCTGGTCGCTGCCGCTCTATGGCGTGGGTGTCGTGCTGCTGGTGGCAGTGCACCTGATCGGCGACGTGGGCAAGGGGGCTCAGCGCTGGCTCGATCTGGGTGTGCTGCGCTTCCAGCCTTCCGAACTGCTGAAGCTCGCGGTCCCGATGACGGTCGCCTGGGTGCTGGCGGATCGGTCCCTGCCGCCGCGGCTGCTGCGGGTGTTCGCGGCCACGGCGCTGATGCTGGTCCCGGTGGTCCTGATCGCCAAACAGCCCGATCTGGGCACCGCGATCCTGGTCGCCGTGGCCGGAATCACGGTCCTGTTTATCGGGGGGCTGAGCTGGCGGGTCATTCTGATGGTCGCCGCCGCCTTGGCGGGCCTGGCGCCGCTCTTGTGGTTCCACCTGCGCGAGTACCAGCGCCAGCGGGTGCTGACCTTTCTGGACCCGACGTCCGATCCCCTGGGAAGCGGCTACCACATCATCCAATCCCAGATCGCCATCGGCTCCGGCGGGCTGCACGGCAAGGGGTGGCTCAACGGCACCCAGTCCCACCTGGAGTTCCTGCCGGAGCGCCACACGGACTTCATCTTCGCGGTGATCGGGGAGGAGTTCGGGCTGACCGGGATCCTGCTGCTGCTGGTCATCTACCTCTTCATCGTCTACCGCGGTCTCTACATTGCGGTCAATGCCCCGGACACCTACGGCAAGCTGCTGGCCGGCGGGCTGTCGCTGGTGTTCTTCGTCTATGTCTTCGTCAACACCGGCATGGTCACCGGGCTGCTGCCGGTGGTGGGGGTCCCCCTGCCCCTGATCAGCTACGGTGGGACCTCCATGGTTACCCTGATGATCGGCTTTGGGATCCTGATGGGGATCCAGACCCATCGCAAATAGCTTTGTATTGAGCGAGTTTGCGGATAGACTGAAGGTAAATGCTCGCGTCGGGTGCGCCGTGCGCGCCCTGCGCAAGGCGATCCACGCGCGTGCGGCCATGCGCGGGCTCGCCAAGCTGCGCGGCGCACCCGAAGTCAACGCCGGCCGGGGTCCGGGTACGGGCATCGACCGATAACAAAGGGGGAATCGACCGATGAAAGTGCAATCCGAGTCTCGCCAGACCCTGCCCGGCCGCGATCTGTCAGCCGCCGCCGCGCTCATCGTGCCGGCGCTGCTCCTGCTCCTGGCTGGCTGTGCCGGCCAGGGGAGCCGCGACGCGGAGGGGATGCCCGACTACCGTCGGCTGGACCCGGATGCGATCCCGGACGCGGTGCCCCGCGTCGAGCCCAGGTCCAAGTACGGGAACATGGCCAGCTACCGGGTCCGCGGTAAGGTCTACCGCACTAAACAAGACGGCCGCGGTCATCTGGAGCAGGGGCTGGCCTCCTGGTACGGGATGCAGTTCAACGGCCGGCGGACCAGTTCCGGCGAGCCCTACGATATGTATGGCATGACCGCGGCCCACAAGTCTCTGCCCCTGCCCAGCTACGCCCGGGTCACCAACCTGGAAAACGGGCGCAGTGCCGTGGTGCGCATCAACGATCGGGGGCCCTTCCACGACGCCCGGGTCATCGACCTATCCTATGCCGCGGCCACCAAGATCGGGGTCTTCCCGAAGGGGACCGCCGCGGTGGAGATCCGCGGTATCGATCCCGCCCGGCCCGGGGCCGCCCCGGTCGGCGCGCCGGGCGCCGGCTTCGGCAGTGATCCGGAGTTTTCCCCCAAGGAGGAACCGGCGCCCTTCCTGGCGGACGAGCCGGGCGGGTCGCCGGCCTCGGCCCCGGGCAGCCGGGAGCGGGCGGACTCCGCGGCCATCGCTCAATCGCTCGCGATTGCCTACCGCAGTTCGCCGCCGCGCCCCCGCACCCAGGCCAGACCCACGCGTGAGCGCGCCGCCGCGGCGGCCTTCGCCGCGTTGGACGCCGAGCCGATCGCCGCTCGGGCCCCGGACCTGGAGCCCGCGCAGGAGTCCGAGCCGGCACCAGCGGCACCAGTGGCGGCTGCCGTCGCGTCGGCCGCGCCGCCGGCCGCCCCACCGATGGTTGCCGCGGTGGCCCCGCCGGCAGTTCCGGCCGTGCGCGCGACCGATCCGGATACCAACCCGGCGGCGCGCCCGGCCGATGTCGCGGCGCCCCGAGCGGGGCTCTTCCTCCAGGTCGGCGCCTTCGGGGACCCGCGCAACGCCGAGCGGCTGCGTGAGCGCCTGCGCCCCCACTTGGCCGAGGGGGTGCGCGTGCAGCGCCCCGTGGCCGGCGCCGCCGGGCTCTACAAGGTCAGGGTCGGCCCCCTGGGTTCCGAGATTGCTGCGCGGCGGCTGTCCGCCAGGCTTGCGACCCTGGGCCTGAGTGAGGCGCCGCGGCTGGTCTGGAACTGAGGGCGGCGTCCGGTCCGGCCACCCGACATCATAGGCTGGACAAGCATCGTAGGGTGGGCAAGCGCAGCGCAGTCCACCAGCGGCGACTGTCGCTTGTCCACCCTACGGCTGCAATAATGATCGAGGCCGATGCGCGCCTGGTACCCATGGTGCCAAACCCCCGGCGGACGGGTAGAATCGCCGCTGTCTTCCGTCCGCCACCTGTTCCCGGTTACGCCCCATGAAGTTGCAACCCGCGCTGCTCCTCCTGTGCCTGTTCGCCCTGCTGCCCATGAGCCCGAGGGCCGTCGGGGCGCCGGCCCCAGCCCCGGCAGCGGTTCCTGTGCCGGCCCCGACCGCTCCGCCCCCGTCGGCGGCCGTCCCCGCCGCGCCCCAGGCCGTCCCGTCACCCCCGGTGGTGGACGCCAAGGGCTATCTCCTGATCGACTTCAATACCGGCGCGGTGCTGGCGGAGTCCAGGGCCGACGAGCGCCTGGAGCCGGCGAGCCTGACCAAGATCATGACCGGCTATACGATCTACCGGGAGCTGGCCGCCGAGCATGTGCGCCTGAGCGACGCGGTCCTGATCAGCGAAAACGCCTGGAAGACCGGCGGCTCCAAGATGTTCGTGGAGGTCGGCAAGCAGGTCGGCATGGAGGACCTGCTCAAGGGCATGATCATCCAGTCCGGCAACGACGCGAGCGTCGCCCTGGCCGAGCATGTGGCCGGCAGCGAACAGGTCTTTGCCGAGTTGATGAACACCAACGCCCAACGGCTGGGCATGACCAACTCGCACTTCGTCAACGTCACCGGCCTGCCGGACGCCAATCACTACACCACCGCCCGGGATATCGCCCGGGTCACCGCCGCCCTGATCCGCGAATTCCCCCAATTCTATGTATGGGATGGCACTAAAGAGTACGAATACAACGGCATCAAGCAGCAGAACCGTAACCGCCTGCTGTGGCGCGATGCCACGGTCGACGGGGTCAAGACCGGCTACACTGAGAACGCTGGCTACTGCCTGGTCGCCTCCTCCAAACGCGACGGGATGCGGCTGGTGTCCGTGGTCTTGGGCGCCAAGAACCCGGAGGCGCGCGCGGTCGCGAGCCTTGAACTCCTGAACTATGGCTTCCGCTTCTTCGAGAGCCATCTGCTCTATCCGGCCGGCAAGCCCCTGGAGAACCTGCGCGTCTGGAGGGGCAATCTGAAGGAACTGCCGGTCGGTCCGGCCCGGGACGTCTACGCAACCATCCCGCGCGGGCGCTACGCGGAACTGGCCCCCCGCATGGACAAGGCCCAGACCCTCGAGGCCCCAATCGCCCAGGGCGCGCGGGTCGGGGATGTCGTCGTCTTCCTCGCCGGCCAGGAGGTCTCGCGGGTGCCCTTGGTGGCGCTCCAGGACGTGGCCCCGGGCAATCTCTGGCAGCGGACCAGGGACACCGTCTTGCAGTGGTTCTGATACGGGTTCTGCGCGCATGAGTGAGATCTTCCTGAACGGCGCCTTCCTCCCCGCGCACCAGGGTCTGGTCTCGGTGATGGATCGCGGGTTCCTGTTCGGCGACGGTGTCTATGAGGTCATCCCCAGTTACGGCGGCTACTTTCTGCGCCTGGAGCAGCACCTGGACCGGCTCGAGGACAGCCTGTCGGCGATCCGGCTCGACAACTCCCTGAGCCGGGAGGAGTGGCAGGAAGCCCTGGCCCGCCTGGTCGGACCGCCCCCGGCGCCCGATCAATCCGTCTACCTCCAGGTCACCCGCGGTGTCGCCCCGGAGCGCGACCCCCTGTGCCCGGCGGGGGTGACCCCCACGGTCTTCGCCCGCGCCACGCCCATCGCGCCGCGCCCCCCGGAGGTTGTAACCCAGGGCGTCGCCTGCATCACCCGTCCGGACATCCGCTGGCACCGTTGCGAGCTCAAGACCATCTCGCTCCTGTCCGCCGTGATGATGCGCCGCGAGGCCGAGGACGAGGGCGCCCTGGAGGCCATCCTGCTGCGCGACGGCATGGTCACCGAGGGCGCCTCCACCAATGTGTTCGTAGTCTTGGGCGGTGAGATCATCACCCCGCCCCGGGGGCACCTCATCCTGCCCGGCATCACCCGGGAGCTCGTAATGGAACTGGCCCGCGATCACGGCATCCGTGTCCTGGAACGCCGCATCCCCATGGAAGAGCTGACCGCCGCGGACGAGATCTGGATCACCAACTCCACCCGTGAGGTCCTACCGGTCACCCGACTGGACGTCGTCCCCGTGGGGGCCGGGGTGCCGGGCCCCCTGTGGCGGCGCATGGACGCCCTCTATCAGGACTACAAGGCGCGGGTACGCTCCGGCCGTGCTTAAGCCCTCACTCTGGGCCCCCAACGCCGCCAAGGAGAAGCCCCGCTACTTCCCCCGCCGCTATGCCATCAAGGTGATGGGGCGGGCCGGCGGGGATTTCCAGGCGGTGGTGCTCGCTATCGTGCGTCGGCACGCCCCGGACTTAGACGAGGCCGCGGTCGTCGCCCGCGTCAGCAGCGGCGGCAAGTGGCTGGCCCTGACCGTCACCATCCAGGCCAAGAGCCGCGCCCAGCTCAACGCCATCTACCAGGACCTGTGCGCCCATGAACAGGTCGTCTGGGCCCTCTGAGCGTGGATCGCCCCGGCCTGATCGTGCGCCGCCTGCCCGGCCTGCGGGACTACCAGACCACCTGGGACGCCATGCGCGCCTTCACCGCGGCGCGCGATGCCGCGACCCCGGACGAGATCTGGCTCCTGGAGCACCCGCCCGTCTTCACCCTGGGCCAGGCCGGGCGCCCCGAGCACCTGCTCGACCCCGGCACCATCCCGGTCATCCGCACCGACCGCGGCGGCCAGGTGACCTACCACGGACCCGGCCAACTCATCGCCTACGTGCTCTTCGACCTGCGCCGCGGCGGGATCGGCGTCAAGCGCCTGGTGCACCTGCTGGAGCAGGCGGTGATCGACCTGCTGGCCGCGCGAGGGATCAGCGCCGCCGCGCGCCCCGATGCCCCCGGGGTCTACGTGGACGGGGCCAAGATCGCCTCGCTCGGATTGCGGGTGCGCCAGGGGTGCAGCTATCACGGGGTGGCGTTGAACGTCGACCTTGATCTTGAGCCGTTTGGGCGCATCAATCCTTGTGGGTACCCGGGGCTTAAGGTCACGCGGGTGGCCGATCTCTGCCCACACGCGGACGCGATTGCGCTCGCGGCCGAGTTGGGGGGCGGACTTCACAGCGCCCTGGCGGCCTGGGGCGCGCCGCGGGCCTGAATCCCTGGGCGGCTGGCATCGGTTCGGCTGATGGCCCGCGTATTTCCACCCGGCGGTACTCGCGCCTTGGACTGCGGGCCTGCGGTCGGCGGGGGCCGTGCTAGGCTATCTCCATAACCCTGGAAAGAGCAGTCAGCCGTCAGCGATCAGCCGTCAGCTATAAGTGCATCAGCATCTTACGAGCCGTCTTGGAGCCGCAGGCGCCCACCCGACAGGTGATGCACCGGGTGGTCACAAACTCTTGAAATGCAGAGCCAAATGCTGAAAGCTGATCGCTGACTGCTCTTTTTAGGATAACCGCCACTGCCCCGGGAGACGTCCATGTCGCAGACCGCCCTTGCCGAACTGCGCCGCACGCGGCCTGAACCGGCCGCTGCCGCGCCGCCTTCTGATGCCGGCCGCTACGTCTCAGAGGAGGAGTATTGGCACAACTATTACCTGGACTCCGACGTCCACTATGAATGGAACAACGGGCGTTTGGAGGAAAAGCCGGTGTCCAATTACGAAACCTTCCTCGTCTACCACTGGTTCATGCTGCTGCTGGAGCACTTTCTGACTGCCCGACCCATCGCTAAGATGGTCGCGCTGGAGATGGGCTTTCGGCTGCCGCTGCCGACTGGCACCGTCATCCGCAAGCCCGATTTCGGCGTCGTCTGCAACGACAACCCCCAGCCGCTGCTGCCGCTGGATGCGTCCTATCACGGCGTCTTCGACCTCTGTGTCGAGGCCCTCTCGGATCAGGAGCGCCGCGACATCCTGCGCGATACCGTGGTCAAAAAGGCCGAGTATGCCGTCGGCGGCGTCCCGGAATATTACATCCTGCACCGCACGCCCGAGCAGCAGGCGTTCTTTACCCGCACCGCGGCGGGCGTCTATGTCCCCATCGCGCCGGACGACGGTGTGATCCGCTCACGGGTCTTGCCCGGCCTGCAGTTTCGGCTGGCCGACCTCTGCCGCCGGCCTGAGCACGACACACTGCGCGATGATCCGGTCTACGCCGCCTTCGTACTGCCCGGCTGGCGCGCGGCCGAGGAGCGGGCCGCGGCACAGGCACAGGCCCTGCAGCAGGCCGAACAGCACGCCGCCGCCGAAGCGAACCGCGCCGACACCGAGTCGAGCCGCGCCGCCGCCGAGGCCCAGGCGCGTCGGCAGGCCGAACAGCACGCCGCCGCCGAAGCGAACCGCGCCGACACCGAGGCCCAGGCGCGGCGGCAGGCCGAACAGCACGCCGCCGCCGAAGCGAACCGCGCCGACACCGAGTCGAGCCGCGCCGCCGCCGAGGCACAGGCGCGCCGCCAGGCCGAGCGGCGCGCGCAGGTGGCGGAGCAGGCACTTGCCCGGCTTCAGGCACAACTGGCAGGCCGCGACGCTGCGCCGTGACCGGCCGACCCTATCGCTCGGTCAACTGGTGTGCCTCCATGGGCGCGGCTTCAGTAGCGGCGCCCGTAGGGGCGGGTTTGAAACCCGCCCCCCGCGTGGTTGCATCGCGGCGGGACCTGGTCACCACGGATGAGCCCGGCCTGGACGGAAGCGCCGAAGGTGCGCGGCGAATGCTCGCACCGTGTAGGATCGCCCATGCCGGATAAGCTGAAACGCGCCGGATCACCATGAAGACCGACAAACAGATCTACACCCTGCTGGGAGCGGACGCCGATTTTCTGCGCGTGCTCACCGACGGCATCGCCGTGCGCGGCCCCTACCTGTTCGAGGCGCTCGACGTCAAAGGGCTGGAGCGGCGCACCGACGGGGTCCTGATCCCGCGGGCGCTGGACCAGGACATCAGCGTCGTGAGCTGCAAGCCAGCGCCCTGCCGGAAGCCTCGCGTCGGCACTGTGTCGAGGTGTTTCAATCCTGGCTGATCGCGCGGTTCAAGACGCTGAGCCTTGAGGAGATCCTGACGATGTTAGGCGAACTGACCCCACTCGAAGAGACCCGGGCCTACAAGGAACTGGTGGCCAAGGGGATGGCAATCGGCCGCCAAGAAGGCCGCTAGGAGGGCCGTCGGCGCGAGGCGCGCCGACTGGTGCTGCTGCAACTCCAGCGGCGTATCGGCGCGGTGCCTGACGCCCAACAGCGGCGCATCGCCGCCTTGACGGTCGAGCAACTGGAGTCCCTGGGCGCCAGCAGTTCTCATTTTGGCGGTTACACGTTAAGGTGGTCTTCCAGTCGCGACCGGAACCCCCTGATGAGTGCTCCTTTTGGCCCCTACGCTGTAACCCTGGACGACATCAGCAAGCAGCTGCGCCGGACCTTCGCGGAGTTCATCGATCGGCGCACGGGCAAGAACAAGGTGTACACGATGACCGATGGGGGGCTGAGCGCCTTCTCGGTGTTCTTCATGCAAAACCCCTCGTTTCTGGAGTACCAACGCAGTTTGGAACAAATGCACGGGGAAAATAACGCCCGGACCCTGTTTGGTGTCCATAAAATCCCGTCGGACAATCACATCCGCAACCTGCTCGACGCCACCCCGCCCAGCGCGGTGGAGCCGATGTATGCTTATCTCTTCAATGTCTTGGATCAAGCAGGCGTGGTCGACGCCCACCGCTCGGTCGGCCACACACTGCTGCTCGCCTTGGACGGGACCGAGTATTTCTCCTCGGCGAGCATCCACTGTGAACACTGTTCGACACGTCGCCACGCCAACGGCAAGGTGACGTATGTCCACACGGTGGTGACCCCAGTGCTGGTGAAGCCGGGCAGCGACAAGGTCATCGCGCTGGCCCCGGAGTTCGTGCGACCCCAGGACGGCGCCGAGAAACAAGACTGCGAACTCAACGCCGCCAAGCGCTGGCTGGCCCGGCACGGCGCGCACGTCAGCCACCTGAAGACGACCGTTCTCGGCGACGATCTCTACTGCCACGAGCCGTTTTGTCGCACCTTGCAGTCGCTGGGGCTGGGATTCATCTTGGTCTGCAAGCCGACATCGCACGCCACGGTTTACGATTGGGTCGCGCATCTGGAACGCAGCGGCGCCGTCCACACCGTGGTGCACACGCGCTGCCTGGGCGCCGCCCTGCTGGACTTCCGCGATCCGACGGAACTCAACGCTTGGCTGGCTGACCACTGAGCGATATTGACGACGCTCCCTGGGTCATCCACCCGCTGTGCCCGGTCTGCACGGTCCTCGCGCGCGCCCTATCCACCCTCCAAGCCGAGCGTGGATCGCGCCGGCCTGATCGTGCGCCCGTGCTAGGCTATCTCTCTAACCGCCACTGCCCCGGGAGACGTCCATGTCGCAGACCGCCCTTGCCGAACTGCGCCGCACGCGGCCTGAACCGGCCGCTGCCGCGCCGCCTTCTGATGCCGGCCGCTACGTCTCAGAGGAGGAGTATTGGCACAACTATTACCTGGACTCCGACGTCCACTATGAATGGAACAACGGGCGTTTGGAGGAAAAGCCGGTGTCCAATTACGAAACCTTCCTCGTCTACCACTGGTTCATGCTGCTGCTGGAGCACTTTCTGACTGCCCGACCCATCGCTAAGATGGTCGCGCTGGAGATGGGCTTTCGGCTGCCGCTGCCGACCGGCACCGTCATCCGCAAGCCCGATTTCGGCGTCGTCTGCAATGACAACCCCCAGCCGCTGTTGCCGCTGGACGAGTCCTATCATGGCGTCTTCGACCTCTGCGTCGAGGCCCTCGCGGATCAGGAGCACCGCGACATCCTGCGCGATACCCTGGTCAAGAAGGCCGAGTATGCCGCCGGCGGCGTCCAGGAGTATTACATCCTGCACCGCGCGCCTGAGCAGCAGGCGTTCTTCACCCGCACGGCGGCGGGTATCTATGTCCCCATTGCGCCCGACGATGGCGTGATCCGCTCACGGGTCCTGCCCGGCCTGCAGTTTCGCGTGGCCGACCTCTGCCGCCGGCCAGAACACGGCACACTGCGCGATGACCCGGTCTACGCCGCCTTCGTGCTGCCCGGCTGGCGCGCGGCCGAGGAGCAAGCCGCCGCCGAAGCGAACCGCGCCGACACCGAGGTACAGGCGCGCCGGCAGGCCGAACAGCGCGCCGCCGCCGAAGCGAACCGTGCTGACACCGAGTCGAGCCGCGCCGACACCGAGGCACAGGCGCGTCGGCAGGCCGAACAGCACGCCGTCGCCGAAGCGAACCGCGCCGCCACCGAGTCGAACCGCGCTGCCGCCGAGGCACAGGCGCGCCGGCAGGCCGAGCAGCGCGCGCAGGAGGCGGAGCAGGCACTTGCCCGGCTTCAGGCACAACTGGCAGGCCGCGACGCTCCGCAATGACCGGCGCTGGGCGTCGGCACCAGTCGGCAGGTCCAAGGAAAACGTTTCGGACGGGGCGCATGCCCCGTCCGGCCCAAGGTCTAAGGAAAGCCTGTCGGCCTTGCTCGCAGTTGCTTAATCGGGTAAATTCCAGCGCTATGATGCTTGGGTCCGCCACTCAGCCGCAGGATGCGTCGCCTGCGGGCCGCGGTCCATGCTCCATGCTCCATGATCAAGATCGCAATATCCCCGCTGCTGAGCGACTTGGTGTCAGAAAATTTTACACTTTGGGACCTCGGTGGCGGCAGAAGATAGTTAGTATAAAGCTAGTAGCCTGATTGTGAAAGGAAATATAATTTTGGCACAACTATTGCATACCTTATCTTCAACCGCCGCAGTGTCTGCGGTGAGCGGGGCAGATCGGTCCTGAGGCCGACTTGAAGCCCCCATGTCTGCGGCACGGATGTGGCCGCAGCCCAACGATTTGCCATGAAACCATAGACCGGGAGCGCACCAAATGACGAAAAATCGAGCACTGGCGGCGGGGAGACAGTCCCGCATTCTTCCTACCGCAGCATCGCTGATTGCGCTAATGGCCTCGCTGGCAGCGCCGGGCGCCTCGGCCGCTGATTTGACCTTGCAGGCGGGAGACAATACCACTCCCGTCCGCTTCTCATTTAATGCTGCAAGTGGAGCGACCAACTGGCCAGGGCAATTGGCCGCGGCGAGCGGAAACAATTATTTTACCAACGGGCTCCAACTTCGCAGTAACCCTGGCGCCAGTCTCACCGTCACCTTTGCGGGCGACCAGTTAAACCTGCAAAACAGCATCTTGGCCTTGCGTGGGGGCACTGGTTCGACGACGAATGTTGGTTCGAACATGATCGTCACGGGTACGGGCGCGGGGATCAACAATGGGGCTGGCACCACGGCCCAGACCCTTGCCTCCAACGCTGCCATTCAACTCGCGTCCGGGAGCGTTTTTACGCTGAACCCCGGGGACAATACGCGCACCCTGACCGTTTCTGCGGCAATGGCTGGCGCCGGCAGTGTTGTCGTGACGAATACCAGTACGGCCGGCGCGACGATTTTAAGCAACACGAACAATGCCTACACCGGAAACACGACTGTTACCGGCACTGGTTTGTTGCAGATGGGCGCCGCCACCGCGTTGCCTGATGCCGTTACCGCCGGTGACCTGGTTATCGCTAAGGGCACCGTCACGAACGGCGGTACTGTTCAGCTACTTGGTAACGCTACCACTACCCAGGGCTTGGCCGATGGTGCGGGTGGCGGTGGCGTCGTGGAGAATGCCGGCGCGAGCGATGCGATCCTGACGATTCAGGGCAACACCACAGGAGACCGAACCTTTTCCGGGACCATCCAGGACGGCTCGGGCGGTGGCAATCTGGGGCTGACCAAGACGGGCAGCACCACCCGCGAGATCCTCACCGGCGCCAACACCTATACCGGCGCGACCACCATCTCCGGCGGGACCTTGCAGATCGAGAACAACAGCGCCCTGGGTACTGCAACCGGCACTGCTGATGGGACTGTAATCAATGGGACCGGTGTGCTCGGCCTTAACAACGGGGTCAGCTCCGCGGAATACCTGACCATGGCGGGTCGTGACAGCGCCAATACGAATCCCGACGCGGTCGTGAGCACCGGCAACAACACCCTGACCGGGCCTATCGTTCTGACGGCAACGGGCGCCACCGGGGCAAACTTTGCGTTCTCGTCGGCTTCCGGCACCCTGACCGTGGGCGGGCCCATCACCGGGGACGGCCCCAATGCACTGATCTTCCGCGGCGCGGGTGACACCGTGGTGAATGGAAGCATCACCCTGACGGAGGCAGGCTCCGACCACGAAGTGGCGGGGGAGGGAAGCGGTGCCAAGACCATTGCGGGTGCCGTCGACCTGTCCGGGAGCCGCATGGCAAACATCGTCAACGATGGTACCGGGAGCCTGACGTTCAACGGCCCCGTGAAGATGAATGACGTGACGGGCAATGCCTGGGTCGGTGCCGAAGACGGCAACCTGTCTGTGACCGGCACGCTGGAGATGAAGAACGCCGCCGGCGGTGCCGTCATCGCAAACAACGGGGCCGGTGCGGTTTCGGTTGCGGGTGCTGACATGAGCGGTGCCAAAGCCGGCAACGCGGTATGGAATGACGTGGGCGGCTCCCTGACAGTCGGTTCCGTAGCAGTCGCCGGCGTCTTGAATATGAGTGGGGCACAGGGCACTTGGTCGCAAGTGGTAAATTCGGGAGCGGGCAGCGTCGTCGTCTATAGCGACATCGACATGAGGAACTCGACTGCGACAAACAGCGTGGTCGGCAATAGGGGGGCCGGAAGCCTCACCGTCAACGGCGACATCGATATGACCGGGTCGACCG
>Ga0247836_1004506_pt1 | contig 17343 bp, 10 predicted proteins | sample LaCruzMarch2015__4_FD_187116 | JGI IMG/M metagenome (GOLD analysis project Ga0247836, IMG submission 187116) | Freshwater microbial communities from meromictic Lake La Cruz, Castile-La Mancha, Spain - LaCruzMarch2015_14m | ecosystem: Environmental > Aquatic > Freshwater > Lake | place: Spain... | reverse complement strand
TCCAATTCCAAGCTATCTTTGCCAGTTGACAGTTCATTCGAAAGTATTTTTTCAGCAACGATTTCAGGAACGGATTGCAATGCTGTACTCGTATCTGCCGTTGGCTCACGATTTACTTTGTTATGCAAAATAATTCCGTTGGCGATAACATCAATTTGCTGGCCATTTTGACGTGCCAATTCAAACACCTCGGTCAAACCTTGCGGTATTTCAATCCTAAAGCCTGAGCGCAAGTAGTCTTCGCCATGCTGATCTGCAATGTCTGTGCGCTCCAACCATGTGTAAGATATTTGGTAAGAATCTTTGTCAATCCGTAACGACAGGTTCAACGGGCTATTGTCGTAATCAATTACCCAGCCGTGAATTTGCAGGTTATCGATATGTTCAATGTAACCAACAATGCTGGTGGCTTCTTCTGCGGCTTCTTCTGCGGCTTCTTCTGTTTCAGTCACTAGCGAATCTGGCTTAGACGCAGTTTCAACAACGGACTGCCCTAGGTCTGTGTCCAAATCGGAAATCGCTGGAGGATATTCGATGGTCGTTGATGCGGTGGCGTTATCCTCCGCCGCAGTTTCTTCGGCTTTCTTATCGGAAATGTCGTGGGTAACTGGAATTATTTTTTTCATATCTTGATCCGGATTATTTTTTCATTGATGCAATTAATATGTCTCTATCAGTGAACGACAGCATACCAAACTAAAACTAGGGAGTTATTTCGAACTGATTTAAAGTTTTTTAAATTGCAGATACTGCATTTTTTATCAAGGTTTAATTTGCAGGCAATCATCTCTAAATTTTTCAAACTGCTGGAGGATTTTTTCAGGCGTGTCAATCCACGACAAAGGCATTAGCTTGTCGTCCATACCTGATTCCTTGGCACGTCTGGCAATCGCGCCAATATCAAAGGAAAATATCGGCAAGCCGGCTTGCAAAGCCAGTGACATGGTGTAGCTATAAGTTTCTGGCCATATTGACGGTAACCATACAATGTGTGGGTTCAAGCTTTGGAGCTTGGTAAACGCTTCAAATTCGTGATATTTACCAGCAACTAAAACGCCAGAATCTTTTACTAACGGATCATTCATCGTATAACCCATCACAATAAATTCTAGTGGTAGATTATTTTGCTGCGCCATTTTGGCGCAAGCCATGATGACATTAAAGCCTTTAATTTTTCCGATAGCGCCGATAATGACCACTCGCAATTTTTGTTCCTGTTCAAGCACTGGAATTTTAACTTGAACGGCTTTTAAATCTATAGCTTCATGCGGTGATACTTCAAAAGCGATGTTCGGAAAATAATTTGCTAGCCGATCAGCCACATCTTGGTCAGGGACAACAATACGATCCGCTAGAGCGAGCGAATTTTCATGCAATGACCGCCATTCACGGATATTCTTAGTACCAAAATCTGAGCCGCGCTCAAGCAGGCAACGGTTGCAACCGGCCTCGTCAGGCTCACCACAATAGCGCCCATCCTCATCAACCAAATTGATACGCGGACAAATCACTTTATAGTCGTGCAAATTGATTTTCCAGTATGCGCCTATTTCCTTAATGATTTTTTGTAAATGCATAGACGCATCGGGCATAAAGTCGACTAGGCTATGAGTATGCACTTCGGTAATTCCTAAATCTTTGAGGACGGCGGCGAGAGCCGAAACTTCCGCTAATTCAAAAGGATTGATATTAGGTAATGCGTGAACAGAGGAATGGCCAATATTGACATGGGTTTGGCGTTTGGGTACGGGGCGTAGGGTAAAAACCCCATAGCCTTGTGCTGACAAGTTTTCAATATCTTCTTGAACCCTCCTCTCTGAACCGCCGCCTCGGCTATGGCAAACTAACAAGGCATTTTTTTCCCGGCTCATACGCTTTAACCTGGCCTCATCGAGACGTAAACGGTCTATTTTCAATGGGTCATGCTGTATAAAAACATCAATGTCTTTCCGGTAACGTGGATATTTTTTATCCAATGTCTTAAGTGCGGCTTGAACCCGCATGGCCTTTTCACCCTGAAACGAAGTAGAGCCTAAATGGCGAACGAAAATGTCGCTGGCAATAATATTGCGCCAACCTTTACGGATAGCCCGCTGGCAAAAGTCGTTTTCTTCCCCGTAACCCTTGCCAAAGGCTTTTTCATCAAATAATCCCACGGCTTTTAAACAATCCCGTCTGATATATAAACAAAAACCAACACCAGTCGGCACTTCTATCTCCCTATTGGCATTGGCCTCAGCAGCGATCGCATCCATTTCGGCATAAGCCAATTCTAAAGGATACGGGTTGTCGTGAAGAAAATTTGGGTAACTGCAAATTGTGGCGTTATTGGATAAAGGAGTCACCGTACCTGTTTTAGGATTGCGGTGCGCCGCTGTATGTAAGCGATCCAGCCAACCGTCATAAACTTCGGTATCTGAATTTAGCAAGACCACATGCCGATCTTTGTGCAATTTCATACCGCGATTAACAGTTTGCACAAACCCTAAGTTTTTTTCATTAACCAACAAGGTAAACAAGCCCATATCGGCAAATTTTTGTAAATCCCCGCTGAGTTCATCATCAGGGCTAGCGTCGTTAATGACGATAAGCTCGAATGGCAATTGATAAGAAACTTTCAATGCACTATGTAAACAACGCAATGTTTCAATACGTCCTTTGTATACTGGCACGACAACGTCTATGACAACATTTTCAAGTTTTGCCCGTGGTTCCAAACCAATCCAAGAATCATCATCCGGCAAAGCCAAACTAGGCAGTTCAGCCATTCCAACACCCTGAAAATCGACAAGTTCTTGTTCAGGCAAAGTAGTGCGCCCTTCCAATCGGCCATAAAACAAATAATGCAACAGTGGGTTAACTCGTGCGTCGATTATATCGGGAGATATCCGCAGATAATGGGCACCGTCGAACTGTGGACAAGGTGAACGCCCTTCAATCCCCCCCCATTTGAGATAATGCAGTAAGGGATCGTTATTTGATCGCAAGACATCTTTGTTATTCGTTAAATAATAATCTAAATCGAACCAAGCACTTGGCGATGTTCTCCGGTAGCGTCCCACATATTTGTAATGAAGCAAGCTGTTGACATATAAGCGTTTGGTAAGCCCTGACGCTTTTGACCGATAATACGACGGTTCAAAAAGGGCCATGGGTAAACGGCCTTCCTTATCGCCATACATAGCATAGTGGCGTAGACCGTTTATTTCTTTTTCGGCTATGTCGCCATTATTTTTTAAGTAATAGGAATTATCGTAAATATCAGCTTTTTTAAGCAGACGTATTAAGTGGTCGTAATAAAGAAAACGCAACTTTAATACCTTGCAACACATTTTCATAGCCCATAATGAAACCATTATGGACTCACCCCGCCACGCCCTTATTGTTTCCCGAATTGTCATTTTTTTACCTAGGTTTAATATGAAGTTTTAACTGGCATAATTAATAGCCTGTGGAAAGATTTATCGTTACCAAGGCTCTATGAAACTAAATTATCATCCTATCTTAAGAATACCCTAGCCCCCAATCCCATTTGGTACAACATGGTGGTGATTTCCTTGAACAGTTGCCGGTACTTGGGGTCGACGGCGGGGAGCACCATGATCTCGTCGCCGGGGCGGATGTCGGGTTCGCTGAACCAGCCGCCGGTGGCTTCGGTGTCCTCGAAGCTGCCGTCGCGGTGGGCGATGATGATCCGGGAGGTGTCGGCCTTCTGCGAGTAGCCGCCGGCGCTGGCGATGTAGTCTTCGATGTCTTTGTCGGCGGCCAGGGCGACGGTGTTGGGGAACATGACTTCGCCGCTGACCAGGACGAGGTTGTCGACGGCGGGGACGCGGATGACGTCGCCGTTTTCGAGCAGGAGCTGGTCAAGGCGGTCGGCGCCGGCGAGCAGGACTTGGCCGGAGGGCTGGATGCTTTTGGCGCGGTCGACCCATTGCAGCATGAGGTCGGCTTCGCTTTTGCGCAGTTGGGATTCTTCTTCGGTGCCGGCGCGGACGGTGAGGACGCTGGCTTCGAGGTGTTTGAGGGTGCTGGCGAGCATTTCTTTCTGGCGGGCGATGATGCTTTGCCGGAACAGTTGCAGGCTGGCCTTGTCGGCGCGGTCGTTGTAGCGGACTTTGGCCATGAGGACGCCCAGGCGGGTGCCGTAGGGGACGACGTATTCTTGGGCGCTGAGGTGTTCGCCTTCGACGCGCACGGTGATGGTGCCCTGCTTTTTGTCGGCGGTGAAGTCGACGGTGTCGCCGCTGCGCAGGGGGACGCGCCCGGCGTCGGCGAGCGGGTAGTATTCGACGTTGAGGGTGGTGCCGGTGTTGCGGGTGACGCGCACGTGGGTGGCGGCGGCGTGGGGCCTTGCGAGGCGGGCGAGGTCGGCGACGCTGGCGCCGTCGCGGTTGTATTCGAAGCGTTTGGCGTTGGCGGCGAGGCCTTGGACTTTGACGCTCTTTTGTTTGGGGGCGATGAAGATGATGTCGCCGTCGCCCAGCTGGACCAGGGGCATTTTGCCTTCGAGGATGAAGTCGTAGAGGTTGAGTGTGGCGCGCACCTGGTGGCCGCGTTTGACCTGGACGTTGAGGAAGGAGCCGCGTTCAAGGTCGATGCCGCCGGCCTGGTCGAGGTAGTGCAGGAGGCTGTCCATGCTGGTGCCGCTGTAGAGGCCGGGGCGGTTGACGAAGCCGCCGACGAAGATGCGCACGGGCTGGGCGGCGGCGAGGCTGGCGTAGCTGTAGACGTTGGCGCGGTAGACGCGGCGCACGGCGGAGTCGACGACGCGCTGGAGGTCCTGGTTGCGGACGCCGAGGACTTGCAGGGGGCCGACGTGGGGCACGAAGATGTTGCCTTGGGGGTCGACGGTGAGCGGGGCGTCGTATTCGAAGGCGCCCCAGAAGCGGACCTGGATGTGGTCGCCGATGGCGACGGCGTAGTCGGGGTTGAAGTGGGCGGCGCCTTCGCGGGCGAAGGCGCCGGTGAAGAGGTTGGCGCCGAAGACGTCGCTGGCGAGGTTGGCGCTGTAGTCGTATTGCTGCGGCGCGAGGACGCCGGCCATGGGCACGGCGGGGCTGCCGGGCGGGACGGGCGCGGGCATGACGGTCTGGGTGGAGGACGGCACCGGGAGGGCGGGCGCGGCGGCGGGCTTGGCGGCGGGCATCAGGCCGAGGGTCTGGAAGATGTCGGCGGCGGCGTGGCCGGGGGCGGGCAGGCCGGCGAGCAGCAGGGCGGCAAGCGGCGCGAGGCGCAGGGTGTTGGATGGGTGGCGGGTGGCGGTCATGGCGGTGTCAGTCCTTGTGGTCTCGGATGATGGCGGCAAGCAGGTGGACGATGCCGGCGGCGAGCAGGACCACCAGGATGGAGACGACGCTGTTGTAGAGGCGGCGCGGTTCCAGGGGGTATTCGGGCAGGGTCGGGGCTTGCAGGATGGACATTTTTTTGAGGGTCCTGGCCGCTTCGAACCGGCCTTTTTCAAGGGCGGTCAGGGCGGTCTTGTAGAGGTCTTGGGCGAAGCCGGCCTCCATTTCGAGGCGCTGGTATTCTTCGACGGTGCGGTTGAGGGTCGGGCCTTGGGGCGCGGCGAGCCGGGCCTTTTCGCTGGCGATCTGTTTTTCGAGGGCGGCGATCTGGAGGTTGGCCTCGACGACGTTGGCGCTGGTCGGCATGAGGTAGCCGAGCATGGCGGCGCGGCTGGCCTGCAGGTCGCTGAGCCGGGATTCCATGCCGTTGACGATGGCGGCGAGGTTTTCGGTGGTGCCCTGCGGGGAGACGAGGCCGTGGCGGTTCTGGTAGGCGAGCAGGGCCTGGCGGGCCACCATGGTGGTCTGGTTGATGTCGCCGATCTGTTTGGCAAGGAAGTCGACCTGGTCTTGGGCGAGGCTGTGCGCGAGGGCGTCCATGAACTGTTCGCCGTCGCTGACCAGGGCGCTGGTGATGGCGTGGGCGGTCTGGGGGTCGTAGCCCTGGGACTTGATGACGAGGACGCCGGCGTAGTCGTCGTATTCGACGCTGACGCGGTCCAGGTAGTGGGCGTGGAACTTTTCGACGGAGACGCCGCCGCGCCAGGACCACAGCCGCGACAGCAGGTCGTGGCGCGGGTCGCCGTAGTGTTCGCGCAGGTGCAGGCGGGCGTCGAGCTTTTTGAGCATGTCCAGGGACAGCAGGTAGTCGCGCAGCAGGAGCTGGTCGGGCTGGTTGCCGGCGTTGGCGCTGCCGAGCAGGCTGCCCAGGTCGAAGCCCTGGCCGTTGTCGATCTGGGTGCTCTGGATGATGACGTGGGCTTCGGAGATGTAGCGGTCGGAGGCGTAAAAGCCCCAATACAGCACGGACAGGAGCATGCCCACGGCGGCCGCCGCCAGCACCGGGCGTTTCGTGATCGGCCCCAGCGGGCCGGACTTGTGCTTTAGTTTCATTTCTTGATGCTGTCTTTGTAGGCGCTCAGCGCGTCGTCTAGGTCGTCAAACCAAACCGCCCGTCCTTTGTTTAAGAAAATTCCTGAAGTGCAAAATTCTTTTAAAGCACCTTCACCGTGTGCAGCCATAACTAAACTGGCTTGGCCTATCATATTTTTAAACGCATCGGCAGCTTTTTGCCTGAAACTGGCATCACCAGCTGAAGTCGCTTCATCAGAAATATAGACTTCAAATTTAAAGGCCAAGGAAATCCCAAATTGAAGGCGTGATTTCATGCCAGGTGAATATGTCTTAACCGGTTCGTCAAAAAGGCTGCCAATTTCAGCAAAATCTTGAATAAAAGCCAACCGCTCAGGGATATCATCTTCATGACCGTGGACGCGACAAAGAAATTTGGCATTTTGCCGCCCAGTAAGCGACGGTTGCATATTAGCAGAGCCAATAGGCCAGGACATTCGGCAATGACGCTCAATGCGCCCTCGACTTGGTTGGTCAATTCCCCCAATTATCCGTAATAAAGTACTTTTTCCTGCCCCATTGCCACCAACGATGCCAACACTCACATTGCGGGGAATTGTAAAAGATACATCTTCCAATACCCATTTTCCTGGCCCGTGGTTTGTATGGTAACGTTTAGAGATATTTTCAAGAATAATCATTTAGTTAATATTCTTCTCGCAAAACGAATCTGTAAAGCCAAGCCAAAAAATATGGAGACCAGTGCACATTGAAATAGGTACATCAGATTCGTTCCATGTATCACATGATAGTATGGGGATACCCCCAAACGCGCAATTTCTAGTCCGTGCACCAAAGGGTTATAAAGTACCCAGCCTAGATAAGGTTGAGGGATATTGTGTAAAGGAAATATCGCCCCAGAAGTAATATAAATGGGCATACCTAACATACCTATAATTTTACCCAGTTCTGGAATCAATTCAGTGGCCACCGAACAGATCAACCCGTATCCTAAACCCATCAGCCATAGACCGAAAAATGCTATTAGCATTATCCCTAAATCATCAGGTATCAAGTCAACATCCATTAGAAATATGGCACCGACAGAAGTGATGATTATGACCAGCAATGCTAAAAAACCTTCAAGAAAAGCCCGTGTCAGCAAGGTGTCGACTGGCTTGACTTGCCGATAACCAAAAAGGGTTCTGTTGGCATTGATGGCGTTTTGTAATTGTGAGGATGTCCGCTTAAAAACCGAGATAAAAGTTAAACCTACGATCAACCAAGCTAACACGTCTATGCCACTCACGACTTTAATACGGATAACCGTAAAAATAATCAGCATGATGACCACATGAAGGATTGGTTCACCCAGCAACCAAACTGTCGCTCCACGCCCGGACGATAATCGGGTTACTGTTTCCCTAAGGAACAACGCCTTCCAAACCGACAAGGTGACTGCCAGAGGTGTTCTTAAACGCTCATTTGGGATGGTTGTCATGAAGTATGAGATTGTTTGGACAAATTTGATAATGTGGGCAAATCTTTTTAGATATTGAAAACCGCAATTGCAATAAATTTTGGCTACAAGAGGGTTCTAATTTGGCGACCGCAGTTGGCATAATGTCAATATGTATCAAACGGACGTTAATTCTCGGAAATAAAAGCTTACTACTTTAATTACGAGTCTATCATGCTGATAGCAACGTGATCAATAGCCTGCCACGCAAGCCAAATAGTTCGAAACGATAAAAACCTTATGTGCAAATAAAACTTATGTTTCTGATTACTAAAATAAAAAACGATGCTCCGACGGGACAAACATTTTCCCTTGTTGGTTGTCAGGAAGTAGCTTTATAAGTTGAATTCGAAAATTAGATATAATGGTACTGTTAAACGGTAATTTTAATTGTGAGAAATTACCCAAAATTAAGAGCTAAGTAAATTTAATTGTTAAAATGATTTTTCTTTTCCTTGAACACCCCTAATTTTAGGGCAATTTTGGCTTCTCTTTAAATCTTATCAAATAAAGCTTCCGTAATTAACGGTAATATAGCCAAATTAATTTGCCCCAAATTTTTTTATTCAACATTCATCTGCTCAGGTTAAGTTTGCGCCGATTTTTAATACGAATTTAAAACGATCTCTCTCCTTTTGACATGTCGACTATACCTTTTTTCCTAAAGCGTTGCCTAATCTTGTTTCATGTTGGTAATTTCCTTACTTTTGATCTTATTTTTTTATTAACTAACTATAAGCATAGAAACCAGTTAAATTTTCTGATTACTTGTTAATCGTTGACAAGTAATTAATATTATTTACAATTGCTTCAGATTCAAGCATATTTGACCTTATATCTACCGTGGTTTATTGATTTCAGTGCGTCCTTAGGAACACCAGAAAACACTTTATAATCAATACCTCCCATCAAAATAGCTAAAAAGCACCCTCCGTCTGTTTCAGGATTAGCAATATTCAATATCCCAATGGTTAATAACCTAATGATGGTAAAAAATACTTATCCTTCAAAAAGCAAAGATAAACACGAACTTCAATTGCAGGTGATCATTTTAGGATTTGAATCTGCAGATGAAGAACGGCTTTTACGCATTTTTCAAGCTGATAGATGTGAAGGGCGAAAATATATTCCGAGCAAATCTTTTGAAGAAAAATCTAACGGCATTATTATTGTCAATTACGATAAGCCTTTGGCCTTAAGGGAAAAGGATGCGATTCTAGAAGCTCATCCTCTTACTCAAGTGGTTGCGGTAAGCCGTGGGCCTTTATCGGAGGCACCCGCCCATCACATCCGGGGAATGCTTACTGCCGCCAGAGTCTTGGGCGTACTCGACCAAGTGCCTGTAGAAGCTTATCATAACAACAGTTTGTACCCGCAACCAATGATTGCCGACATACCGCTGCAAGCTTTGGACATAAATCCCCTGACAGGCAAACAAATAGCAGAGACAGAAACACCATTAGAAACATTAGTTTCAGCCCCCACCAACAACTGTGGATTCCGTGCCTTAGTAGTGGATGACAGCCTTGCCATCCAAAAATCTTTAGAAATAAACCTTGCTACATTACCACAAATCAGTTTCATTGATTTTGCGGATAATGGCGAAAGTGCCGTAATGAAAGCTGAAGCCCAGAAATTTGACCTCATTTTCCTAGACATAATGATGCCCGGAATTGATGGTTACGAAACCTGTAGCCGTTTGCGAAAAATGCCACGATACAAAAAAACCCCGATTGTTATGGTATCAGGAAAAAATTCACCTTTGGACGAGGTTAAAGGCGTTGTAGCAGGTTGCACTACCTACATTACAAAACCGATACAGCCGGAAGCCTTTCAAAAACTCGGCAACAGGTTAATTACTTGGCTAGAAAAGCAAATAAAATCTTAACCCTCATCTTGACTTGCTGAGGAAACGGTTTCAACAATATTTAATTTTTAACCCAATCTTAGGTAAGTTCCTCCATGTCCATACAAAAAATTTTAATCTGTGACGATTCCCAAACCGATTTGATGAACCTAAAAAATGCGCTGGCAGATACCCACTGCATCTTAATTACGGCAAGCAACGGCGATGAAGCCGTTAAAAAAGCCAAATCAGAACAACCTGACGTTATTTTTTTGGACATTGTCATGCCTGAAATGGATGGCTACGCCGCTTGCCGCACCCTGCGGGACGACCCTGCAACCAAGCATATCCCTGTTATTTTCGTCAGCAGCAAAAGCCAGAAAGCGGATCGGGTCTGGGCCCAAATGCAAGGTGCGAAAGATTTGATTGCCAAACCTTATGAGGCGAAAGAAATTGCCGAAAAACTCGCCGCCCTTTGAGCAATAATTTTTTAGTTTCATTTTGGAGCCGCGATCAATGGAAATAGAGACATTTTTAAGACCCGGACTCATCGATACCAACCCGTTGCCTACGGCTCAACCGGAAACTGAAATGGAAAATAGTTTTGGCATACGCATCGGCAGCTTGGGTTTTCTAATATCGACGGCGACTTATTGCGAAGTGCTGGATAAAATTCAAATCAGCAGCCTGCCAAATGTTCATCCGTGGATAAGCGGGTTATTGAATTTGCGGGGTAATTTAGTGCCGGTTTTCGATTTGCACAGAGCCTTGGAAGAACAAGCCGCCGATCTCAAAAAGCGCCGACTATTTGTCATTGACCGTGGTGACAAGGCGGCGGCCCTGTGGATAGATAATCTTCCTGAAATCAAAACCGGTGCATCCTTGCTAGCCCTTAAAAAGCTTCCATTGCTGCCAGAGAACTTACAACGATTTGTCACTAAGGGCTACGAGCAAGACGGGCAAATTTGGCTAAAGCTTAAGTTTGAAGATTTTTTTAAATTGCTAGGCAATCACCAGTACGCAATGGAGGAAATGGTGACATGACTGAAATTGTCCATATCGCTGCGACACAAGAGCTTGACGATCCCTCCGTTGTTCTTGGGCAACTTGCCGATCTGTCAGCACAAAAAGGCTATTACGGCCTCCAAGATGCAAATTTGGTTCTCGTCGAGGCGATAAGCAAATTACCAGCAGAAACCGATTTACCCCTCTTGCTTACCGCTTGGACATTATTGGTGAAACCCTATCTGTCTGATCCAAGCATCCAATTGGCAAAAGAAATCAGCATCTATCTGCGTCGTCCAGAGCTAGGTATTGCTATGGACGATGAAGAATTTGAACTGCTGGAACAACAACTTTGTAGCGACGCAACCGTTTCTAATCACAAAAAATCAGCAATTGAAAGCCAACAACTTACGATTGTCAGCCTTTCCCCTTCCCCCCTAGAGTTGCAGGTAGATGAGCAAATCAACTTAATTGATGGGTTTGCCGATCAAGCCGCCGCCAGTGGTTATTATGGCCTTCAGGATGCCAATCTATTATTGTCAGAAGCCTTAAGAAAAATAGACCTCGCAACCGTTGATACGGATTTTGTGTCCGTGCTTAAGTCTTGGCCTGAACTGAACAAGATTTACTTTAGCCAACCCATCGAAACCATAAGTGCGATCCTTGATTTCCTTCGCCAACCCGCACTGAAAATTCCTATGGACGAAGATGAATTTACCTTGCTGGAAGAGCAGTTGACAGTTGCCGTAAGCAATAATAAATCAATTCAAGAACTTACCACTAACGACAAGTTGGATACTTTGGCATCGGACTTTACTCCAGGCCGTGCCGATGGCAACAAGTTTATTTTAGAAAAATTGTCACCCGTAGCGAAGGAGCTGGTTGATTTATTGCTGCTGGAAACTCGGCAAGTCTGTTCTTACCTTAAAAATATAGCGATAGGTGACAATGGCTCAGTACAGGAAAGTTTGCAACAAGCCTTTGAAGAATTAGAGCGTTTTGCTAATGCCGCAAAAACAGCGGGATTTTCTGGTCTTGGCCAAATTTGTGTCCATATAAACCAAAATTTGCTTTATTTTCTTGCACATACCCACTTGTTTACGGCACAAGATTTGGATTTGCTACTGGAATGGCTAGATCAAGTCCGAGAATATTTGCCGTCATTCAATGACAGCAGTGCTGCACAACTTATCGTCAGTGGTTTGACTGATGAACAATGGCCTGTACCAATGACGTTCGACGAATTGTCGGGCATCCTAATGCAAATCCATACAGAAAGCTCTTCGGTTGAAGACCAATCCGAAGCCGAACGTGTGGAAGCGGCGCGCAGTGAAACTGCGACCGACGAAGATGTTTCGTTAGCATTGCCCGACGACGTCAACCAGGAATTATTGGAAATTTTATTGCAAGAATTGCCAGTACAAACCCAACAATTCTCCGAAGCAGTGCAAAGTATGCAAACTGGGAGTCGTGAGGGTTTAAACATTGCCCAGCGGGTTGCCCATACTCTTAAAGGCTCGGCGAACACGGTTGGCATTAAAGGTATTGCCGTTCTAACGCACAACTTAGAAGATATTTTGACCGTCTGCGCCCATGAGCAAAAACTCCCCGGACACCACTTAAGCGACGCCTTGGTCAATGCCGCAGATTGTTTGGAAGCTATGAGCGAAGCCCTTATGGGTATCAACCAAGCGCCCGCAGACGCAAAAGCCGTTTTACAGGAAATTCTCGATTGGGCAAATCGGTTGGATAAGGAAGGCATACCGGATTCCGACATTGAAAGAAACCCCATAACCGTTGCCGTTGATTCCGGTGAAGCGCTTGAAAAATCAGCCCCAGCAGCCGCCCCCATTACCATGATGCGGGTTTCTACCAATGAAATTGAAAATTTGTTTAGACTTTCAGGCGAAAACATCATTCTTAATAGCCAGGCGAATGAGACCAAACGCCGCCTGAAAAAGCAATTACAGACCATTCAATTGCACTTTGGGCATTTACAACAATTGAGCACAGAATTGGAGCATTTGGTTGATCTCAAGGATTTGTCCGGCCAGGCTTTTGCTTCAACAGGCCCGGATTTTGATGCCTTGGAAATGGATCAATTTAACGAACTGCATACCGCCTGCCGCCGATTAATCGAAGCGGCGGTCGACGCACGGGAAATGAACCTCGATGTCCAAAAGGAAATGGAGCAAATGGACGAGATTCTGGATTATCAACATCATTTAATGGTTGAAACCCAAGAATCTATCATGAAGACCCGTTTGGTTTCAGTGGCGACTATCAGTCCGCGTTTGCAGCGGGCGTTGCGGCAAACTTGCCGACTGACCGGAAAACAAAGTGATTTGACCCTGTCCGGTGAAGAGCTGTTGATTGACAGTGATTTACTGAATTCCATGGTTGACCCGTTGTTGCACTTGTTACGCAATGCCGTAGACCACGGGATTGAATACGAAGCCGACCGCTTGGCGCATGGCAAAACTGCTCATGGCCACATAGCTGTTAGTTTTGAACGGGAAGGCAATAATATTTTAGTGCGCTGCCAAGATGACGGCAGGGGTTTGGATTTTACTGCCATCCGCTCAACTGCCGAAAAACTCGGAGTGTTGGCATCAGATCAAGCAGCTTCAGAAGATGATTTAAAACGTTTTATTCTGCGCCCAAATTTTTCCACCCGTACCGAATCTACCCAAACCTCTGGACGCGGGGTAGGAATGGATGTCGTGTATTTCCAGGTTGTTAATCTAGGCGGGACGCTAAACATGAATTCCGTGGCAGGCCAAGGTTTGACCGTGGAACTGCGGTTGCCTTTGCCATTAAGCCGGTCACACGCGCTCTTGGCGAATGCCGGCCCCTATCGGGTGGCGATTGCCAGCAAAGGCATCAAGCAAGTTTTATATTCTACGTCAGACGACTTGGTAACCATAAACGGACAAGCCATGCTCCGCTTAGAAGATAAGGCTTATCCGGTCATATCGCTCAACACGCTATTGCATGTGCCGCAAAATTCCCGGCAAATGCACAAGAATGGGGCAACCCTGTTGGTGCAAAACGGAGATGACATCACCGCTGTCTTGCTGGATAACATCACGGATAGTCAGGACATCGTCATAAAAAACTTTGGCTACTACCTCAAGAAAATTCCAGGTTACCTAGGGGCGGCAATTATGGGTGACGGCTCGGTCGCTCCCGTGTTGGACGTACCCGAATTGCTCAGAACCTCAGTTGCAGCACGGGACTTGGGCTCTATCGAAGCCATTGAAACCGACGAATCCATCCCGCTGTTGCCAACAATCCTGGTTGTTGACGACTCTCTCAGCCAACGTCGCGCCTTAGAACAACTTTTGGAAGACGCGGGCTTCAATGTTGTCATCGCCCGTGATGGAATTGAGGCGGTCAATGTGCTTCAAGGACTCAAACCGGATTTAGTCCTCACTGATTTGGAAATGCCTAGAATGAACGGCATAGAACTTGCTGCACACATTAGATCAGATGAAGCAACTAAAAACTTACCTGTCATCATGATAACCTCAAGAACTACGCAAAAACACCGCATGATGGCTAAGGATGCAGGGGTCAATTTTTACCTCGTCAAACCCGTCCAAGAGGATGACCTTCTCGCCAAGATGCAAATGCTGATGGAAGCAACTGAGTCGTAGCAAGTTTTAGCATCCAATTTAGAAAATTACAAAACTTTAACCTTTGATTTCGGAGTGCATATCCGAAATTGGCCCGCAGTTTATCCTTATTACAATCCAATCCGTTTTTGCACAGCCTCCACTGAAGTTGAATAAATGTTGTAGGATTTTAAGTTGCTATTCAACACCTTTTAACCTTTATCAAATAATGCAAGCCCGTAGGGAGACTTCAAGCTGTTTGCGTGAAAACCTTTGGTGCTCGGAATGGTAAACTGAAGTTAAAGACGTTGCTGCATAACACCAATTCGAAACAAAATATTTTGCCCATTATTTCGGAGCCATATCCGAAATTGGCTGGAAGATGATCTTTATTAGGGGAACATAAAATGAAACAAAACAATGCAAGTTTGTTTAGTCGGCTATTGCTGTGGCAAAAGTTTGCGATATTAGGTGTTATCGCCATTGTTTTGGTGGTTTTGCCGTTTGGTTTTTACCTAATTGGTGCACAAAATGGCATTACCGTAGCACAAAAAGAAATCGACGGCATAAAGCCATTGGGAAACATGATAAAAATTGTCCATATGAGCCAAGAATACCGTAACTTGGCCTCACGGACTTTGGCAGGGGATAAGGGCAGCATCAGTAATCTTGAGCTTAAGGCTAAAGAAATCAATGATGCTATGTCAACGATTGACAGCTTGCTTAAAATAAGTGTCAAAAACCCATCCACGGTAAAAGAATGGGGTATTACCAAAGAACACTGGCAAACTTTGGTTGAGCAAGTGAAAAACCATAAGCTCACAACCGCGCAAGCAATAAAAGCACACTCCGATTTAATAGCCGAATACTTTGTGTTTATTGATAAATTAGCCGACTATTATCTGCTATCGTTTGATCCTGAAGCCGGTTCCTATTTCATGATCCGCTCGGCTTTATATGCCATGCCGCAATTGGCGGAAACGCTGGATAAAATACGTAGCTTGGGTACTGGGATTTTGATGGGCAATAAGGCTGATGCCGTTGGTACAGCTTTCCTCACCGCGTTTATTTCAGAGGCCAAAAGCCATCAACAAGAATCGTCGTCCCAATTACAAAAAACGATGTCTCTAGTACCAAACCTTAAATCGAAATTGCAAGCACCCGTGCAAGCAGCCTTCACCGAAGTTGACAACAGCTTCAAGCTAACTGAAACGGAAATTATTAATAAAAGTACAGTTAGCTTCGACCACAAGAATTTTTTTAATGCCTATACAAAAACAATCAACACTGTTTTTGATTTGAACACCCAGTCCATCGTTGAATTGAAACAATTGCTTGAAGATCGGAAAAGCCGCTTGCTGACAGAACTGCTCACTGTAACTAGCGGTATTTTCTTTCTGTTCATTGTCGGTGCGACCATTGCTTTTTATGTTTCCAGAAGCATTACCAAGCCCGTCAAACACTTGGTAAACGTAATGCAAAAACTGTCTGACGGGGACAGTAGCGTTCGCTCCAATTTAGAAAATCTCGATGAAATTGGCGTAATGGGCCGCCAATTCGATGCTTTGGTTGACCAACGCGAAATGGTTAGTGTCTCCATCCAAAAAGAAAACGAAAATCTCAATAACTCCATCATTGAATTGCTTTATGCAGTGGCTAAACTGTCGCAAAGGGACCTGACAGCAAAAGCGACGGTGGCCGAAGACGTTACTGGCCCAGTAGCCGATGCCTTGAACCTACTTGCCAATGAAATGGCAAAAGTATTAAACCGAGTCGTGCAAATTGCAAATGACGTTGCAAAAATATCAGGCCAGGTGCAAACCCAATCAGCCACGGTTATTAATCTGGCGGCAGATGAAAAACAAGATGTCGAACAAGCGGCCCTTGAACTTAACGAAGCCTCGGTCGCTATGAAAGATATTGCCAAATTGGCATTTTCATGTAACGAAGCCGCGCAGAAAGCCATTGAGAACACCAATAAAGCGCAAGAGTCGGTAATTGATACGGTGCAAGGTATCACGACCATCCGTGACACCATCCGTGAAACTGAAAAACGGATCAAACGCCTCGGTGAACGCTCCCAAGAAATCGGCGGCGTCGTGAACTTGATTAACGAAATATCTGAGCGCACCCACATTCTCGCACTAAACGCCTCCATGCACGCCGCCTCAGCCGGTGAAGCCGGACGAGGCTTTGCAGTGGTTGCCAATGAAGTACAAAAACTGGCGGAAAATTCGCGGGAAGCCACTTCAAAAATCGCCGCGCTAGTCAACAACATCCAAGTGGAAACGGCTGATACGGTAATCACAATGAACGATGCGATCAGCCAAGTGGTACGCGGGACTGACCTCGCCCAACAAGCCGGTAATGAAATGCGTGAAACCCGTGACACCACGGCACAATTGGTGCAGTTGGTCAAACGGATAGCCGAAAGCTCAACAACCCAGTCGGAAACCTCGTTACGATTAGTGGAACGTGCCCAACAAATCCAAAATAGCACTAATCAAACTTATGACCAATTGCAGGAACAAGGCCGACAAACCGACCTTTTGGTAGACTTATCGAATAACTTGGTATCATCGGTTGGGGTATTCACTTTACCTAAAACTGACGGCTAGTAAACTTCCCTGCCTAGCACAGCAATTACAGTGCGCGAAACATATTGGCAAAAGGCATCTTGCCCCCTCTAATTGCGGTCAAGAGACCCTAGCTCCAAAATTTTAAAACGTCGTCAGAGTTTTTTTACTTTTTTTATTCCTCTAACACCTTTAGAAAATAGGCATTCGGACACCATCCACAATACTCCCGAACTGGCTAATCCCCCCCCCGCTTGCTTTGCACAACCCTCCTTTGACTTAAATTCTTATATATAGTGCTTGACCGAAAAATCAAAAAATTAAAAATCCTTCGTAAAGCATTGCTAAATTCCAAGCTGAAATAGGCTTGCCATTGGTGAAAGTTTGCAACAAAAGCAGGGAATCCGATAATGACTAGCTA
>Ga0247836_1004502_pt1 | contig 17357 bp, 4 predicted proteins | sample LaCruzMarch2015__4_FD_187116 | JGI IMG/M metagenome (GOLD analysis project Ga0247836, IMG submission 187116) | Freshwater microbial communities from meromictic Lake La Cruz, Castile-La Mancha, Spain - LaCruzMarch2015_14m | ecosystem: Environmental > Aquatic > Freshwater > Lake | place: Spain... | reverse complement strand
ACCAGAAATGGCGTTTTGGCCTTGACTGGACAACATCTGGTACAAGCGCAACAGCAAAAGTACGTTTCGACAACTTGCAGTCACCAATCGCCCTTCCAGGCACTGGTAACAACGCATTGCAAGGTGTGGTACCACAATTGCCATACGGTACCCACAAAATCAAGTGGTTCGTAGAAGACGGTTGCGGTAACGAAACGATCTGCGAATACACCTTCGTAGTGAAAGATTGCAAAAAACCAACAGTTGTTTGTTTGAACGGTTTGAGCGTGAACATCATGCCAACCCAAATGATCCAATTGTGGGCATCAGACTTCTTGCAGTACACAGAAGATAACTGCACACCAGCTGATCAGTTGAAAATTGCAATCCGCAAATCATCTGACCCAACGCCTGGTTTCCCAGTAGACGCACAAGGCAACCCAATCACGAACGTTACATTCACTTGTGGCGAATTGGGTACGCAATTGGTTAAATTGTGGTCAATCGACAAAGCAGGTAACGCAGACTTCTGCGAAACATACGTAATCGTACAAGACAACAACGGCAACTGTCCGATCGAAAACGCTGCGAAAGTAGCGGGTGCGATTGCGACCGAAGTAGCAAATGGGGTAGAGGAAAGCAATGTATCAATCGCAGGATCGAGCAACGCGATCCCATCATTCAACTTTGCGACGACGACCGGTTCAGACGGTGTGTACAACTTCAACGCGATTCCGTTGGCATCTAACTCAACGATCACACCGGCGAAAGACGACAACCCATTGAACGGTGTATCTACCTATGACTTGGTGTTGATCTCTAAGCACATCTTGGGTATCGAATCCTTGAGCAGCCCATACAAAATGATTGCAGCGGATGCGAACAAATCAGGTTCGATCACGACGTTTGACATTGTAGAGATCCGGAAATTGATTTTGGGTATTTACACGGAGTTGCCAAACAACACCAGCTGGCGTTTTGTAGACAAAGCCTACAACTTCCCGAATGTGAACAACCCGTTTGCGGCACAGTTCCCTGAGAATAAATCGATTGTGAACTTGTCGACAAACTTGTTGAACGAAGACTTCGTATCGGTGAAAGTGGGTGACGTGAACGGCAACGCGATTGCGAATAGCGCGATGTCGAGCGATGATCGCTCTACTGGAACCTTGTTGTTCGATGTGGATGACAAATCGGTAACTGCTGGTGAAACCTTCACGGTCTCCCTCAATGCAGCGGAACAGGTTTCTGGCTACCAATTCACGATGAACTTTAAAGGATTGGAAGTTGTAGATGTAACACCGGTATCGAGAGATATGAAATCGCTGAACTTTGGTGTGTTTGCTGATGCAATCACAACGTCGTACGATGGCGAAGAAGAAGGTGCGTTTACGGTGACGTTCCGTGCTACCAAATCGGGCAAGTTGAGCGAATTGTTGTACATCTCGAGCTGCGTTACAAAAGCAGAAGCCTATAAAAACGGCGAACGTTTAAATGTAGCGTTCCGCTTCAACAACGGCGCAACTTCAACCGTGAGTGGTGTCGGTTTCGAATTGTACCAAAACCAGCCCAATCCGTTTGTGAATAAAACCTTTATTGGTTTTCATTTACCAGAAGCAACTACTGCTACGTTGAGTATCTTCGACGAAACGGGTCGGATGGTTTACAACCAGAAGGCAGCGTACGCGAAAGGTTACAACTCGGTCGCGATCGACAAAGCGTTGTTGAACACGGTGGGTATGTTGTATTACAAGTTGGAGACGGCGACGGACAGTGCAACGAAGAAAATGATCCAGACGAAATAGGGTAAGGGCGCCCCTCGCGGGCGCCCAATTTACCCGCCGTAGCTTCAGCGAAGGCGGGTGGACGCATGATGGATGAACCCGCCTCCGCTAAAGCTACGGCGGGTGAATACGGGCGACCGCGGGTAGGGCGCCCGCAAGGGGCGCCCCAACGGTCGCCCCGACGGACGGCCGTCCCACATAACGTGGGGCGGCCGTTTTTTAATTCCTCCCAGGTTGGAATCTTTCCCTTCCGCCCTTCCGGCGTAGTGATCTTTCATTTAAAAAATGTGCTCTAAGATCTTTAAAATGCTCAGTTTTAATACATGTTTGCAATGTATATTCAACAATACGATTGATTACCCTATCAGATGATAAGCAAGGATTTAGAAATATGGGTTGGAAACAAGATGCATTAAATAAAATTTTTAAAGATCTTCATAATGCATGGGAAATGAATCAGATGGAAACTACAGATGCAGATTCGGAAAAATTATAAGCCCAAAGGAACATTGAATAATATACTAGTTGTGTAAAATTGGCATGTGGTGTCCCAGTGTCGAAAACAGGAAAAAAGCCGGGAATATTTGCAATAAGTCTACAATTTGCCATTTACCGTTTTATTGTAAGGAGATACCATTTTAATAGTACCTTTGCCTACGTTGTTTTGCCTTTTGCCATTCAGGCGAAATTCTGTTTCACGCAGAACATTCCTCAATCACGCTCAACTTCATCTCCGTCAAATTTCAGCAACAGCATGTTACATGTCTGCTGCTTTTGCTGTTTGGGAAAAAAACTTTTCCCATGACTAGGTTGCCGCATGCCTCCCCAAAACAAGCCGGTTTGCCCTCCAAGGAATTTTCCACGAGCAATAAAATAAAACGTATAAAATCATTTAATCATGGTGAAAAGTTTAAAAATGAAGGCTTCTTTGAATTTTAGCCTGGGATTTGCGTGGTTTCAGGCTTTTGCAAAAGGGGCTTTTTTGGCATTTTTTATTTTAAATGCGCTACCGGCCGCGTATGCCAACATCGACGTATCGGTAACAAGCCCCAACCCCAATTATATTGCGGGCCAAACCAATTTGTTCACGTTTTACGTCGACTTGGCAGTAAGCAATGCTGAATACGTTGATCGTTTCCAGTTTGTATTCCCAGCCGGGATAACCGTCCTTTCCGGCATACCGGCTTCTGGCGGAGGCAATTGCGGAACCAACGACGGCATTCAAGCCATTTGTTCGCCCGTTATCAGCTGGAAAACAGGCGCCAACATCCCTTGTAATGGGGCATTTATCCCAACACAATGCGGCGTTTACAACAATGTAAGCCTGGTTTTTAAAGTGACAGCCATTGTTCCTGCCAATTTCACCGGCCCCATGACCGTTACCCTGAACAGCACTGGCGACGGGTATCCCAGCGGTGTTTCGAGCACCGAATCTGACGATATCGTGTTTCAATATACACCGCCCTGCAATGCGCCTGGCGGCCTCCTTGCTTCCAATGTTTCTTATTCTTCATTTGCCTTGGCCTTCAACAGCGTTTCCGGCGCAGGGAGTTATCAAACCCGTATTCGTCCGGCCAATGGAAACTGGGAAGAGGGCGTCTGGGCGCCAGATCTGAGTGTTATTTGGCAAAATGCCGTACCCTGTACCGCCTACGAATGCCAGGTGCGGTCCGATTGTGGCGTAAATCAAAGCCAATGGTCTTCCAGCATTATGCTTACATCCACCGGATGCAACGATCCGTATTGTTACTCTTATGGTATTTCATCCAATGAGTGGATTCAAAACGTTCAATTTGGTGCCATCAGCAACAATTCAGGCAATAACAACGGCTACCAGAATTTTACCAATTTATCCACCACCATTGTAAAAGGTCAGTCCCAGTCCATTACGATTACGCCCAAAAATGTAGACAATGTGCAGGCGGCTAATTTTCTGGTATGGGTTGATTTCAACCACGATAACGATTTTAATGATCCCAACGAAATGGTAATTGCTGCCACTGGAAATGATGAAACGCCGCTTTCCGGTGTCATTACGGTTCCAGCAAACGCAGTTACTGCGAATACAAGGATGCGCGTGGAAATGGCCGTTTCGCAAATCCAGGGCCCCTGCGATATTGAAGATTACCGGGATGTAGAAGACTATACCATTAATATCGTTGATCCTCCTTACCTCAATGTTGCACCAAGTACCATTAATGTGAATGCCAATAGCGGTAACACGCTTTTCGTAGTGTCGAGTAACTGCCCAAGCTGGGCGATTACAGGGGCGCCGACCTGGTTGAGTGTGAGCACCTTAGTTGGCAGCAACAATAGTACGGTCAATTTAATTTATACCGAAAATAACACCGGTTTTGCGCGCATGGCTACCCTGACAGTGAGTGGGTGCAACATCACAAAAACCGTTACTTTGACCCAACAGGCCCATAGCCTGAATGTTACACCAACGTCATTCACGGTGGCCCCTAACAATGGCTCGTTAAATGTGGCACTTTCCAGCGATTGCAACAACTGGACTGTTACTGGTGCACCCGTGTGGTTGACCGTTAGCCCGCTCTCCGGCAGCGGAAATGCCAATCTTACCCTTACCTATACCACTAATACGGGAAGCGATCGTGCCGCTACCCTAACCGTTGCGGGTTGCGGAATCACCAAAACGGTAACATTAACACAGCAAGGTTTGAATTTCACCGTAAGTCCCGCAACCATCTTGGTTACTTATCCAAGTGGCAATTCATCCGTCAGTGTTTCAACCAATTGCAATGCCTGGAATATTACAGGCGCCCCCTCCTGGTTAACCGTAAATCCATCCAGCGGGTCGGCTGGAAATACCAACGTCAGCCTTTTCTACAGCGCCAACAACACCGGTAACCAGCGAGTCGCAACACTAAATGTTTCCAGTTGCGGTGTTGTTAAATCCGTTACGTTTACTCAACTTGCGGCGTCTATGACAGTTTCCCCACAAAGCCTCGATCTCGGATATACAAGTGGTAGCGCGAATGTGGCGGTTTCCAGCAATTGCACTGCCTGGACGGTAACTGGTTTGCCTGTCTGGCTGACGGCAACGCCAAGCGGCGGCAGCGGCAATGCCAATATTACCTTTAATTATACTGCAAATACCTCCGGCAGCGCACGCACAGCAGTTGTAACCATTTCCGGTTGCGGAATCACGAAAACCATTATCATCAACCAGGCATTTGTTGCACTTAATGCCAACCCAACAACTTTCAGTGTTGGCTATCAAAGCGGCAGTTCCAATGTGACCATCGCTTCAAACTGCCCAGCCTGGACCATTACCGGCGCCCCGGCATGGCTGCTTGCTGTTCCCTCCAGCGGAAATGGAAATGCAACAGTCGGACTGTTTTACTCGGAAAATAGTACAGGAAACCCCAGAACTGCTACTTTACAACTGAGTGGTTGCGGAATCACGCAAACGATAACCCTGACCCAAGATCCGGTCATTTTCAGTTTGACCCCGCCCAACTTAACTGTTGGGTATACCAGCGGCAATTCGTCGGTCCAACTTACAAGTAACTGCGCTTCCTGGACAATCAGCGGCATGCCCGCCTGGCTCACAGTTACACCCACAAGCGGCAGCGGAAATACCTATTTTACCTTAAACTATCAGGAAAATAATACCGGAAATATTCGAACGGCAACCCTTAAAATTGCAGGTTGTGGTAAAGATACCTCGTTTGTTCTTACGCAGGAATCATCAAAATTCTTGAATGTTTCGCCCGATACCTTGAAAGTGGGCGCCCTTTCAGGCAGTTCCAGCATATCCGTTTCCAGCAATTGTGCGGCATGGAACGTTTCTGAAACGGCTTCCTGGTTTTCGGTTAACCCGATAAGCGGAGCAAACAATGGAATAATTACCATAAATTTTGATGCCAATAACTCAGGCGTCCTGCGTTCGGATGTAATAAAAGTCAGTGGATGCGGTTATACCAAAACGGTCGTCGTTATCCAGAACTTCCTGACCATTACCGTCCCCTGGACGGTGGTTCCTACCGGAGAAAACCACACCATTATTTTGCCCAAAAACATGCCATCCGATATTGCCGGTACGCCCCTACAAACGGGTGACTGGATTGGTGTATTTTACGATTCATCCGGGGTGAGCAAGTGCGGCGGATATGCCGAATGGAAAATAGACTCCTCCACTGCAATCGCTGCATTCGGCAACGATGGCAGCCTCCCAACCAAAAATGGTTTCAATCCAGGAGAAATTTTTAAAGTTAAAGTCTGGAAAAAATCTGTAAATCAGGTTTTTAATGCATCTGTACAATATGCCCCTGTTGGAAATCCTCCAATTGTAACACACACCAATGCGTATGCAAAAGACGGCATCAGCATGCTTTCGGCAATCCAGGCCGCTGCCGGCAATGTGCAGGCTGTTCCAATTGCCGCTGGATGGAATCTCATTTCGAGCTACATCGTACCCGATTTTCCCAATATGCTGGATGTGTTTGAAGATATTGCCCCGAATATTGTAATCGTAAAAGACGAAAACGGAAAGGTTGCCATTCCTTACCCACCAGCCAATGCTGTAAATACCATTGGAAACTGGAATGTTTTGAAGGCGTATCAGGTAAAAGCCAATCTAAAAGATACGCTGTTGGTCTTTGGAACCAAAGTTGTACCGGAAAATACGCCCATGCCTATAGTGCCAGGCTGGCAATTTATTTCCTATCTTCGAACCGCTCCCATGAATGTTGAAACGATTTTTAACGGCATCATAAGCAAAATTGACGCCGTAAAAAGCAATGATGGGAAGGTTTATTTGCCTCAGTCGAACATCAACACGCTCATTGCGCTCATTCCAGGCCAGGGATACCGCGTGAAGGCCAACGCCGCCACGACCTTGGTGTATCAGGCCAATGTTGCCGCTCCCGATGTCGCACTCAAACCGGCAATTGTATACAACCTGAAGCATTTTGTGCTGGATAGCAATTTAAACACCGGAAATAATGCAATTCTGGTTTTCCCCGATACCCTTTTGGTTGGATTGTTACACAATGGTGACGAAATTGGTGTTTTTAACCAAAAAGATACATTATGCGGTGCCGCGATTTACAACGGCTCCGGAAGCTTGGCTGTAACAGCCTGGGGCGATGATCCAACCACCAATACCCAAATCGAAGGCATGACTTCGGGAGAATTCTATAAATTGAAAGTATGGAAATCCCTTGAACAAAAAGAATACAATACAACGTATGCTTTTTCCGATTCAAGTACGACCTATCTGCCCGATGCCATCGAATTTGCAACCCAATTGATGCTCAAAGACATCAGTGCCGTACAAATGCTGGGCATCAATCGCGCACAACTTGAAATTTTCCCGAATCCGACTTCTGGTGAAATTAACTTGAAGTTTACAACTGCCCATGCTGCATTTGCAAATATTTCCGTTTTTCGCATGGATGGGGCCCTGGTTTTGAATAAGACCGACTGGGAAATTCCGGCTGGCGAACACCTCCGGAAATTGAACCTGCCGCAAAATCTTCCATCCGGTACGTATTTGTTGAAAATTCAGTACGGAGAAGAGACTGTTTTGCGCAAAATTCAATATAACAATTAAAAGCCTATTAAAAACATAATTTTTCCTGTTTTCGACCCTTTTTTCATTAAAAATGTGTCGAAAACAGGAAAAATGTGCTCTAAAATCTTTAAAATGCTTAGTTTTTAATCCATATTTGCAGCGTATATTCAACAGGACAATTGATTACCCTGTCAAATGACAAACAAGTATTTAGAAACATGGGTTGGAAGCAAAATGTGCTTTCAATTAGTGGGTGCGCAGTATATTGTTTTAAGCCCAATGGAAGTATTAAGTGTAGAGGCCGATGGTCAGGTATGTTTACTCACACTGGCCGATGGAAACCGGATTACTGCAGCCCGGCACTTAGGATATTACAAAGCTGGATTGATTCAAAATTTTCAATTTATAGAAGTATCAAAATCATTATTAATCAATGTTTTTCATAATGTAAAATATGCACCGCGTGAACGAACGATACAACTTTCTTCTGGGCAAGTTGTATCCGTTTCAAAGTCGAAACAAGAGGTATTAAACAAGGTTTTTAAAGACCTGCATAATTTATGGGAAATGAATATATCAGAAACAACACTTGCGGATTCGTAAAAATTATTCACATTAACAATATGTTAAAACATGCTGGTTGCGTAAATAGGACAGTTGGTTGTCTCATTGGGGCATTTAGTTACTTATATGATTGACTGTAGAATCGGGTGTTATATTTTTGGGTCAAATAATCTGATTTAATCGAAATGAAAAGTTGGTGTTTCCTTGTGAATGATAAAATATTCACATTTTTTAGGTTTTAGTGCTATTGTTTAGTGGTTTTAAACCTTCAAAGCAAGTAAATGATTACTTACTTTACAAATTGATGCTAAATCAATTTTGGAAACGCTTCATCTCACCTGCTTTTCAATGTTAGTTTTCCATTTTCTGCTGCAACATGCTCCGGCATGATTTGCCATTACGCGTTTACAAGGCGTTGGGAAAATGGTCATTGGTTGCTTGCATTAAATTTTACTTAATAATACGAATTCTCATGAAAAAAAGGTTTACCCACTCGCTTGGGATTAATCACTTTGTGCATGGTTTAAGCACAATGACTATTCCATTGCTGTTGCTGATTTCATTTCAGCTCTCAGCTCAAATCGTACCCAATGGCAATTTTAACGCCGGATCCAGCGGTTGGAATATCGTCAATGGTACCGCTCCGAACAAATGGTTTATTGGAACGGTCTCTCCGATCCCCGGCCCTGTTCCTGTTGGACTTTCCGGCAATTATGCGTACATATCGAATAGTAATGGATTAAACTGGGATTATGCCATTAATACTACCTCGGTTGTGCATTTTTATCGGGATATTACCTTGCCAGCCGGTGTACCTGTTTTTGAATTAACATTTGACTGGATAAACAATGGAGAATCAACTTGGGATGAATTGATGGTTAGTACAGCGCCAACCTATTATACCCCTACGGCCAGTACGGTAAGTTTAATGCAAAATGGGCTTCCTGCGCCAGCAAATACCCTTGCACGGCTCTCTGGTAAAACAACCAAGCAAGCGGCAAGCGTGCGTATTTATGGTAGCGATTATGGTAATTGTAATTTGCCGGTAACGATTCGGTTGATTTTTACCTGGAAAAACGATGATTTATTTGGAGACAATCCACCTGCTGCTTTAGACAACATTGTGATCAATGAGGTTCCCATGACCTTGTCCATTGGTGGTGGGCCCAAGGCGCGTTGTGCTGATGCATCGGATTATACCTTTTCAGCAACCCCGCTACCTAATGTACAACCAGGGTCGACCAGTACTTTTAACATTAGCCCGGCAACACCTGGATTAATCAATAATAACAATGGTACCGCAGGTTTAGATGTTTCCGCGGTAACATCGCCCGGTAAGTACAATATTGAATACGCCTATTCGGCAGATGGTTGTACCTATCGCATCAGCGATACGATTCGCGTTTTTGGTGTTCCAAAAGCGAACTTGAAAGAAACATTGGCAGGCTGTTTAACTCCTGAAGATTCCATTGATCTGGGGGTAATGTTTGATGGATCTAATAGTGCAAATGGTATTTGGAGTCAAGTAAACGGCCCTGCTGTTACCTTAAATGGATCAAAAATTGAAGTTCCTGCCAATGGCGGGTGTTTCACATTTAGGTATGTAGCACCCAATCCGAACGGTTGTCCAAATGCGCCCTATCAGGATGAGGATCAATTGTTGATTACGATCCAGCCGAATCCAAATTTTACCGTAACATCACCGGATCCATCGCCTATTTGTAGCGATGGTACGCCTGTTATGGTTGATATTGACGTCACCAGTACAGGGCCTAATCCGTTGATCACAATCAATGGAAATCCTGCTGTGGAGGGCATGAACGCATTGCCCGCACCAGCAACGGCCGGTTCTATCATTTATAAAATTTGTCTTACTGAAACGATTTCAATACCTGCAGGTTGTGGATCCTCCTTGCCGGGAACAGATTATGACACCTGTTCAAGCAGGGTTTGTAAATCTATAACGGTTTATAACGATGGGAATGATTGTGGCGCCAATGCGGCATTTGCGAGCGAATGCCCTCCAGACTTTGAATTGTCCGATCCTTGTGATGTAGAAACAGACCCAAGCCTGGATTTGTCTTGCAGCTTTTTTACCTTGTCAGGTCCCGATTTGATTGAAGCAGAGCTGGACCCGGTGAACGGCGTTATTTCCTGCTCGGATGAAGAAGTTTGCTTTGATTGGCAAGGCAGCTTACCTGGGGCTTTGGGTGATATTGCAACAGGTGGTCCAACACTTTCTGAACTGAATGTTGCTACCGAGGTGATTTGCGACATCATTACATTTGAACTTTGCCTCGACTTCGGATTTTTGGGTAGTCTTTGTGTAGACCCAATTCCGTTGGGTAAATATGAAGATTATTGTGATTTTACCATCGGCCAAATCATTTTTGACCTGTTAGGCGACCTGTTGGGCGGTGACGGCGGCGGTGGTGTCATTGTTGCAGATACCGATGGCGATGGAAACTTTGACTATGCGGCTACGGATTATGTGTTTCCTGCAGCAAGCGATGATCCAAACCAAGAGCAGGCTTGCATCCCCAACAACGTTAAAACACCACAAGGTACCATCACTGTACGGAACGTTGTTTCATGGCCATTTGCTCCGGCTGGCGCTTGCGGTGTAGTTAATTCCGAAGAAATCAACTTGTTGGAATTGTTGCCGATCGGTGCTATTCCTTTGGTGGGTATTATCATTGAAGATCTTTTGGCTGCTGCATCTTGTAATGTAAACCTGGTTTTTTCAGATGAGCAAACCGTAGAAATACCGGTTTTCAACGACCAACAACCGCAATTTGCAAACTGCAATGATAGTGGTTATGTGTTTACAGTAGACTTAAATTGTGATTCTGAACTAAACTGGTCCATTCCAGTTGCTTACGACGGATGTTACGGTGGTATCCTCCCATTTCAAGGAAGAACGGCGGCCGTCAACACCTCTTTTTATAATGGAAGTCTGCCACCGCTTGTAGTGGCAAATCAGTCAGGTTTGTACCAGACGATGGGGCCGGTTCCAGGTTCGGATTTGCCACCAGGCGTTTACGAAGTAGTTTATACTGCTTATTCTTGTGCGGGGATTGAATCGGAATGTGCTTTCAATGTAGTTGTAACAGCAGGTGATCCTGCATTGGAGGCACCACGTGATTTTGTTGTTAAAACAGATGTTGATCAATGTCAGGCAGTTGTAACCGGACTTACACCTTTACAAGGAATTGGTTGTGCATCCATTATTAACTATTCCGTTGATTATCCAGCAGGCTCTGGCTTTACAGATGTCGTGGTGAACACATCCTATTCTGCGGCAAATAAAGGTACCCACAATGATCCAAGTGGTTTGCCTTTCCCGAAAGGAGTAACTACCATCATTTATACGATGTTGGTGGATATTGATGGTGATTCCATTGTAAATGCAAATGAGCCGAATGAAATCCAAAAAGACACCTTTACCATTACCGTCGAAGACAAACAGGCGCCCATCGCAACCTGTGTGGATGTTGAGGTTCAATTGGATAATACTGGAAATGTTACCGTTTATGCGCTAAACCAATTGAATGGTTCGGCGTATATCAATGGTGGTTCTACCGACAATTGCGATGCAACACCTACGATTGAAATTGCAAAACCAGGCGGTGCTTATGGCCCATCGGTAACTTATAGTTGCACACAAACAGGTGATAATTTTGTAAACCTGCGGGTGACAGATGACGATAACAACCAACGCACTTGTATTGCACGTGTACGCGTAAATGACTTTTTTGATGGCATCCAATATGCTTTGGATTTACCAGAACTTTGCTTGGAAGCGAACAATCCAAGTCAATTTGATTTTAGCAACTACCTGGTAATTACATTGCCTGATGGTACTACCCTGAATCATAGCCAAGTTGCTGCAAATGGTTATTTGGGTGATGCGCAGGGTGGTTTCGGTATTACGGCATTTGCGCCAGCACCAGGTTCAACCAACAATCCGGGCACTATTTCACAAAATGGGGTTTATACACCAGGTACCGGAAGCGGTTTTGTAACAATTTCTTACGTAATGGCTTTGCCAGGTGTAAGCATTCCGCAAAATGGCAATTTGGCTAAAGTGGGTTGTTTCGAGATCGTACACGCGACCTTCGAACTCCGCCAGCCGCTCAACATGGGCTCGCCTGAATGTATGTGCTTTGACAACGAAGAACGCATCGTTGACCTCGGTGTAATTACCGGCGGTCTGGAGCCTTACCGCATTCAATACTCCGGCACCCGCCTGGATGTGGATGGCGACGGTATTGCCGATGATGCAGACGGTTCTTATATTTATGACGCTGCCAATGGCCACAATATCAACGATTTCCAACAGGATCTTGGCGAATTGCGCGTAGTGTACACGCAACCTACCTGGTCGTTCACCATCGTGGACGCCCGCGGTTGCGAACTTTTCCGCTCCGGCTCTTGCGATAATGACGACTTTACAGAAGGTCCGCAAATTCTTTGCACCCAACCGCAAGTGAACTTGACCACCGAACAATTCCTTTGCGAAAGCCAATACAGCTGGCAGCATGTTTTGCCTACGGATAACTGTGCAGTGGTATTGTACGACTACCGTATTTTCAATCCAGATGGCACCATCGAAGGTCCATTTAACCTCGATGCCTTGTTGAACATTGCACCTGGTGCACCGATCAATGCCTTGTTTGAAGCAGAATACGAATTCCAGTTGGGTACTTCTACCGTGTACTATTACGCTGAAGATGCGCAAGGAAACTTCACAACTTGTACCTTCCTTGTAAATGTAGTGGATAATGATCCACCGTATTTCATCAACTGCCCATATCCTCCGGTTGTTCAGAATGCTGAAGACAACCACTGTGATGCTTATGTAGATTTCGCCTTGCCTTTGGCTGCCGATAACTGCGATATGCCGGTGGTAACGCAAATTGACAACACGGGCCTTACTACTGGCGATCGTTTCCCTGTTGGTACGACCGTGATGTATTGGGAAGCAGTAGACCTTGCAGGTAATAAAGATACTTGTCAGGTAAAAGTGATTGTCAACGATTACTGGCAGGTTCCGACCTTGACTTGCCCTGCCAATGTGGTTCAGAAAAATGATAACTGGCTTTGCGGTGCAGTAGTAAACAACATTGCCCCTGTTTACGACGGACCATGTAGAAATAATTACGGCGTTACCTATACCATTTATGGAGATGCTGCTTTGACCCAAGTAAAAGATTGCGGCGTGGCAAATGCCAGTGGTGAATTCTTTGATGTAGGCGATACCTGGGTGAAATACACCGTTCAAAACCAACCTTTGTTGCTGATTACAGAAGTAACCCAATCGGGCGCAGTTGACCGGATCGAAATTTCAAACCTTGGACCTGCCGCTATCGACATCACTTGTCTGGAAATCAAACGTACTTCTGGTACAATTGCAGCCAATCAGGTAATTGGTCCTGTTACGCAATTGCCATCTTTAGCGCCTTCTATTTTGCCAGTGGGCGGTACGCGGGTGTTTAGTTTCGCATTTAATGGAGCGACTAATTTGCCTGCATGCTACACCATCTCTTACATGGGAACCATTTTTGACGAAGTGGCAACCAATGGATTTGCGGGTTGTAATGGTTTCACCGGTACACTTGCGGGTGGTGACGTAATTCGCAAATGTGAAGACGACACCAACAAAGCAGCCGATTGGGTGTTGGCAGAAAACTGCTACCCACTTACCATCGGTGCGATCAACCCGGATTTGGAAGTAATGCCGAATAATGGCACGCAAACTTCATTGCAGTCGATTCTTCCAAATGAAATTTCTTGCACCTTTAAAGTAACGATCCAGGACAAAGAGAACCCATTCTGCGGTAAACTCACAACGAATACAACCTACACAGGTGCTGGTATTGCCAATATCAGTGCAGCGACTTGCAACCGTTCTACGATCACCATTCCGCCAAGCAATTGCATCATTGGTGACATCGTGTTCAACCGCACGGGTACAGCAACACCTGCCAATTCTACCATGACTTTGATCAGCCCGAAAGGCATCAAAGTAGTGGTTACGGAAATTCCGGATGACTCTTTGCGTACCTTGTTTGCACAAAAAGCAGAAGGAACCTGGACGTTGGACATTGTACCAAAACCTGGCCAGACGCCTACGATCACGGGTTGGTCTTTAACGATTAACTGTATTGCGCCATTTGATTTGCCTAACCAGAACCTGCCGAATGCGGTGGGTCAGTGCGGAACAAATTTCACTTGGACGCATCCATATTTTGTCGATAACTGCTTCGAGGGTACCATTTCGGTTGCCTACACTTCCAGCGATGCTGCTTGTGTACCAACTGGTGGCAAATTGCTCGATATTGGCGGTTATTCCGTAACCCAGTTCTTCTGTGTCGGTACTACGAAAGTAACCTATACCCTGACAGACGCTGCGGGTAATGTTTCTACTTGTGGCTTCGACGTGAAAGTAAATGACGTTGAAAAACCAAAAGTGGTTTGTCCGGCTGATATTTTCATCAACCTGAATGGCGGCGAATGCGGTGCTTATGTATCGTATGGCCCTTTGAGCGCAACCGATAATTGCGGTGTGAAAGACACGGTAATGACGCCACCTTCTGGTTCATGGTTCTCGATTGGCGATAAAACGGTTACCATCGTAATCAGTGATAATGCAGGCAACACAGCAACTTGTAGTTTTGTAGTGAGCGTAATTGAATACGTGCCATCTACAACGGCCTTGATTTGCAACGACTTAACCAATGTTTCCTTAGATGCAACTTGTGTATATGTCGTAAATGCAGATGCAGCGTTGGAAGGTAGTGAGTACCACTGCTACGACGATTACATCATTACCATTAAAAACAATGTTGGCCAAATAGTTGGGAATACATTTACTGCGGCAAATATTGGAATAACATACACGGTGACTGTGCTGGATCCGGAAACAGGAAACTCCTGTTGGACTAACATGAAAATTGAAGATAAACTGGTGCCTGCGCTTACTTGTCCACCTGCCAAAACCGTGGCATGTAGCGAATCTACCCAGATTTCAAATACTGGTAATGTGCTCATCAAAGATTGCAGCAATACCAATACGGTAATTGATGATGTATTCACCGATTTGGGTGATTGTGGTACCCCACGCGCACAAATTGTACGCACCTTTATTGTAACGGATGTACGCGGTAACCAGTCTACTTGTTCTCAGACGATTACCATCTCCAACTTCAACCTGGCGGATGTAATTTTCCCTGCGGATAAAACGGTTGACTGCGAAACGTTGTACAACAATCCTGCGGGTACTTCTCCTGCACAAACAGGTGCTCCGAGCATCAATGGTGCATCTATCTTAGGTGCGGTATTGTGTAATGCAAAAGTGAACTACACCGATACTTATTACGATGGTTGCGAAGGCACCTACACGATTTTACGTCAGTGGAATGTGTTGAGCGATTGCTTGCCATTGTCGCCAAACAACCCGGTTGGATTTACCCAGCGTATTAAAGTGGTCGATAACGGCGGTCCTATATTTACCTGCCCAGCCAATGTTACGGTTTCTACCGATGTGTTGACTTGCTGCGCTACGGCTGCACTTCCTGACATCATTGTTTCGGAAGGTTGTTCGCACATCCAGGATCTGCAGGCAAAAGTGACTGGAACGAATCCAGTAAATGGCAATATCATCACCTTTACAGTAGGTGGCTACCTTGGTGATTTCCCAGGCAACAACTACTGGAACCCGGATACTTTAGCCATTTTCCCATATACACAATGCTTGCCACAGGGTATTTACAATGTGCAGTACACGGCTTCTGATGAATGTGCAAACACTTCAAAATGCTCGTTCCAATTGACGATTGCGGATTTGGTTCCACCAATTTCTGCTTGTGATGAATTTACACAAGTTGCCTTGGGAATCGATGGTATGGCATTTATCAATGCATCTACTTTTGATGATGGCAGTTATGATAACTGTGCGCCGGTTGAATTTAAAGCGCGTCGGATGAACGCCAACACTTGTCAGTCTGATACTGTATTCTATGACCAGGTGAAGTTCTGCTGCTCTGATATTAATGATACGATCTTAGTCGTATTCCGTACTTATGATGTAGATGTACCTTCTGGCGAAATCGCAAAAAATGCATACGAAGGCCGCTACAACGATTGTATGGTGCAAGTGTTGGTTGAAGATAAAATTAAGCCAGCCTGCTTACCACCTGCGAACGTAACCGTTACTTGTGAAAACTTTGACCCAAGTTTGTGGGCATACGGTAAAGCAGAGGTAACCGATAACTGCTGCCTTGATACTGCCAAAGTGTACCAGGGTCAGGCCGGTTTGACACACAGTGTGAATTTGAGCCTGTTTGATACCGTTTGTAATAAAGGCACAATCACCCGTACTTTCCGTGCTTTCGACTGCGGCGGCAATTCCAGCCAATGCACCCAGCGCGTGTTGGTTACCTACGAACAGGATTACTTTGTACGTTTCCCGAATGATGTGATTGTATCTACTTGCGATGGTACTGGTAATTATGGTGCGCCAACCTTCTTCGGTGAAGACTGCGAATTGTTGGGTGTATCTTTTGAAGACGAAATCTTCACCGTAGTACCGGATGCTTGCTTCAAAATTGAACGTACCTGGACGGTAATTAACTGGTGTACCTTCAATCCGAATTTGCCTTGCATCAATGTACCGAACCCGAATCCGAACGCGACGACCAATAACCCGGCGAACCTGCCAGGTGTAGTGGTTTCACCTTTGGGTACGCCAACACCTTGGAATCCAACGGTGGTGAAAATCAACCCAACGGATCCAACCGCAACCAACTACTCGACCTTCTACGACGCGAACGCCAATTGCTATCGATACAAGCAGATCATCAAAATCATTGATACGCAAGATCCAGTAGCTACTTGCCCGGCATCACCAGTAGAATTCTGCGATTTGACGCCAAACGACCCACAATTGTGGAATCAAATGTACTGGTGGGATAACTCCATCGCTTCGCATGACTTGTGCGAAGGTGAAGCAGATTTGACCATCACAGCCACAGATTCTTGCTCTGCGGCAAATGTGAACTTCCGCTACTTGTTGTTCCTCGATTTGGACGGCGATAATGTAATGGAAACCGTTGTGAGCAGCACAAACTTACCAGGCGTAAACAATGTACAATTCGGCAACGCAGCCAATGCAAATTATGCTGGCGGAACACCGCGTGCATTTGACGGTCGCCCGGTTCCATTGAATCAGCAATATCGCTTCGGACTGGATTGGACGACCAGCGGTAAAGTTGCTACGGCGAAAGTACGTTTCGATAACTTACAGTCTCCAATTGCGCTTCCAGGCACCGGCAACAATGTAATGCAAGGCGTTATACCACAATTGCCATACGGTACCCACAAAATCAAGTGGTTCGTAGAAGACGGTTGTGGCAATGAAACCATTTGCGAATACACGTTTGTGGTAAAAGATTGCAAAAAACCAACCGTGGTTTGTTTGAATGGCC
>Ga0247836_1004498_pt1 | contig 17368 bp, 14 predicted proteins | sample LaCruzMarch2015__4_FD_187116 | JGI IMG/M metagenome (GOLD analysis project Ga0247836, IMG submission 187116) | Freshwater microbial communities from meromictic Lake La Cruz, Castile-La Mancha, Spain - LaCruzMarch2015_14m | ecosystem: Environmental > Aquatic > Freshwater > Lake | place: Spain... | reverse complement strand
ATACCACACATGATACAAAATTTATTGCCATAGAAAACTTATCTCATAGGGTTGTATGGTTACTAGATAATGAAATGAGCAGAAATGAATTAATGGCTGCATTGGAGCTTAAAAACCGAGATAATTTTCAAAAAACATATATTAAATCAGCCGTAGAAGATGGCTTAATAGAATTGACATTACATGATAAGAAAACTTGAATCCATTAAAAATAAAATATATCTTTAGAATAAAGTAACGACTATGATAACACTCAATGTTTCTATCTCAGATATGGAGTTTAACAACTTGGGTATCAAAAATAAAATATGACTTTCACTGAGTTAACAGAGCTCGTTAGAAGGGAAGTAATGCGAAATAACTTAAATAACTGCTTAGCTTTAGCAGAGAAATATGGTTTGTCCTCCATGACAATGAATGAAATAAATGAAGAGATAAAATCAGTTAGAAATGCAAAAAATCGTCATTGACACTAATTATTGTACATTTGCATTAGAATAAAACCTAGAAAAATGACATATAAACAAGTTTGTAAAGTGACAAATAATCAAGTTGTTATTAATTTACCTCCCAACTTTGTTAATAAACAACAAGTAACAGTGGTAATTGAAGATGTTATTGACACAAAAGCACAAAAATTAGAGCAACTTAAAGCTGCTCTTAACGACCCGTTATTTCTAGCAGACATAAAAGAAGTACAAAATGACTTTGACGCTGTAGACCACGAAACGCTATGACCGTAAAGAGGTGGAATATTTATAGAGCAAATCTAGACCCTGTGGTTGGCTCTGAACAAGGTAAGTCAAGACCTGTAATAATCATAAGTGAAGATGAAATTAACAATCTACTTAATACTGTAAACATTATTCCTATCACATCTCGAAAAGAAGGAAGAATAATTTATCCAAATGAAGTTTTAATTCCTGCTAATAATTTTGGGCTTACCAACGAATCAATTGCTCTATGTCATCAAATAAGGACTATTGATAAAAAACGAATGGCACAAGAATACGGACATATAAGCGACACCAATATTCAAATTGACATAATAGAAGCAATATGTTTTCAAGTAGGAATAGACTTAACAAATAGCACCAACCGCTAACAGCTAGCGTTTCGTGTCCGCCGCAGGCCAAGCCATAAAACTCCAGTTGAACGGAACCGGCGATGACTGGAATAAAATTATTATGGATTTTCAGTGTTTAATTATTATTTCTTTAGGCAGCGAGGTTATGTGCGTTTCCTATTTTTTAGATGAGTATAATTGATATTCCTGGTGAAAGTGAGCCGCTGGATAAGCCGGTCGCCATTATGCTCCAGATTACATGGTCAATTTCGCCATGTAATGAATTAAATATCTTTAATTATAAATCAAACAAAACAATCCTTCGCTAGTACATACCAAAAAGAGTGGCAACGCTAAAAAAAAAACATGTTTTGAGTATTATGAATTTATTCGTAAATTCAATTTTATATTTAAGGATAATGCAACAAAGGATATATTTTGACACCTCAGTTTTCGGTGGCGCATTCGACCTAGAATTTGACGAGCCAACTTTACAGCTTTTCAAACAGAACTTGTGAAAGCTCCAAAAAACGTTAGAGATTACTTTAAATCATTACCAATGAAATACTTAGAAAGGGTTGAAGTTGATAATGATATTTTAACTTTAGCGACTAAATACATTGAGGAAAAAGTGGTTGGACAAACTAGTTTCGACGATTGTATTCACATTGCAACTGCCACTATTCATAAAGCAGACATTTTAGCAAGTTGGAATTTTAAACACATTGTTAATATTTATAGAATTCGTGGTTACAACTCCATTAACTTACGAATGAATTATCCATCTCTCGAAATCCGTTCACCAAAGGAAATTACTGAATATGAAGACTAAAAAAGAAATCAAAGAAAAAGAGTTTGACACAGTTACAACTTTTAGAAAAATTAAAGAACAAATATCAAACGACTTGACAGGTAAATCTTTCGAACAAATTAAAGAATATTTACGAGTAAATAGTTTGAAAATTAACTCCAATTAGCGCAGCTAATAACAGCGTGCAAGATCTATAACTATGTCGGATGATAAGCGTAGTAAATAGCCTTAAAAAGACCAATTAAGCGTTGGTTTGGAAGCTGGAAATTTATAACTGAAGATTATTGTTAATATTAATTCCGGTTCTTGGTCTTTCCTATTTTTCTTTTTAAAACCAAATAAGAAATTTCACCAAAATTGACGAAGAACCTCATATTCCCGGAATAGGTGGCATAATGGCGACCGGATTATCCATCAAAGGGCATTTACAGAACAGAATTGTTTTTAATTCGCTTCCTTTCAAACTTATTACTCAACGAAAATCATTTGCTTAAAAATCGTGAAATGCTTCTATATCCATTGGGCTAAATTACAGAGATCCTCTTCGGTTTGGAGGAAATGGTAGGGAGGGCGAATGGCATTTGCCCTTTTTAATCATTTACTATTTATTCTATCGTTCCTTAAATAAGTATAAATTTTGTTAATCCACAAATTTGTACATTGCAATAAGCAAAAAATGCCTATATTTGTACAATACAATGTGCATTATGGAGGAATTATTTAACAGATACCAAAGAATATCACAAAAAATCCAAACCGATTTTGTGAGAAGCTTTATGCAAGAAGTAAATTGGAATGCTCGTCTAATTGGTATAAAAGGCGCCAGAGGCGTAGGGAAAACAACCTTACTTTTACAATATTTAAAAATTAACTTTACAGATAATAAGGCGCTTACGCTATATGTGAGTTTGGATTCTTTTGCTTTTAGAGGCAAATCCCTTCTGGGCTTAGCGGATGAATTTGTAAGGAATGGGGGCAAGCATCTTTTTTTAGATGAAGTACATAAATATCCCAATTGGGCGCAAGAATTAAAAAATATATATGATGATTATTCTGAATTACAAATTGTTTTTACAGGATCTTCACTATTGGAAATTTTAAATTCGCGCGCTGATTTGAGCAGAAGAGTCGTGATATATCACATGCAGGGACTCTCATTCAGGGAATATATTATGTTAGAAACAGGGATATATTTTACCCCATTAACATTGGAATCTATTTTGAAAGATCACCTTCATTTGGCTGGTCTGATCAACGCTAAAATTAAAGTTTTCCCTCATTTTGAAAAGTACTTAAAACAAGGATATTACCCATTTTATAGAGAAGAATTAGATTTATATGAGCAACGGGTAGAGGAAGTAATAAATATGATGCTTGAGATTGAACTTCCCTTACTTCGTGGAATGGATATAGGATTAGTTCCAAAAATAAAGCAATTATTAGGCATTATTTCAGCGTCTGTACCCTTTGTTCCTAATATCGTTAATCTGAGTCAAAAAATAGAAATCCATAGAACTACCTTAATGTCTTATTTATTTTATCTGCAAGAGCTGGGTTTAACATATCATTTATTAAAAGAGGCTAGGGGGAGTGTTAGATTACAAAAACCAGCCAAAATTTATTTAGAGAACACCAATCTTATGTATGTTCTTTCTTCTTTTTCTGCTAATAGAGGGAATGTTAGAGAAACATTTTTTGCAAATCAGGTGGGTTACAAGCATAAAATTAGTTTTCATGAAAAAACAGATTTTTTAGTAGATAATACTTACGCATTTGAAATAGGAGGGAAGGATAAATCCAAAAAGCAAATTACAGGAATTGAAAACACCTTTATTGTATCGGATGAAATAGAATATGGATATCAAAATAAAATTCCAATCTGGTTATTCGGATTTTTATATTAAACAGCTAAAAATGCATGATTGTCTTGTTCAAAAGAAAGATTAAGGTAGTAAGCATTATTTTTAGATATTTCTTTACCATGCCAGCAATATAATTTTATGGATCGTAGATACCCGATGCATATCAGGTAAATAGTTCTTTTTCTTCGTTTTATATTAGAATCAAGAACCAAAAATAACCCAAATTACCGACTTTGGCACCTTTTTACTACCGATGTTGGCAAAATTGTTCCCTGTATTGGTTGTTTTATGTCTAAGCACGGTTAATATAGATTGATTCTGAAAGCCTATAAGTTGAGGTTGAAGTGCTCTATCTATAAATAAGTGTAAAATTCCTGTTTGAAGATTTACAGGAAACTTTAAAACAAGGAAAATGAATTAGCTTCACTGATTCATATATGCTTTGGATTTTTAAATGGGTTTCTTGAAAAAAAGTTGGATTTAAATCATTTTACTTTATAAAAAAATTCATAATTAGTGGATTATAGAAATTTTATTTTTATTTTGGAAATGTTTCCACCATTGGATTTCCAATACTTAAAGCAAATAAAAGTCATAATAATGAAAAAAAATGATTTGGACAGAATAATAATTGATTTGTCCATGGATAAAGAGTCAGCTTTGGAGGAATTGTTCCTTTATTTTTATCCTCGATTATTTTATTTTTCTAAAAAATTTTTGAAAATCGAAGAAGGAATTGACGACATTCTTCAGGAAGTTTTTGTCAAAATATGGCATAATAGAAAAAATATTAAATCTACGGAAACATTTAATTCTTTCATTTTCACTATTACCCGAAACCATTTAATAAATGAATTACGCAGGCGATTGAATAACCAAAAAATAAGGGATGAAATTCAAAAGTTATCAATTGCTGAAGAATATGATGTTTTGGAACAATTGCAATTCAAATATTTAAAAGAAGAAATTGATAAGGTTGTAGACAAATTGCCAGTTCGACAAAAGGAAATTTTCTTATTGAGTCGTCAAGAGGGTCTTTCTTACAAAGAAATTGCTATTCAGCTAAATATTACCACAAAAACGGTAGAATACCATATAAACCGAGCTACTACCTTCGTTAAAGAGAAACTCAACAGTTTAGGTTTGATGTCACAATTATGTTTTTATCTTTTTTATTGATTTTTCATTAGGGATAAATGCTGTTGCTGTGTATTATAGATATAATCATAGATATGAAGCGTTTATTAAGAAAATATTTTCATGGAATTTCAACGCCGGATGAATTCAAGGAATTCTCCATAGGAATGTTGGATAAGCAGAATGAGGATTTTTTACTTGGGGAAATGGATATTTTATGGGAAGAAATTTTAATTGATTCTGCAGATTTTCCAGTGCCAAATCTTGGAGTGTTTCAAAAAATAAAAAATTCAATCTTAATTGATAAACTAAATAAATCATATAAAAAGGTAAGGTCTTATTCCATAATTTTAAAGATAGCTGCCGTTTTAGCTGTTAGTTTAATTATTTATGACTTTATATATTTTAAAAATTCAGATCAAGACAAGAAAAAGAAGCAATTCCAAACCATAAATACACCATTTGGTGCAAAGACTTCAACCGTATTGCCCGATGGTTCTTTAGTTTGGTTGAATGCAGGTTCTTCTATTACCTTTCCTTTAATGTTTGATGAAAATAGGAGAGTCATTTTACAAGGAGAAGCTTATTTTGAGGTAATAAAAAGTGCTAAATTATTTGTTGTTTCCACCATTTACGGCGATGTGGAAGTTTTAGGAACTTCATTTAACGTAAAAGCTTTTTCTGATTATCCTTCCTTTGAGACTACTTTGGTTAAAGGAAGTGTCTTGATAAAGGGGAAGAATACTAAGGTGAAATTTGCTCTCAAACCGGGACAGATGACTTTTTATGAAAACAAAAGATTTTATATTAAGAATGTGGATGCTGTTTTATTTACGCGCTGGAAAGATGGAAAATTAGTCTTTAGAAAAGAATACCTCACAGAAGTAGCTCGTAAGTTGGAACGATGGTACAATGTGAAAATTGAACTTGAAAAAGACGATAGATTAAAAGAAATATGGTTTTCTGGTGTCTTAGAAATGGAGACTTTCCCAGAAGTACTCGAATTATTAGAAGCTACCGCTCCAATCTCTTACTTTTTTAACAACAAAACCAGAGTGACAAAAATAAGTTACCGCAAAAAGAATAGTAATTTATAAAATTCTATCGCCTATGTAAGTTAACTGTGACTTTAAATTTTTAAAACAAATGGAATAGGAGGCAATCTGATTCCAAGGTAAAAAGGAAAAGGCAGAAATGAACCTTCCACCTTCTCCGAAAATGATTTAACAACGGTATTAAACCAAAAAACAAAATTATGAAAAAAGTTTGGTTATGTTTCTGCACAGAAGCAGATGTCCTAAAAATTTTATTAAAAATGAAATTAACAATAATTATTTCGTTGCTTACCATATTTAGTTGCTATGCGACAGAAAACAACGCGCAAGGTTCAAAAGTAAGTTTAGAACTTAAAAATTCGTCCGTAAAAGAGATATTGAATGAAATTGAAAGCCAAAGTGGATTTAGATTTTTTTATAGTGGGATGGTTGACGTTGACCGAAAAATATCAATCATTAAAAAAAATACGGAAGTCTTCGATGTTCTTGACCTTCTTTTTAAGGAAAGTGAAGTAATTTACAAAGTCCAGGGAAGTCAAATAGCTCTCGTCAAGGGAGGTAAAAAAATTAGTTTCGAAGAGGTAAATACTGTTGAAGATATTTCCGTTTCAGGAAAAGTTACGGATTTGAATGGTCAACCACTGATAGGCGTTTCAGTGAATATTAAGGGAACTGCACAAGGAACTGTGACAGACGCCGACGGAAATTATTCTTTAAATAATGTTCCGGAAGGGGCCTCGCTGCAATTTTCTTTTATTGGATTAAAAACATTGGAATTGGCGGTTGGCAATCAGACGGTATTCAACGTAATGATGGAAGAGGAATCAATTGGTTTGGAAGAGGTTGTGGTGATAGGATATGGTACTTCTAAGAAAAGGGATCTAACTGGGTCGGTGGCCACTGTAAAACAAAAAGATATGTCTAAAATGGCATTCAATGATGCCACTAAAGCCATATTGGGAAAAGTAGCAGGTGTTTTGGTCTCTGAAAATAATTTACCAGGCGGATCTTCCTCCCTGCTTATAAGAGGTAAAAGGTCCATCCTGGCTTCTAACGCCCCATTACTTGTTGTCGATGGGGTTCCAATTGCTGGAGGTGATCTCAGTGATTTTCCGGTTTCTGATATTCAGAGTATGGAAATCCTTAAAGATGCATCCGCAACAGCTGTTTACGGGTCAAGGGCAGCCAATGGTGTTGTCTTGGTTACTACAAAAAGGGGGGAATACAACTCCGTAGGCAAATTTGAATATAATTCCTTTTATGGTATTCAAACTGCCGCAAATTTGCAACCTTACATGAATTCGGCGCAATATTTGCAAAGAAACAGATGGTTTAATTGGAGCCAAGGTCTTTACGCAGACCCTAATTTCCCTACCTATTCGGCTGATAAGATAATGAGGCCTTACTCAAATGGGTCTGTCGGCGGCATTCCTTTCGATCCATATACAAGATCTTTTATTGACGCGGCTTGGGCGGGAGGCAATTATAATCCAGAAAAATTAGATGGAACCAACTGGCAAGACATCCTTTTTCGTCAAGGGATGGTTACAGATCATCAGCTAAGCTTTACCGGAGGTGAAAAAAACTTGAGAACATTTATGGCAGGTGGCTATTATAAAAATAAGGGTTTTGGAATATTTGACGAATATCAAAGGTTTAGCTTTAGGGCAAATATAGATTATGCCGTTAAAAATTGGTGGACTATCACTTTCTCTTCCTCAAATACGCATGCTCAAAATCCGAGCAAGGGATATGGGAATACTACCTTTGGTGGAAGAAATAATGTAAGTTTTAATTTGATACCCATATCAAAGCCTTTCCTTGAAGACGGCAGCATAAATATGCTTCCGGGTAATGATTCGGGCATTGGGTCTTTTTTAAATCCCCTTTTAAATCAAGACGGTCGTGCGAGGGAAGCAAGCAGTTACAGGTTTTTGGAGACTTTGACTTCTAATATCAAATTAGGTAGAATGCTTTCTTATAAACTTCAAGTTTCTTTTGATGGCTCATTTGCTAGTGATGGGGAGTTTAACGGTCAGTTTTCCTCCTGGGGTTTGGGAAATAAATCAGCATTAGGTATTGGTGTAAACAGAGCAGATTATGCTGTTTCATCAAGCTATAGCTATCTGATGGAAAATATAATTAATATTAATCCTGATCTAGGTCCAAATCACTCCTTTTCTGCTACCTTATTGAACAGTTTTCAAACTTTTACGGATAAAGGCCTTTATTTTGGCGCAGATAATAATGAAATTCCTTACCAGAAATGGTATAATATGGCAGGTTATCCTGATAATAGGAGGGTGTCATCCTCGATAAATAAATCATCTCTTCTTTCCTATCTTGGTCGTTTCAATTACAGTTACTTAAATAAATATCTACTTACAGGTTCTTTGCGAATTGACGGATCTTCCGTATTTTCAAGGGGAAATAAGTACGATTATTTTCCATCCTTTGCCTTCGCCTGGAAATTAAACGAGGAAAACTTATTTAAAAATATTGAATTTATAGATCAGTTGAAGTTGCGAGTCGGCTATGGTGTTACGGGTAATTCTGCAGTATCTCCGGGTCAAACGCTTGGTTCGCTAAGAAAAACGGCTTATCTCTTCCAACAATCGTTAGGAGGTTTAGAAACACCTCTTTTTGGTTATGCCCCAAGAACACTTAATACTATCCTTAAGTGGGAGAAAACAGGGCAGTATAATGTAGGACTTGACTTCGAAATATTTAAAGGATTCGTTTCTGGAACGGTGGATATCTATTCATCAAAGACAACGGACCTGATCATGCCAAGAAAACTTCCCGTTGCCGCCGCTGGATTAGAGGACATTGTTCAAAATATTGGACAAACGTTAAATAAAGGGATTGAGGTTTTATTAAGCAGTACACTTTTTAAACAAAAGGATTTCAGATGGACTACAGATTTGACTTTCTCTTTTAATAAGGAAGCTATTGATAAAATATATAAAGTTGGTGATGATATAGATAACGGTTGGTTTATAGGGCAACCTTTGAATGTCCTTTATTTTTATGATTATATTAAAATTTTGGATCCATTGGCAGATTCGGAGGATCAAGCTATAATCGATGTAAAAAATAAGGCGGAAGGGTTGATTAAATATAAAAGTGGTGACGTTTTAGTTCGTGACCTCAACGGGGATAATAAAATCACTGCGGCAGATCGTATGATTCTTGGGCAAATTCGTCCTAAATTTATAGGAGCTATAACGAATACATTATCCTATAAAGGTCTTGATTTTACTTTCATGTTCTATGGTAAATATGGAAATATAATAGGAATGAACTACGGTACCTTGAATTCAGATAGAGATAATGCACCGGTGGTAAATTATTGGACGCCGGGTAATAAAGATGCCACTTTTCCAAGATTACGTGTTGGCCAACCAAATGAAACCTATGCAATAGCCTTCGTTGATGGTTCTTATTTTAGATTGAGAAATGTAAATCTGAATTTTAATTTTCCTTCAAAATTAATAAAGCAGCTTAGATTGAGTAAACTCAGTGCCTATGTAGCAGTTCAAAATCCTTACTTAATTTTGAAAAATAAACGTTTTATTGGTACCGATCCCGAATATGCCCCTGGTATTGGCGATCTTCCGCAACCCACTTCAACTATGTTTGGTTTATCTGTTGGTTTCTAAACACTCATTTTAAAATTAAAAATCATGAAAAATAAAAATATGAAACTGTTCTTCCTTCTTTTGATTCCTGCAACTCTTTGTCTTTTTCAAGGTTGTAAGGACTTTTTGGAGGAACCGGTGATTTCTAAAGTGTCATCTGATTATTATACTTCTGAAAATGGCATAAATGCCTTAGTAAATTCAATGTATTCCCGCATGAGATGGCAAGGATCTGGAGCTTCCCAATCATTTTTAAGAATGAATCAATATGGAACGGATACGTGGTGGGGAGTTTCAGGAAACAATAATACTGCAAATCAGGCTTTTGATAATTATTCTAGTGCAATCAATTCCTTGGATGCCGAGACCATTAAGATTTTTTGGGAAGTTAATTACAGAATGCTTTATAGTGCAAATATTGTAATTACAAATATGCCGAGTATCCCAAGAAATTCAATCTATAAAAAATCTACTGAATATGATCAGGCACTTGGGGAGGGATACTTTTTTAGAGCCTATACTCTTTTGTTGCTCGCCGAACAATTTGGTGCTATTCCAATGCCCATAAAAGCAAGTGATGAAGCCGTGGACGATATTAAAAGATCTCCTTTAGCGGATGTTTATAAACAGATTATTGATGATTTTAGAAATGCACAGGCACTTATGAAAGATTTCAATAACGTCGAATATGGCAGATTGAGCAAACAAGCAGCGCAGCATTTTCTTGCTAAAACTTATTTAGAAAGGGCTAGTGCAATCTCTGCAAAAGAAAAAATTCGTAGGGAAACCCAGAGCTCGGACGCCGATAGTGCTGCATATTTTGCAGATCTAGTGATTAATTCTAAACAATTTGTATTGGAAAGTAACTTTAATAAGGTTTTTGATTTCAATAATGCTTATTCCATGACCCCAGACCGTTCTGCTCAGGCAAGTAAAGAGAGAATTTGGGTAATCAAGTATTCCAAAAATTTCGAATTAAATGGATTTGGAGACGATGGTGCTGGCTTTATGTCAAATGAAGGTACTTATCCAATTGACAGGGGAAATGAAAATGCGCGCTTTGCCTGGTGTGCGTCCGGTTATCAGAAAATTAATTTTGATGGTTTAAGTACCAGCAGACACTATCTATTAGGCCGATGGGTTTACACTAACCCCACCCCTCACTGTTTTGATATATTTGGCTACAGCCCAACTGTACATGAAGGGGAAAATGAAGGTTTAAATACTACGTCCGATTTTAACAGATACGATTCAAGAATGTATAAATCTTTTAGATTTACTCATTTTGCATGGAAATCTAATAGCGCTCATTCATGGCAAAATAATAATCCTTCTGATAGAAATACTTATAACTGGGGTTTGGATGCAGTATTCGTTCCCGGTCAGAAACGGTTTCTCTTAAATGATACTTGTGTGTCCTTTACACCGGAGCGTCTCTCGTTGGATAAATTAAAGAGTAAATACAAGAAAAGATATTTTGTCTTTACTTTGCAACAATCAGATGATTATCAGCAACAACGAGTGGAAGATCGCACAGCCTACATTCCGTCACTCATAAAATATGCCGACAATGAGCGCTATAACAGTACGGCAACATTCGATAATAATGCATCAGCTACAAGGTCAACTAAAGATATAATTCTTGCGCGCTTGGCAGAAACTTATCTTATTGCAGCTGAGGCATATGCTCGTGCAGGAAAATATGATTTGGCTGTAGCGAGAACAAATGTAGTCAGAGAGAGAGCAGCTTGGAAAAACGGTGAAGTCAGGCCATGGCAAGTTGTAGAGGTTCACGGGGGGTCTCCAACAGGCGATTTTTCAGCTGAAAATAAAATTAAAGTGACAGATATAAATTCATTAGATAAAACAGTAGCGTTCTTTCTCGATGAAAGAGAAAGAGAACTCTCAGGTGAATTAAATCGTTGGGTAGATCTTACCCGTTGTGAGAAACTCATAGAATACGTGGCTAAATTCCATCCTCTTAATGACGCAAAAACAAATGTGGCAGCGGGTAATGGAAAGTATTTATTGCGACCCATTCCACAAACCCATATCGATCGCTTAAGAAATCCAAGACCTATTGCCGAAGAACAAAATCCAGGGTATTATTAAAAATTGACTTTAGGGGTCGAAAAAAGTAAGGCTTAAATTTTTATCGACCCCTTTTTTAAATGCTCAATGACAAATAAGTATCAATTTGAACATGGTTAAAATTCGAATTTGTCTTAAAATAAATATTTTAAATTTACGACGATATGTTTCTAATTAAAAATGATAAAATACAACTTAAAACCAATGGTGGTTTTATAGTTTATTCCTTTTCAATTTTGTTATTATATTTTTTTTCATGTGCACAAAAGGAGGAGATTAAAATAGTAAAGCCGTCGGCCGTTGTAATGTCTGACGACTTACTAGGAACTAAACCTTTAGCGCCATCTGCAGAACAGATAGAACGTGTGGCGTGGTGTGGCGTTCAATATGATCAACTTACAAGGAAAAGATTTGAAGATTTTAAAAATTGTGGGCTTACAATTAATTACAATCTCTACCAGAATTCTGAACAGTTGGAATTGGTCTTGAAATTTAGTCAAGAGCTTGGAATTAAAACCATCCTTCATAGTGAAGACACGCAACCAAATCACCCTAAACTCGCGGAGACAATTCAAAAATTTAAAAATCATCCAGCCCTTTTAGGTTATTCTATCATGGATGAACCTCAAAGGAATAAAAATAATTTCACAGGAACAATTGATGAGGCTATAGCTCATGCAAAAGCGGTCAGGGCTTTGGATCCGAATAAAGATCATATTCTTTATGTTACAAATAATTATATTCCTTTAGAGGATATTGAATATCTGGATGCTGGTTTAGATAGAAAAATTTTGTCTTTTGATTATTATCCGACCTGGCCATACAGTATAGCTCCCGCAAATTACAATAATTGGTTTTTAGCTACTGAAATTGAAGCAAATCACGCTAAAAAATTAGGTAAAAAATGGTGGGGATTCGCTGTTACAGCAAAACATTTAAGTTATCCAACAGCAACGTTATCTAATTTAAGAGCTCAGGTTTTTGTTAACCTAGCCTACGGTGCGCAGGGAATTGAATATTTTACCTATAGTGTCCCTAAAGGAACAGCCGATTACGTAAATACTCCTGTAAATGCCAATGGAGATACCACTGAGTTTTACACACAATTGAAAAATATAAATAACGAAATAAAGAATCTTTCTTTTGTTTTTGCAAATGCTACGGTTGAATGGACACAACATCATAATTATCAAAAAGATGATCCCGCAGTATCTATTACTGTAACATCAAAAAAAACGGTTATCCTTCCAACGCAGATAAAAAAAATTCAGACCTCTATTCCAATCCTTTTAGCCTTATTGAGTAAAAATGATGACAACTATTTAGTTGTGGTAAATAGGGATTTTGAAAAAAATGCGGATACATTTATTGAGGTAGAACCTTCCGTTAAAAGAATTCTTAAAACTGGAGTAGCCGTAAATGCGGAACCTCACATTAATATCAGACCAGGAGATGCACTGATTTACACATGGAAAAAATGATTTCCTCGTAATGATTCGTGCCATAAGGTCAATTAATTCATATCGTTGTTATTTTTGTGCTGATGATAAAGTGTTTTGCTAAAAAACATTTGTATTTTAGTAAGCATTTTGGGTAAGTTCAACAAATCTTCAATGTTTTTTCTGCTTCTCCACAGCATCGAAAAAACATGATTATCAACCCGCGCACAAATTATTAAATGGCAGTTAGGTGAAAGAATTGCTTAATTTCCTCTAATTTTTGGTCTTTGAAGAGATAGAGGTTTTCTGTTCTAAGTAGTGTAAACATAACATCGATTATTTTATAATGGGCAATAATCATTTTTCGATGAGTTTGGTTTGAATGAGCTATTGATTTCTTCCCATTGATAAATTTTTGAATATAATTTATCATTTTCCTAAAAAAACTTGAAAATGAATTTGAACTTTAGTTTTTTGATTTTATTCATTTTATCTTTTACACATAAAAATGTACCTTTTGACTTTTCAAAAAGCAAACCAACTGGAATTATTAATAAATTAGAAGGTTTCGAAGAAATAGATACCTGCCGTATTGTTTTTGGATGGCGTGAATCTGAAGCATCTACACCCTTACTTGATTGGATGATTCAAGGTGGATATACCTGGGGCGTTGAATTACTTCACGATGTTTCTGCCTCAAGGATTTCTGAATTACAAGCTAAGGGGCTACATATTGTCTTGTATCAACTTTCACACCCACAAACCGTTAGCAGGTATTACATCCAAAAAAAAAGAGCTATACCAGATGTGCCTCTTACTGTTGACAAATATAAGAAAGCCACTGGCGGGAAATTTGTTTGGCAACATATCCTTGAGGATGAATCTTGTGGTGTAGGTCTCGCTCAGGATTTTCTTACTTTAAAACCTGTCACACATAGAGAAGCTTATGAATTGTGTGAAAAATATTTTCGTAAATCTATAAAAGCTACTGAAAATCCTGACAAAATTCCTCACTGGGCTGTGGCTGGCTTTGCAAATACCGCACACATTTTAGCCAAACAACCTGAAATTGATCTTTTGTCCATTGAGCGAGCGAATGACGACGTAGATGATCTTCAAACTGGTATTGCTTTTTTTAGGGGCGCATCACGACAGTATAAAAAAATGTGGGGAATTGACTTATCTCTTTGGTGGGGAGCCATAAATGGCTGCATACAGGATCTACCTAATCTTTATCATAAACGGCATTTATACGTTTCCTGGTTTTCTGGAGCAGAACATTTTCGGATTGAAGGAAGTGAACTTTTTTTTGACAAATCAACGAATAAGCCATCGGAATTTGTTGAATGTTTAGATAATTTTGGAAAATTTATCAAAGCACACGAAAGGGGAACTCCCATAGTACCGGTAGCTATTATTGTTCCTGAGGATCATGGCTGGATTACCCCACCTTACTGGCGAACCTCAAATACAGTTTGGAATTACGCAAAAATTCCCTATCGTCAAGGACAAAGAGCGTTAGATGGTTTCTTTTCATTGGCTTTTCCTGGAAGTGGTTTTTATATGGATCCTTTTCCTTTTGGCAAAAATAATTCAGAAAATCCACTCGGATCTTCCTTTGCCCTCTCCGGAATCTCCAAAGAATTTGCGCCTTCTCATAACGAGGTTTTCCAAGCTGAATATCCAGTTCCTTTCGGTCAATTTAAAAATAAGGACGAGGCATTAAAAAACTTAAATATAAATGATATTGAAACCTCTCTCTACCGTCCTATGGGGAATTCTCGTTGGGGAGATATTTTTGACGTTTTCACTGCTGGCGTCGATGAGAATATTTTATCCCAATATAAAGTTATTGTTTTGCTTGATCAGGTTAATCTTGACGAAAAAATGATAAAAAGTTTAAAACGAATAATGGAAAAGGGTTCAACAGTTATTTGTGCCGCTGGTGTTCTTACGCCACTTCATACAGATTTTACTGGTGCTGAAATGGAATCCACACTTCGTTTTGGTGAGGCCTGGCGTTTTTATGATGGAAAGATGGAAAATGAACCTTTTAGGTACTTTCGGTCAACTCTTAAAAAGGCAAAGGCCTTGGCAGTTGCATCAAATGGTTCTCCTTTGCTGATTGAAAAAATATATGGAAAAGGTAGATTAATTTCCTCTATGATTCCTTGGTTTGAAGGGGCTCCGCTCGATATAAGTAATGCTGCAGTGCATTTATTTGATAAGGTATTTTTTGATATACAGCCCGCAAAAATCAAAGGCCTACCCGTTGAATATCTCAGTACAAAAAATGCTAATCACTTCAATGTAGTTGTCTCTAATAATAGTGATCAAGTTTGGAAAGGTAAAATTCTAACTTCTTCAGTATCTCCTGAGTTCAAAAAATGTCGAGAACTGATTAGTGATAAAAAATTACCGTTTTTAATTAAAAAGAATGGATCTTATGAAGTTGACATTAACATTCCTCCTTTTGAAATGAGCATAATCTCTTGGTCAAAATAGGCGTTTATTTAACCCATTCTCGACACGTGGAACTCTTTTTAACTTTAATTATATAGTTTTTATAATTTTCACTTTTCATACATCTTTAGCTCCTCTTTGGGTAGGCAGGGTTCTCCACAATGGGCACAAGTAGATAGTGATATAACAGACGTTATTTATTTCAATCTGGGATAGCCTGCTGTTTGGGTGGATGTAAGGTCATACCACTACGTTTTAGTGTAAATGTAGGGATGGTAAATAAAAGTAAAGGGTGACTTTTGTCACCCTTTACTTTTATTTTTTATTCTTCAGAAATGTCCCCAGAGATAGAGATGGAAGTTTTGAGCCAGCTCTTGTGCCTAAACGTATAAGTATGGCAGAGGGTGTTGAAAACGTAATCATATCCATGTATGCGAAAGGTATGTCAAACCATGACATTGAGGAACAAATCCGCGATCTTTATGACATCAATGTATCCACTTCAACCATTTCAAGGGTCACAAATGCCGTTACAGAAGATATTGTTGCCTGGAGAAACAGGCCTTTGGATCCTATGTACCTTATTGTCTGGATGGACGGTATTTCCTTTAAAGTCAGAGAAAACGCCAAGGTAGTCAATAAGACGGTTTATGTTGCTGTTGGGCTTAGAACAAACGGCCTAAAGGAAATCCTTGGGCTTTGGCTTGGAAAAAACGAGTCCGCTGCATTCTGGATGGGCGTACTCACTGACCTGAAAGCCAGAGGGGTTGAAGATATTCTCATCACCGTGACCGACAATCTCAATGGGTTTACAGAAACCATAAAAGCTTCATTCCCTGAATCCGTTACCCAAATTTGTGTCGTGCATCAAATCAGAAACGCTTTCAGGTATGTGGTTTGGAAGGATAGAAAAGCTTTTGCAAAGGATATGAAGGAAATCTACTCAGCTCCCACCAAAGAGGCCGCTTGGGCTGCTTTTAAAAATTTTGAAAGAAATTGGGATGCTAAATACTCCTATGCCATTAAAAGTTAGAAGAATAACTGGGATGAACTCACCGCTTTCTTCGATTACCCTGTTGAAATCCGAAAAATCATTTATACTACCAACTTGATAGAAAATTTGAATGGGAAGATTAGAAAATATACTAAAAATAAACTCTCCTTTCCAACGGATGAGGCCGTTATCAAATCTGTTTACCTCGCATCAAAAGAAGCATCGAAAAAATGGACAATGCCTATTAGAGATTGGGGAACTATTTTAAATAGTTTCTTGCTTATATTTGGTAATCGAATAAGGTTAGTTCAATGATAACCGAAAATCATATTTTAATGTTTACACACTTTTCGGGATAGTGTCCAATAAATACAGGAGACAACAGAAGAACAGAAATACAATTTTCCATTAATGGACAATTCCATGCGACAAAACTCAAATTTAGTTCATTAAAAGAATGTATTTACGTGGAATTATAGAAAGCCATTCAATAGCTCAGCTTTTGCGTTATTCAGAGATTCCCTAAAATGGCGTAGTGATTTTATTCAAAATCTCTACTAATTTACCGATTAGTTTCAGCAAGCCCATAAAAAAGTTTATTTGCCGATGCAGAATCGCCCAAAGATATTTCCAAGCAAATCATCGGTGCTTATTTCTCCGGTTATTTCGCCTAACCAATGTATAGCCGCGCGAATATCCATGGCTAAAAAATCACCGGTAATTCCTTCCGAAAGACCCCTCGAGACCGCTTCCATATTTTCCCTGACTTTTATCAGGGATTCATAATGTCGGGCATTCGTTATAACCGT
>Ga0247836_1004491_pt1 | contig 17382 bp, 18 predicted proteins | sample LaCruzMarch2015__4_FD_187116 | JGI IMG/M metagenome (GOLD analysis project Ga0247836, IMG submission 187116) | Freshwater microbial communities from meromictic Lake La Cruz, Castile-La Mancha, Spain - LaCruzMarch2015_14m | ecosystem: Environmental > Aquatic > Freshwater > Lake | place: Spain... | reverse complement strand
CTTCGGACTGAATTAAGGGCTGGAGAGGTCTGCTCCATTGAGCCGCTAGCATCGGTAACGATCAGGATCTCCGTGTCCCTGTCGATGGGTTGTGTACGAACGTAAATCTCCAACTGGCCGTCGGGGTTGCCGGGCGGCGCCGGATGGACATTAAATTTATCCATCCCACGGTAATCTGGGTCAGGGATATAGGTGTATTTACCACCCCCATCCACCCGGAGTTGGCCGTATTTCGGCTGCTGGGTAATTACCGGAGATGCCCCCAGATCGATCGGGATGGATTCACCCTGTCGGCTGATCAAAACCCCCGGTGTTTTCAATGAATCCGAATCAGGAAGACTGGAAGCATTCGTTCCTGGGGGAGTACTAAAACCGGGCGTGCCTTCTTTCGATTGAAAGACCACACCAGAAGACAGACCGGTGGGAGCAGGCGATGGAACTGGCTTAGAGGTTGGTAAAGTTGAATTGGGTGCAACGGTTGGTTTGCCTCGCGTCTCCTTTTCCAGCTTACCGTTGGATGAATAGGTGCGAATCAATCCAGTTAGTCGTCCATCACGATATTCCCGCTCCGTCTTGACCTGTCCATTAGGCCATCGCCAGTAAGCCGTGCCACTATAAGGGACTGCTTGACCCTCTATATAAACAAGCCCCTCCTTGGTTTCGATCTGATCTGCAGAAATCCTAGATCCGGCCCAAGACGTCTGGACGATGAAAAGCATGAAGACCACTAAGAGAAAAAAAGAAATCTTCTTCATAGGACGCCTAGCCTTGACGGGACCTAGCACCCGATTTGCTAGTTGCGATAGACGTTGATAGTAACTCTGCGATCCCTTGCAAGCTGGTCATCAGGCCTTCCTTGAACAGCCTCACCCTCGGGTTGCACAAAAACTTTTTGAGAAACACCCAAAGCCTTTAGTTCTCGGGCGACATTGTTGGCTCTTTCTTGGGAGAGCCGTTTGTTCGTCCCATCCTCTCCTTCCCTACTAGCATAACCTGTAACCACCAAATATTTGCAGTCTTTAAATTCATTTTTCAACCGCTCGCCCATTTCTCGGAGGCCTTCAATCTGTTCTCCTTTTAGGTCGCTACTTCCCTGATCGAAGAGCAACTCTCCGACAGCATCGTAAGGAATAGCGATAGGATCGCCACTGCCTCCGTTTGGGCCTTTCTCACTAGAACTTGTGGACGTAGCGGAGGATGTGGCCGCCTTGGTAATCGAAATGGTCACTTCATATTCCACAACCATTTTGCCTTCCGCATTAATTCCCTTAAGTGTAACCAGCGTCTCACCAACGGCTGTAGGGGTTCCTTGAATTGAATAACCCATTTTATCCAGTTCAAGCCCCGCGGGGAGAGGCTGACTAAGTTCGAAATCCGTAGCTTGGCCCGGATCGAAGCTTTGTTTGAGTCGCTGATCAACGATCCCCGGCACCAACAAAGGAAAGGTTTCTGGAGCTGGAGTTGGCTGTGGCGCTGAGGGCCAAAAAGCCCAAATCAAAAAGAGAGCAAAAAGGCTCCCTCCTCCCAAGATAAAAGGCAGCGCTTTTTTACTTCCGCTACTGCCCACTTCCGTAAGTGGTTGTTTGCATTCCTGACATACAAAAAGCTCGTTCGATGGAATCTCTTGTATTTCTCCGACCTCAGCCTTAACACACTCCCCTCCTTCAAAATTACGGCACTTGCCTTTCCTCTTTTTGATTTTTGAGGGATCAGTTTCTGTGCTCATGAATTATTATTCAATCTGGTTCTTTGCTCCGAGGCCTTCGTCGCTAACTCATCTTTATATCGGTTTAATAGCTCTTTACGATAATTTTCGGCTCTTTTTTCGGCTTCTTTACAAGCCCGATTATATGCGCTGATTTCCGCTTGGTAGGCTTTCTTTTCCCGATCCATTCGGTCCGCCTCTGCGCTCGCCGCCATGCCTGCCATAATCAAGCCCACCACCCCTGCTCCTATGGCGGCTCCCAGCCCAGCATTACCCCCCGCGGCACCACCTGCTGCTCCCATTGCGCCCCCATAGAGCATTCCAGTTCCCAAAGCCGTGGGCACCCCGCTACCGGGACCTACGCCTTTGGATTTTGGCGCGGGTCCGGGTTTGCTAATACCTGCCAACTGGCTGGCCTTGTAGTCCTCAGTCTCCCTCTTGATCTGATCGATTCTTTGATAGAATTCCGTCACCTTGACGTTCTGGTAAGATTCTAGGTCCTCAATTTCTGGCTCAGAAAGATGGTGAGAAGCATTTTGCGCCCAAACCCGCGGATGAGTTGCGGAAAACAAGGTAAACACGCATCCCGCAAGAATCCGGGTTGTGGAGCTAGAGTAAATTCTTTTCACCTGGTCTTAATGGGGAATGGGGTGCTTTTCCATCGGAAATGGCTCCCAGGCGATGGGAATCCAGTGGCCACCGACTTTTTCAGCTTCCGACACATTCCAAGAAAATATGGCCGATTCGGTTGGGTTTTCCAACACCTCCTTATGATCCCAATCATAGAATTGGCCAGGGGGAAGGTTGGGAGCAAGAACCAGGTCCTTTAGCAACTCCTGCTCCTCCGGATCAAGTTTTCGCCCTTTAAGAGCAACGGCCTTTTTGGAAGCAACAGTGAAAACCGTTCGCTCAATCCTAGCGGTAACTTCGTACTCTAGGGCATGTTTTCCACCACCGAGGTCTTTTTGGGCAACCAGTTTGATCTTTTTGATCTTCACCCCCGGTTTGATTTCCCTTTGCAAGGCCCGACGCATGTCCCCATCGCTAGGCAAGCCCCACAGCCTCTGCCACCAACTAGGCGGAGTCATTCCCTCAGGCATGCCCTGCGGGTTTCGGGAGCCTCGCTGACGTCCCCCTTCAGTTGCAGTAGCGTCAACTGAGGACGCATCCTCATCTAAAAATGAGGCCAGACGCTGAGTTTGAAACCAGTCCCAAGCCGCCGGAACCCCGAAAAATATTACCCCTACAACCAGAGCGATCGTAACAACCAAAAACGCGGCGGGTTTACCACCTTTCAGGGAAAGGCCTTTTTTGGGCGCAACAGTTGGATGCCGGCACTCCGGACAGACGGTGGAATTGACTTTTTTTCCGGTGTCGGCGATCTGGCAGTCGCCGTAATTTGTGCACCTCGCACCCTTCTTCATAGGTGCCTTAAGATTCTTTACAAAGTAGCGAGAATTTCTAAGGCCAGCTTAGTTCCGGCCATGAGTTGTTTATTTTGCACCGAGCCAATACCCCCGTGCTTTTCTTTGATGTAGTCCTGCTCGGCTTTGGTGGTAGATGACAACGCATTCTTGATCTGATCAACATCACTCTTTTTCTCTGAAAGTATTCTTTTTACCTCATTTGAGATTTTTACAGCTTGGTCGGTTGTTAGTGTGATTAATGTTTGAACGGCATCTTCACCCAGTTCCTCGCTCTCCTCTTCCAAACCCGTTTCAGGATCTTTTTTAATGAAAATAAGGCGGCGTGCAGATTTGCCCTTTTTCAATGTTTCAACCTGAACCGCCCCAATCGCCATCCCAATTAGAATCAACGGAAGAGTTTGGGATCCTACCTCTTCAGAAGTCGGCAAATACAGCTCTGGGTGAGCTCCTTCCGACCAGTCTTCCGTATGGGTTTCAAGAACGACTCTGTCTCGCCCGCCTTGCTCGATCAGTTCGTCGTACTTGCGTTTTAACAACTTAATGTGGGCACCGAAACGTAATGGGAAGACCGACTTAACGGCAACCAGAACAATCTCGTGGGGGCGACCCTCAATCGGGGCAAGCTCGACTTTGCTTTCTGCTGTCTTGAACTCTTGTTTCAGCTGTTCAGCGAAGTCGTTGCTCGCCTTTGGCAGAATCACCGTAAAGTCTCTAACGGCGATGGCGGCACCGTCGCCCTCAATTTGACCTTTCACACCAACTTTATTTTTTTCAGCGGCATCAAAGGCAAGAAATACTTGAGCTTTCTCCGCTAAATCAGTCACAAACGCTCTTAGTTTCGTCGGATTATCACCATATTTTTCCTGAATCTTGTCCAAAATACTGGCCCCGAATATCGGGTCTTTACGCATAACGGCCTGAACCTGATTGTGAGCATCCTCCACACTAGCTTTACAGGAGCTTTCCATGACTTCGCTGATGCGGGATTTAAGAATCTGTGTGAATTTTAAGAATGTAGGATTCTCCCCGACCAGCCCGAGAAGATTGGAACGCAGTCGGTCGGTCTGTTGCTTCTGGATCTCCTCATCGGTCTCAAGCTTTCGGCAGAAATCCTTGATTATTTTTGGATCGTAGAAACGAACAAGCAGCTCCTCAAGCTTGAGCTCTCCGTTATCCCGACAGCGAGAATCTATTTCTTCGACAAATCGGTTGCCGAGCTCTGTCAGAATGCTGAGAGTACGGTCCACATTGGCACGCAGAACCGCAACCTCCTGGACAAGTTCTTTCAAAAGAGATTGGGCAAAAACCAAAGCCTCTTTGCGGGTCCTTGCAATATAAAGCCCCTGCAATGTCAGAGCTCTGGCATCAAATATATTTTTCCGCTTTCCAAGCATTTCTGATAGCGGGCCGACTTTTGCCCACTCCGCTTCCTGTTGCTTGACCCTCGCCTGACCGACCTCAACCTCCTTGCCAAGTTTTTCCCCTTTAAGTTTAAGCTGAGCGTCTCTCTCTTCCAGATTTTCTCCCAGTCGTTGCAAAAGGCGCGAAATGTCGGTAAGGCTGGCAAACTGCCCCCGGGTCTTCCATTGAGCGAGCAAGTCCTGCTCAATAGTCCGGACAATCTCCCTCACGTAGTCCATTCGGTCTCGGATCTGGGCGTTGTAATAATTGGATACACCAACGGACCGAAATCCCTCCCGAAATCTTTTGTCAGTGAGTTTCGTCAGTTCATCCAGCCAATTTTCCTTGGAGGCACGCTCCGTGATATCCGTCTTGAACGTGGCCATAATTTGCATCCAGTCGGCCTCGATTTGCTTCCATTTTGCGGATGCTTGTCCGTCATCGAGAATCGGTAAAGAAAGCACTAGATGGTCATCCGAGATCCTCCACCTGTTGAGGACCTCGGGTTTCTGAAGGTAGTCGCTGACAGCCAAGTTGCGGGGTTCGTCAGTGAATCCCTTTTTGTCCAACCAATGACAGTACATAAGTTGGAGAGCGGCCTGTCTTGCAAACGCAAAAGTGAGATAATCACGTATCTCCTGCTCCGGATAGGCGATCTGCTTGATCCCGAAGGTGAGAAACTTTCTTCCACGCTCTGCGCGTTTAAGATCTGCAGACTTTTCAGGAACTAAGGCGTCTCCTCGATTTTCAAAGGCTTCATGGCGCACAAGAGGCCAGTCCTCTCCATTGGTTTTATCTAACGTGTAGGTCTTGTGATAAAGGAAATTAGCAACCATTTCGGGCAGGGCTTTATCAATATCAATTTGGAAGCCACTTTCGTTTTGGTTGGTGAAGACATAGGCGCAGTTAAATGGGTCTGAAAGTTTAAGCCGCTTACCCCCGCCTGGGGTGATGTCGTAAGGCTGATAGCTTCCCACGCTCAAAGCATTTAACTCAAGGAGTGCTGCGTAGCCGTTAGCCCAATAGTTTAAGCCTGTGGCCCAGTTAGACGGAGGCATGGCATCGGGCAACAGTAGATAAAGAATGATTTTAAAATCCTTGGCGGGGAAGGTTTTGCGAAGCTGACACACCACATCTACCACCGAGCCGCTTCCAGTGCCCCCAGCCAATCCCGCACAGACGTGAAAAGTGGTAGCAATGGTTCCACCGTTTTGCATTTGCCGAACAAGACCGCCCGCCATTTTTGCAAAGTTTTCTGCTTCGGAGGCAAACAAAAACCTACCCAGTCGGCGTCTTTGCCCGCCCCTGACCTCAGCCGCCGACTTGCTACCAATGAGGTCAGCCCACCGGCTGACATCCCCGATCCAAGGGCGAATTCCAGGATAAGACCCAAGATTGGCGAGGATATCGCCAAGGCCCATGCTGTTCTTGCTAATATGAAGCTGGTTGGAGGTTCCTAGCTGGACACTATGACCACCCAAGACTTTCCAACTTGGCTCGTCTTGACGAAAAAGTTGCGCATCAGAATCAACATAAAAGTAATCTATTGCCGGATTACTGGGGGTCTTGCCGTTGTGCATTTGATGCACCAGCTTCCGCATGGATCGAATAATCTTCCCACCAGTGCCCCCTAAGCCGATCACCAAGTGATTTGTCGCAAATTTTGCTTCAGCCATATGCGTATTAAGTGTGTACCCTAATATCACGGTAGGAAGCAATTGCAATGATTCCAAAAGGAATTCCCTGAAAAAGCAGAAAGATTAAAATCAGGCCGGTTCGCGCGTAGGGAACAATCTTGGGAATTTGCTGATCCAGATCCCTGCGAATCACATCGCCTCCTTTATCAATAATGAATTTTTGATCCATTAAGGGATACTTTTCGAAGTAATCTTCCATTTCCGCATTGACCACTTCCTGGGCCTTTCGTCCTCGTGCGGATAATATCAGGCTCAGGACAGGTCTCTTGCTAGTAAAATTCTTCACCATTGCCTGCGCATAAATCTGGCTGACCTTTTTGATGCCCGAGATCTTTTTGCCCCCTGGGGTCGAGGTATTTACGGTAACGATGACCGGATTTTCCTGCTTGATGCCCATGGCCTCACAGGCCTTGCGGCATTTGCGGATAACCTCATTCCATAGGTCATTGTTTCTATTCAGCTCCGACTGCCAGCTTTGCACTGACGCATAGGCATACGGCTTAAGGTATTCCAGACTGGGATACAGTAGAGTGACCACGAAAGTTGCGGCGGCGGCAAAAAAACAGAGCACGTGGTGCCAGACGTTTAGGTGGTAATTCTTATTCCAAAGCCGGGAAAAGAAGCTGCAAAAAACCCACATTCCGACGGCCAATAGCAGGGCGGCTAGAAACACGATCCGGAACTGCATGAAGTTTTCGGTTTTGAGCCGATCTACCAACTCCACCAAAAACTCCACCAAGCCGCTAAAACCTTGATAATCCATAATTACAGAAATCCTTTATGCCATCTCCTACCCCCGCGGGCTATCTTTTTGCATCGCCCCCACTTTCGTAGACCAAACGGAATCCCAGCCGCATATGACTGCTGGAGTTGGCAAAGCCTCGCCTAATCCAAGGTTCCGTGGGCTGAAAACCCCGCACCACGCGATCCAACCTGCCGGATCCATACCAATCCATACACCACTCCATCGGATCAGACTCCAACCCCAAAATCCCATGTTTGGTGGAGCCGCCTGAACGGAAAAACTTATCCCCTTTTGTGGAAATTTGGTTTTCGCTGAAACTTTCCCGATCTTGTGGGCGCCATCCATCCTCGATCAATCCCGCCGCAAGACTCCACTCCTCGTCTCTTGGCAAACGGTAAAGCGCACGGGAGCTAATTTTTCCTTGGACTCTCTCTTTTTGTGTCAGCCACGTGGAAAAAGCGTCTGCCTCAGTAAAACTGATAAGATTAACTGGTTGATCGGCTTGTAGCCTACCAAGGATCTGGGAGGCCTTCCCGCCGCTCCCTGAATCCCTTAGATAGGCGCAGTAATTACCTGCAGTAACCTCTCGGCAGGCCATAAAAATCCCGGGCCGAAAAAGAATTTCCCGAAATTCGATCCCCAAAGAGTTCGGCCCAAAATTCCGTACCGGAATGCCAGCATCCACAGGGGGTAAGTGCCGGTTCTGCCAGAAAAACCACCCAGCCAGAACCAGGCCACCTACAACCACGCCGGCGAGCACCCCTCCCCAAATCGATAGCTCTACGGGGGGAATAGCACCCCATCCCAGGACTGAAATTCTGTTTTTACGATTCAAATTATCCATTTTCCTGAATTATGTTTATGGTATTCTTTGAAACAAGGTGAATTTTTTGAAATTTAGAATCTCCAAATTAATAAAGAAAAGATCCGTCTTACCCCGTCGACAAACCCATCTTGTATCAAGATCTGGAATAGAGCGAGTTTCCATGCTTTTGACTGGAGTCTCGATCGCCTTAGCGGTTTTGGGAACCCTCTTACTCTCCCCCACCCCCAACATCCAAGAGGTTTTTGATTCCTTCGCCTCCTCCCTAGGGTCAAGCCGGTCAAAGGGGAAGCTTCACCAAAAACTACTTTTCGTCAGTCGGGATGGTTTGAGCCCAAAAAGCCAGGACTTTTCCAGCCTCTACGAAGAAGAAGCCCGTTGCGTGGAAGGTTTACTGGCACAAGGCGCCTTAGCCGTTGGCCTCCTGCAAAAGGATTCCAACACCCAAAGGGAAAAATATCTCCGTCAGAAACTTGCAACACTCAAGGGTGTGGTTCTCTTTCCTGTCGAGAAAAGCTTCCTGAAGACCTTTCCGCCTTCGGATAGACGTTTAGAGGTCAGGTATCCTGTCGGCTCGGTATCCACCAATTTCGCAAGCCAGATGCTGAATGCGGCTGGGATAGCGCATGCGCCAGACTTTGTCCTTGTGGAGATCCGAGATGCGGTGGAAAGCCCAGTTCTGAACCTCTCCCATCTGCAACGCATCCTGCAGGATCCCAAGCGCACACAGGAGCTGGTGGCCAAACGAATCATCGTTCTCACCCCACACCGGGATTTGACTGCTTGGAGGGAGTGGCAATGCCTTCAAGCGGTGGCGGGAGGTAAAGAGCCCCTGCCCCGTCCCAGCTCAATATACGGGCTCCTGTGGATGATTCTGGTGATTTCGGTTCCGTCCTTTTGCATTTTTTATCCTCCGCGCAGAGATCTGAGGGTGCTGGGTATCGCCGCAGCATTCCTTATCGTAGTTATGTTATGGCTTTGTTTTACCATTCTAGGCGGTGTCTCGGTAGAAGTGCTGCCTTGCCTAGCCGGTTGGCTGACCCCGACCTTACTTTGGTTGCTTCTGGCGGGGGGAAGCGAGATGGCTTTCCGCTTTTTCCCATCTTTGGGAAGCGCCAAGTTGCGGGAAATCATCCAGGGACCCCGCCTAATCCCCGTTCCCTCTTGCTGGAAAAAACCAACTCTTACCTCTCCCCATTCCAGACTTGCCCCTTTACAAAAAAAGGCAGCCGAACTTTTACTGCAAGCTCTGGGACGCCCAAGACAGAGAAAACATGATCTGGAAGACTTTTTGAAAAAATACGACGCAATCACTGCCGTGAGGCTCACCACAAGGAACTAATCCATGAATGAAAAAACACGCCTTGTTTCGCGCTCCGGGGGAGTGCGCCCAACTGGGGATAATCCCGCTCACACCCCGCCGGATGCCCCGCCCTCGCTGCGGAGCACTCCTTTACCAGAGCTGGGAGAATCTACTTCGTGGGGAAACAATCTCCGCACTTATCGCACATTTTTTGTCTCATCAATTTTGCTAACGATCGTCATAGCATGTTTTATTCCCGAAAGCTGGTTTCTTGCCTTTTTCCGTTTTGGGGTGGTAGGAATCCTTGCGTTTTGGGGTTTCCGGCTAGCCAGCTGGGAGAGGGCGGAAGCTGGGCACCGAGTTCAAACCGCTGGCTATCTTGAGACCCTCATCGGAATTATGGCAGCGCTCCTGGTGATTTATCGCGGCGAAAAATCCGGTATTGAGGGGGTTGCCTTCCCCATCGCCACCTCTCTTGGAACCAGTATTGTGGGATGGCTTTTGGGTGGAGAGTTGGTCGGACACTCTCATAACTCGGGAGGTTCCTTTGGAATCGGCCACGGCGCCACAATCGGCGAGGATTCTGACTTTTCCAGGGAACTTCTTCAGGCCCAAAGCCGCTACCTTCGGATCGTTGACGAAGTCACCGCCAGTCTGGCTAAGGCTGGAGAAGCTCATGTAGACCTTGTTAAGGCCACCAATGACTCCAGCCGTGAGGGCGTTAAGCTCGCAACTGGATTGGCAGAAAGAATCCGTGACGTACAAGCTGGGCTGGAGGAGGGATTGGCGGCCCTAGAAAAAGGCACGAATCGAGGAATGGTCGCTTCGGCGGAGGAATTGAGGAAAAATCTTCAACAGGCTTCGATTGAGCTCAAAGAGGCCATGGGGGCGGTTACAAATTCTGCGAAAGAATTCCGTGAGTTTACCCGAGAGGCCAAACTCTTGGTTCAATCTCTGGACGAGATGATGCGATATATCGCCTCTATGCGCGGGAAATCATGAGAGGAATGGACCTCAAACATGCGGAGATCTTTGCCATTTTATGCGGAATTCTTTTATTGGGATGGGCCGAGGCGAGAGGTCCTGGCGGAGTGTTTACGAAGGAAGATTTCGTCAGCCTAAAGAAAGCCAATGAAATATTAAAATCAGAGCTGTTAAAGGCGCAGCTGATGCTGGCCCCTACAGATTCAAAGAAGCCCTCAAATCAAGAAGCACCGATTATCACTTTATCAGAGAACAACCCTGCCTTTCGCTTTCCCTCTGGCTCTGCACAAATGAATCCAGATTTTGAACAAAAACTCCTAGGAGATGTTTTTCCCAAGATTCAGGAAAACAGCCAGAGGTATCAATGCGATGTTCTCATGGTGATCGGCCATACCGACGAGGTGCAGGTGGGAGAAAGTAGACGAGCATCCAACCTAGACGACCAACTTACCCGAGCTTACGCCACTGGAACACTTAATGAACTGCACGCCGGAAGCAATACCGACCTTGGCATGGTGCGCGCGCTGGCTTTGGTAAATTTTTTCCGTGCCCATCAAGAGCTTATCCCGAGTATCCGTTATGTCCTCCCCTACAGCGCCGGCCAAATGATTCAGCTCGATAGATCTCTCAGCACAACGTTTCTTAACGACAACAACAAAGGCCTTCCGGACGAAACTAGAAGGCGAATTGAACTACAACTCACCAAATCCAGTGCCTGGGGGCAGTAAAGAGAGGGCATCGCGCGTATCATGAAAGGCCATCTTGTAATGGCTCTGGGAACCGGAGGAGCGAGTGTTTTGCGTGCGCTTGGGCTTGAGCCCGGCCGCGAGGTAAAAACCACCGACCGGGCGTTTCCTCATGCCCGATTCATGTTGCTGGATGCCCATCCGGTCATGCCGGAGGAGTTGCTCCATTCCTATGGAGGAGGCATCTGGCAGGGCATGGATCCCGCTGCCGTTCGAGGGGTGCTTGCTAACCCAGAGTCTTTTCCCGCTATCCGCAACTGGTTGGGGCCTTCTCAATCCCTGCTCAGGTTCTTTGATGAGACCTACCGGCCAGGAAACGGCGTAGCCAACCGCCATTTTGGCCGGATTCTTTTTAACCTTTACCGCGCCCAAGAACTTCATTCCAGACTAGTCGAGCATGCCCGGAATCTCAGACTGACGACCCGGGATCTCCACCTCCACATGGTAGCAGAGGCCGGGGATGTGGCCGGTTCATCCTTTCTTTTGGATGCGATTAGGCAGTCAGAACTATCCCTTGCCGGCCAGATTGGTGATAGCACCATTCACCTGCTTTTGGGTGCTCCTACCTGTGCGGAGGACCGTCATCAGGAATGGAGGGCTTCCGCCCACGCGACCATTCTGGAGCTTGGCCAAGCGGCCAAGAACCTTCCCAATCACCATACCCTCATTTTCGGTTCCCCGGATGAAAAGGATAATGCCGCAGTGTCTGCAGCCTCTGCCCTCTGGTTGGAGCGATGCCTTCTCAATCATCGTGATTTTCTTCGCTGGACGGAAAAGGTGTTTCAGGAGCCTTCCCAAAGGAACCGTGCCACCCAAGTGGCTACTAGGCACCTTGGACGCCGAGAGGCAGATCTGGCTCGGATCCGCAAGCATGTGCTGCTCGGCCTAGCCGCGCGACGCCTAGCCCGTGGACCAAGTGTTCCGGGATTGGAGGGACCTATTCCTCCTGCATTACCTGATTTCACTAAGTTACTTTTCCCGACCCTTGAATCAGCAGGAAAGTTTCCCGATCCGCGGGTTGAGTGGAGACGTCAATCGCTGGGCCTCTCTCAGGTAATCCAGAGATGCTACATCCCTGATGCTTGGCCAAAAGTCATCCATAAAGGTCTAGAGGAGCATTTCCAAAACGGGTTTCGTGGAACCGGCGTCGAGGGATGGTTCCGCAGGGTCTCCACTCACGCCAAAGAAATCGCAGCTCCTTCACTTGCCCTTTGGAGGGAATTCCTTCAATCCCAGCTGATGGCTGGAAATGCGGTGGAGGCGATAATTTCGATTCTTCGGCAGAATGCTGATGAATACCGTCAGAAGGCGCGTCTCCTTCTAGAGGTTTCACTTCCTACTTGGGACCAGTCTGAGACCTTTTCTCTATCCCGGAACGGCGGTTTAATATCCTTCGCGTTGGGAACTCGCGAGAGAGAGCTTGAGACCGCGTGCCTGAATCTGGCTACGGAATATTATGAACGGACCCGGGAGGCTGGAGGGCGAGCTATAGGCAGGATCTTGGAATGCCTAGCCGAAGGAATCGACGAAATGGCTCTAAAGCTGGATGTGGGACTTGAGAGATTTATTGAGGCCGACACCCTGTGCCACCGATGCGCTGGTTTGGTGGCCGTGAAAACCGGATTGGCGCCGCGCGGCACGGCAGAAATTCCTGAAGTTGGAGCGGAAGTCCCCTTCTTATTTTCACCATTAAGCCGCGCCTTTTGGGGGACTGTGGCTTGCGATAAGCCCTTTAGGGTGGCCCATCTGGTACAAACCCTTGAGGAAAACCTTGCCTTGATAGAAGCTCACGCCCGCCGAGAATCTCCTCGAGCAGAAAATATCCGAGATACCAGAGCCGACGAGGCGGAATGGAAGACCGTGATGGAAAACCTTACGCCGGGTTCGGCTTATGCTGAAATGAAAGACGATCCCCTTGCTGAAGCGATCTCCCGTCATCCTCCAGAAGGAAAGAGCCTTGCACTGAGCACACCCCCAAACGGATATACGGAGGGACTCCTCTTCCACCTAGCCTCAGAAAATGCAGACAAAGAGATGATCTTGATGAAAGTCTCAAAGAATGCCCACGCATCCTTTTGCCGCCAAAACCCTCTCAACCAAGTCCTGATCCATACAGAGGCCGAGTTTACCCGTGCCGCACCTTTGTCGTAATTTTTCAACACCCTGCCCCATGGCGACATCCATGCGGGTCTTGCGGGTGATCTCGGACGAGGCCCGTTGCCCGTCTTGCGGAGGTCATCTCATGCGGGTGCCCATGGCCCCAAAACCATACCCGGGCCTGGGACGGTTTTTATTCTGGCTCATTATCTCTTTCTTAACGGTAAGTTTGATTGTTGGACCCCTGATGTATTTTTCGGGCTTTTTGGGAATCCGGAAAAGAATGATAATCCGAGAAAGGATCCAGAGCGGCGGCTAGAAGATCAACCGCTTAGGAGTAGTTCCACCAGAAATACAAATAGGCAACAACGTGCCAAGCACGCCATGTAAGCACGGTATCACCTTCTGTTTTTTCGACACAGAGGAATGGAAAGCTTGCTATCTCACGAGAGAACTTAAGGATGTGCGTTCCGACCAATTGAGGACTCAAATTTACCATTTAGGAAAAAGTAACAGCAATACAGATTTCCGTCATCTATGATTTAATAGTAAAGGGTCTTTTTCAATAGTTTCTTGAACTTTTTTCACCTGACATTTTAAAAACCACGAGACCCTCCCCTCTTATAAAGTTAACACTGGCGTTCCTCACGCAATTAGATAGCTCTAATCCAGTAAATGTTCCGAGATTTAACAAGCTTACGCAAAAAGAGGTCTGGTTTAGAGGCCTTTGGATTTGACATTGCCTACCTTGGGCTAGGACTTCTCCTTGCAGGCTTTGCGGGCGGAATTTCTGACTTTTTCCAGGGAGCCGCATCTTTTATGGATGGTTATAAGATGGGCGCCCAATACGGCCACTTCGTTGCTGTTATGTATTGCCCCTTGCTTTGCGTTTTGATCCTAAGAGCAAAAAAGAGTTATACGCTTGTATCCCTTCTTTTGGTTCCCACATCTGGGTTACTAGCTATTTACATGGCTATGTTAGGGGGACTCGTCCCTGCAGCACTTTTGACCTGTTTTAGGGACAAGCGCTCTAAGTCGTCGCCTATTTGAGAGAGCTTTTTGGGCTTTCGTCCCATATTACCTCTTCGAGTAATTGCACGTCATATTCACCGCCGCCTTCAGGAAAGTGCTGCTTGGTCTCCAAATATTTTACAGTGCACTTTTTCCCTATAAATCTGGATGGGTTTTCGGTCACCTGCTTAATTGAGGGTGATTTTAAATTTATGAAAAAGGACTCATCACCCTTCTGTGTATGAATCAGAAAATGGACATAATCACCTTGCTCTAATCCAAGGAAGGTTCCTTTTGCAATTTTAGCCTCCGCAAAGGCTAATTGCGCAAAGGCAAAAAACACCATCAAACAGATTTTCGTTAGCATCTACAAGTGTATGATTACATTTTAATATTTTCTAATCAATTTGTTTTTTTATATTTTGCCTATGATTAAATTGGTACTTCTCTTGGGTGTTATTTTGGTTGGATGGCAGGCTTTCGCCGAGGAGGCTGACTGGCAATACGGCACAGAGGTAGGGTTTATCGACCGCACGGTGATTCCAGGTATTCACACCGTTTGGCTATCCGATGCTAAAGAACTGGATGGAACCTACGAGGGCATCGGGAAGCATTCTGGTGACAGGCGCTTTGGTTCCTTTGAACGCCATTACCGAATTAGTATCCGAACCAACGATTCATCACAAAAGGTTTCGTCAGTGGAAGTTGAATGGTGGAGTAAAACAAAGAATTGGGATGGCAATGATGGCTCTTCTGCAGATCTTGCTAAGTTCTCAGTAAGAGATGCCAAATCCAATGGATCGCAAATCTGGGGTACCATGTTTGCCAGCGTGGCGGGCAAAGACCAAGGTCCCCAGTTTCCTTTTTTTGCCATCTCAGCGGAAAAAGAGGATGGCCAAAAAGGAATCGTGCTCTTTGGGCGCTATGAAGGGCCGGTTTTTCTTAAAAAGAAGTAGCCAGGATGAGGGCAAAGGTGCTGGTCGCGCTACTCTGTATGGGTCTTTTCCCATTTTTGGGAAGCTGCGAAGTTGCCCTCGAGTGCCGGGAAATCCCTCCTGGCTCCCCCCTCCGGAAACAGCTTTTTGAATTGGCCAGACCCTCCGTACAAAAGCTAGCCGGCCACCCGGTCAAATTTCGTGGCAGCCTGAGGGAGAGCGGTGCTTGGGCGTTTTTTCTCGGGGAGGTGGTTGATCCAGGCGAACGTCCGATTGCTCACCCTGAATCAGGCAGTTCCGATGCCTGCGTTCTTTGGAAAAAGGAAAAGGTGGGTTGGTTACTCGTGGATTTTGGTTACGGATTCACAGATGTTTTTTACGCTGCCTGGCCAGATCGACACGGCGCTCCGGCCAATCTACTTGGGCTTGCAAAGTAATCTAAATATCTCTTTGGGGCTATCCTCGCTTTCGCCACGAGTGACTTTTTCCTTGCAGCCGCACGTTCTGGAATAAGAATTTCAGAAATGAAAAAACAAATTATTCTATTAGTGATTGTAGGCGCATTTTCTGCGGGAACCCTTTTTGCGGAAGACCGCCTAATTGCCACCGCTAAACAAGACTCAGCCACTCGTGTGACGGTTTACGATGAAAAAGGAAGTTATCTTTTCAGTAAATCAGGCGAACTAGTGGGATATACCCCCACCACTGTTACCATCAAGGAAGGCAGCCGCAACGTCACCTACGACAACAAGGGCAGTTACAAGTTCAGCAAATAGTTTCAAAGAAAATAGTAAACCGCTTCTTTTGCGAGCGACCTTTGGCACGGCGGCGAGCACTATCACGGTCTTCCTCCTTTTGGGGGATGCCTCGGGAAATCCATTCCCTCAAATCATGACATCCTTGAGGGGATCCAGATGGCCATGGATGAAGATGCTCGCTCCATGTTCAAGGTAACCCGGGTCAAACGTCTCAACGGATATTCTGCAGGCGATCAAGCGTACCGCGTGGAGTGCCATTATGACCTAAAATGGATCCGCCAGATGCCCAAGCGGATGGAGGATCTTCAAAATCAGATGAACAATATGTCCCCACAAGACAAAGCAGCCATGCAAAACAGCAGCGCCGGGGGGTTGGTAGGCATTTTGGCCTTGATCGGAGGCGTGAATGAAATGGCCAGAAGCCTTCAGCTGGCGGCCTTGGGTTACCGCCAAGTAGGAGACACGGTAACTTTTGAAGGAATCTTTGAGATGATTCCCTCAGAGCAAGGATGGATTCTTGCTCCGGAAAGCCGTGGCAGCCTCATGCAAAGCCCACTTCAGCAGTACATGAAGAAAAACTAGAATATTTGAAGCAGGTCCATATATCCTTTTGGGAATATATTTATTTTTGAATTTTTCTGGCTTAGTTCCAAAGCACCGGCATTTTTACAGCATGAACGAATTCATCAATTGTCTCAAAAAATACGCAATTTTTCAAGGAAGAGCCCGGCGAAAGGAATATTGGATGTTTATTCTGATATCTCTCCTTTTGGGAATTGGCGCAGGCATCTTGGATTTGGCTATTTTTAATGGAGAAAAGGAGATTTTTCCGGTTTATTGAGGTTAGGTTTATTTTTGCCCGGCTTGGCTGCCATTGTTCGCCGCATGCATGATGTGGACAAGAGCGGTTGGTTCTGCCTGATCCCTATCTACAACCTGATCTTGGCCTGCACCCCAGGAACTCCAGGCCAAAACAGATTTGGAGAAGACCCAAAATCCTCAAACATCTCAGCTTAATAGGAAGCAACAGATGAAACCCCGCCCCCAGTTTCCGTGGGAGTCGGGTTGGATGATGACCCGGTCCTCCAAGGAGCGAGAAAAACCCACAAAGCCAGCCCAAGCTCAGGAGGATTTCCAGACCGCGGCATCAATGGTTGCCCATAAATGCATAATCCATCCGAGTGTTCCGAACGAAATCAGCCAAACAAGGGCCGCCCCAATTAGAAAAAGCAGAAAAGCCAGAAGCCTTCCTTGCAACAGCTGACCAAGTCCTGGCAAAAAGAAACTGGCCAGTGCGGCAAGCACGTTCCCGGCCGATCCCCTACCTTCGGACATTCGTTCTTGATAATTTCCCTTCAAGAGGCTGTCCAGTGTTTCCTCCTGTCGTGAAAACGTTTCAATGAATTCTGTTCATGGCTTTTTGTGATCGCGCAAACGACCCTTTTCCCATTAGGGTTTTGGGGTATGGGACTTTGGCCACTTATGAGCGTGATATTTCTGGCATCACTGGCTTTGCCTGCGCGGAGCGGCGAGAAGCCTCAGTTGCTGGATAACGAGCGGGCTTTCGCGGATCGCATCAGAAAGACGTGCGGTTGGAATGATCAAGGATTTGTTACTCGTATCAACGAAATTAACCCTGATTTTATCACTAGCCTTGAGGCGGAATCAGACCCTGAAAAGGTCTCATGGGACCATCAACGACCTTTTTGGAAAGAGATCATTCGCCGGTATGCCGAGACCTATGAAAAGA
>Ga0247836_1004482_pt1 | contig 17406 bp, 17 predicted proteins | sample LaCruzMarch2015__4_FD_187116 | JGI IMG/M metagenome (GOLD analysis project Ga0247836, IMG submission 187116) | Freshwater microbial communities from meromictic Lake La Cruz, Castile-La Mancha, Spain - LaCruzMarch2015_14m | ecosystem: Environmental > Aquatic > Freshwater > Lake | place: Spain... | reverse complement strand
TGTAGTTAAACAATATGGCTTTTCTGGAATTCCATTTACAGTTTTGTTAGATAAGGAAGGTAAAATTGTTGCAAAAGGCTTGCGCGGGCCTGAGTTGGAAGCTGCAGTTGAGAAATTATTGAATTAAAATGAGTAGAATTAGCATTCTCGCCTTTTGTATTTTCATTCAACATAATATTATTGCACAACAGTATTTTCAACAAGAAGTTAATTATACCATAGTTGTAAAACTAGACGATGAAAATCACTTTTTACACGGGCAAGAAAAATTAATTTACCACAACAATTCGCCTGCAACACTTTCTGAAATTTACTTTCATTTGTGGCCCAATGCCTACAAAAACAACGAAACAGCATTTGCCAAAGCAGAATTAAAACATGGTAATAAAAAGTTTTATTGGGCCAGTGAAGAAGAACGAGGTTACATGGATAGTCTTAGTTTCTCTATTAATGGAACAAAAGCAATATTTACCATCAATGATACTTTTATTGATATTGGTTTATTAAAGTTAAATGAACCTTTATTACCTGGTAAATCAATAGAAATTGAAACGCCTTTCAGGGTAAAGATTCCATCTAGCGATTTTTCTAGATTAGGCCATATAAAACAACAATATCAAGTTTGTCAATGGTATCCAAAACCAGCAGTTTTTGACCAAAAAGGCTGGCATCCAATGCCATATTTAAACATGGGTGAATTCTATTCAGAATTTGGCTCTTTTGATGTCAGCATAACTGTTCCTAAAAATTATGCAGTCGCTGCTTCTGGAGATTTGGTTTCTCCGGTTAGTGATTTAATGACCGATGAACAAGAAACTTTATTTATTAACGATAGAATAGTTTACACAAATGAATACTTAAAAGGATTGCCTGTCTTAAAAGACACATTTCCTAAAAGCAGCAATGAACTTAAAACTGTAAGGTATAAGTTAGACAATGTGCACGATTTTGCTTGGTTTGCCGATAAAAGATACCTTATAAAACAAAGCGAAGTAAAAATACCAAATGGTAGAATTGTTAAAACTTATGCTTACTTCAATAAGAAAGATGCTAATTATTGGAAAAATGCCGCGAATTATTTGAATGATGCCGTTTTCAACTATTCTAAATGGATAGGAGATTATCCTTATGGCGTTTGCAAAGCAGTAGATGGGGCGCTTTCTGCAGGTTCCGGAATGGAATACCCAACCATTACTGTTGTAGCCGCTTCGGACGACACCATCAGTTTAGATGAAGTAATTGCCCATGAAGTTGGTCATAATTGGTTCTATGGCATATTGGCCAGCAACGAGCGCGATTATGCGTGGATGGACGAAGGTACTAATTCGTTTTACGAGAGTAGATATATGAAACAAAAATATCCTGGCTTCAATTTAATTGGTTCTAATTTGCCAAAATTTTTAAAACGTATTGTGCATTTAAAAGATGCGGCTCCTAACGATTTAAATAATATAGCTTACACATTTACTGCTCGACGAAACACCGACCAGCCGTTAAATTTAACCTCCACTAAATATTCTGACTTTAATTATGGTGTAGGGGTGTACACAAAAACTTCAAATATTTATCAGTATTTAGAAGCTTGGATGGGCAGAGAAAAGTTCGATAAAATGATGCAAGCATATTATCAAAACTGGAAATTTAAACATCCGCAACCCGAAGATTTTCAAAAGCATGTAGAAGAATTTAATGGGCGTAAATTACCTTGGTTGTTCCATGATTTAATGGCTTCCCGGAATAGAATTGATTATGCTATAAAAGATGTTTCAAAACCCGGAGTTGCTTCTTATATAAAAGTGCATAACCGAGGTGGAGTCGAAAGCCCAGTAAGTGTTTCAGGCATTAAAAAAGATTCTACACTCACTATATGGTACTACGGTTTTAAAGGAACACAAAAACTGAGTTTCCCAGTTGGTGATTTCGATAAATATTCGGTGAATTATACTGGAAACATTTTAGATATTAATTCAAAAAACGACCTTCAAAAAACAGGATTTTTAGGCAAATTTAGAAAGCCAGTAATTAAATTATTTACTGGTTTTGAAAACGGAAGAACCAATCAATTATTTGTTGTTCCTGCGGTTGGTTATAACGTTTACAATTGCTGGATGCCAGGATTGGTCTTTCACAATATTTCACCCTTAAGAAAAAAGCTCGAATACTCCATTGCTCCACTGTACGGCACCAAAAACAAGGAATTAGCAGGGAATTTCCAAATAGATTATTTCATCAGGCCAATTAAAAGTATTTTTAGAAGTGTAGAATTTTGGGTTTCAGGAGAGCAATTTGCAACAGCCTATTTATCTAAACAGCAACGCATTGTAATTGGAAATAAATACCAAATAATGCACGATGAAGTAAGCGAAAAGAAAAAGTCTGATTTTATTTTCCGTTATATTCACTTGAATAACCGTGTATTTTCAGAATTAAACAAAATAGTAAATACACAATATTTAGAAGCCGCTTATATTTATAGTAACCTGCGTTCAATTAATCCATTCAGCGCTAAAGTAAACCTGCAACAAGGATTTGATGTGAGCAATGAAGCGCAATTTTCTAAATTAAGTTTCACCTTTAATTACCGACTTACTTATAAAGGAAAAAACAAAGGTTTAGATATAAGATTTTTTGCAGGAACATTTCTGCAAGCGCCAAATGCTAATTTTACGCAAGATGTTCGTTTTCGTTTAAGTGGTCAAAACGGTTCTCAAGATTATATTTTCGAAGATATCTTTTTAGGAAGAAATGAAAATTCTGGTTTATTTGCTCGCCAATTTACCGAAACTGATGGTGCATTTAAAGTATTTACCACACGCGGACAAACCACCAATTACCTTACAACGCTCAATTTAAAAACTTCTTTACCTAGTAAGATACCAGTTAAGTTGTATGCCGATTTTGGTTATTATAAAAATGCGGAAAACATTAAAGATAAAATCAGTTATAACGCAGGAGCTTTAATTTCAATTGCAAATAATTTTCTGGAAGTCTATTTTCCATTAATTATCTCAAAAGAAATAAAAAATACATTAGAATTAAATAAAATTAATTTTGGAGAACGTATTCGTTTTACATTAAATATTAAATTGTTGAATCCAGTGAAATTAATCCGAACATTTTCTATTTAATGAATTTAGGAAAAAACATTTATTTCGCCAGTGATTTTCATCTAGGCATTCCCAATTATGAAAAAAGTCTTGCCCGTGAAAAAAAGATTATTCGCTGGTTAGAAAGCATAGAAAACGATGCTGCAATTATTTACTTGGTGGGCGATGTGTTCGATTTCTGGTTCGAATACAAGCACGTAGTTCCCAAATACTACGTTCGTTTACTAGGCAAGCTTGCATCACTAACCGATAAAGGCATTCAGGTAGAATTTTTTACCGGAAATCATGATATGTGGGCCTTCGATTACCTCAGCAAAGAGTTGAACATTCCCGTGCACCGCGCACCCATTATTCGCACGCATCAAGGCAAGCAACTCATGATTGGGCATGGCGACGGTTTAGGGCCCGGCGATTATGGCTACAAATTCATCAAAAAAGTATTTGCCAATAAATTCTGCCAATGGTTATTTGCGCGACTTCACCCCAATTTCGGAATTGGAATGGCCAATTTTTGGTCCCGAAAAAGCCGCGCACAAAATCCCGAAAAAGAGGTTTTCACCAACGAACAAAACGAGTGGCTCCTCACCTACTCCCAAGAGCAAATTGTATTGCATCCCGAGCTTGATTATTTCATCTTCGGACATCGACATTTACCTTTAAATCTGCCAGTGAATAACAAGGCAAACTACATCAATTTAGGCGATTGGTTTAACTGGTGCTCGTATGCGAAATTGAGTGATGGGAAAATTACTTTAGAATATTTCGAGCAAGAAAATTCTAATAAATAAATACATTTTTTGTTTTAGTTTTTTGGGCACTCTCCGCGTTCACATTCATTTTCAAAAAATGCATTTCGGGCGGGTCGCGTTTTCGCCCATACTGCCTTCGTACCTCAGGCGGTATTTGGCTCAACCGCTAGTGCAAGGCATTTTTATAAATCAGAAATACTACTTTTATAAAAAGATATCCTTCACATTTTGAACACAAAAGCAATAAAGAAATTTCTTTTCTGAAAATTATTTATTGAGAAACAGCTTCTTCACAAATAAGCAATAACCTTCATAACAAAAGTTACAACAACTCGGAAAAACCTACCTTAAATAGGTATTGATATAAAGGAAACCTACAAGATTGATTTTTAAAGATAATGTCCTTTGGCAGAAAGAATATAAACGAAAGTATCTGCAACTTCATAAATCAAACGATGTTCACGATTAATCCTCCGCGACCAACAACCTGTTAGAAAATGTTTGAGAGGTTCGGGTTTTCCTGTACCTGAAAACGGGTGTTGTGTCAGTTCTTTCAAAAGTAAGGTAATTTTGTTTACAATAGTTTTATTGCCCGACTTTTTGTGCAGTCTTATGTCGTCTTTGGCTTGTTCTGAAAAACGTAAGACATAGCTAATCATAAGCCGTTAATGAAGGCATTAATGTCATCTTGCTTTACTTCAGTAAACTTTCCTTGCGCGATTTGCTTTTTGCTTTCTTTAATTTTCTCCACAAAGTCAGGGTTGTAACTATTTTCTTTAGATATTTCAAACTTAATTTTAAGCGCTTGCATAAAGGCTTTTAGTGCAGAAACTTGTTCACTAGTTTGTGGATGAGCAATGAATACATCTTGTGTTTTCATAAAGGAAAATATTTTACCAATTTAAATAAGCGAAGCAAAGATAAACATAATGCACTTTTTATAAATGCATGAAGTATAATTCCTACTTTTGCCGCCCAATTGCACAATTTATGATTACTGTAGACAACCTCGCCGTAGAATTTAGCGGTAAAACTTTATTTAGCGGAATATCCTTTGCCATTAATCCAACCGACAAAATTGCTTTGATGGGGAAAAACGGTGCAGGGAAATCTACTGTAATGAAAATTATTGCAGGTGAGGAAAAGGCAACCCATGGCTCTGTGCGTGCTCCAAAAGAAGCTGTAATTGCTTATTTACCTCAACATTTGCTTACAGAAGACAATGCCACAGTGTTTGAAGAAGCAGCCAAAGCATTTAAGCAAGTCTTTGACATGCGCGATGAAATGGAAAAACTGAACAAAGAGCTCGAAACCCGCACTGATTATGAAAGCAAAGAATACATGAACATTATTGAGCGAGTTTCTGATTTGTCTGAAAAATACTATGCACTCGAAGATGTAAATTACGATGCCGAAGTAGAAAAAGCCTTGAAAGGTTTGGGCTTTAAGCAAGAAGATTTATACAGGCCTACAAGCGAATTTAGCGGTGGTTGGCGCATGCGCATTGAATTGGCAAAAATTCTTCTTCAAAAACCTGATTTAATTTTACTGGATGAGCCTACCAACCATATTGACATAGAATCTGTAATGTGGCTGGAAGATTTCTTGGTGAATAAAGCCAATGCGGTATTGGTTATTTCACACGACAAAGCATTTATCGATAATATTACCAATAGAACCATAGAAATTACTATGGGCAAGATGTATGATTACAAGGCTAATTATTCGCATTACCTGCAATTGCGTGAAGAACGTCGTTCACACCAGTTGAAAGCATGGCAAGAACAGCAGAGAGAAATAGCCGATTTGGTTGGCTTCATAGAGCGTTTCAGAGGAACTTATTCTAAAACTAATCAGGTGAATTCGAGGGAACGCATGTTAGAAAAGATTGTTCCTATAGAAATTGATGAAATTGATACATCTGCCTTGCGTTTGCGTTTTCCGCCGGCCCCACGTTCTGGTGAGCATCCTATTACAGTGCGCGATGTTTCTAAGAAATATGGTGAACATGTAGTTTTTCATCAAGCAAATATGTCTATTGTACGAGGCGAGAAAGTAGCATTTGTTGGAAGAAATGGTGAAGGAAAATCGACCATGATAAAAGCTGTTTTGGGCGAGATAGATGTAGAAGGCAGTGTAGCACTTGGGCACAATGTTAAGGTGGGCTATTTTGCGCAGAACCAAGCAGCGTTGTTAGATAAAGAGTTAACTGTTTTTGAAACTGTTGACCAGGTTGCAGTTGGCGACATCCGAACGCAAGTTAAAAACATGCTGGGACGATTTATGTTCAGCGGAGATGATATTAATAAAAAAGTAAGTGTACTTTCTGGAGGAGAACGCACCCGTTTGGCAATGGTAAAGCTGCTGCTTGAACCAGTAAATTTGCTTATTCTCGATGAACCCACCAATCACCTTGATTTAAAATCTAAAGATGTTTTAAAAGAAGCGTTGTTAGATTTTGAGGGAACGCTTATATTGGTTTCACATGATCGAGCTTTCTTGATGGGCTTGGCTCAGAAAGTATTTGAGTTTAAGGACAAAAGAGTGATTGAGCATTTAGAAACTATTGATGAATTTTTAGAGCGCAATCGCTTGAAAAGCATTGCCGAGTTGAATCTTAGTAAATAATTAGGAGTAATCTTAAAAATCAAATAAATCACTTAAAAATGATTCTTTCTTTTTGGGTTTATCTCCATAATATTTGTCGTCTTTGTATTGTTGTTTATTTTCATACTCGTTGCTCGAGTGCGGTTTAAAGGAAGATTGATTTGAGCGGTCTATAATTTTATCAAGTTCTCCTCGGTCGAGCCATATTCCTCGACAATCTGGACAGTAATCGATTTCTACTCCACTTCTTTCAGTCATTACTAAATTTACATTGCAAGTAGGACATTTCATAAGTTCTTGTATTATATTACTTTATAAATGATTTGATTTTGCTATTAACCAAAGAATCGATTTTTGAAGACGACTTATTAACTACCGAATCTAGTTTCTGTAACTTCTCGTTTTCTTTTAAAATTAAAGAGTCAAGTGAACTTACCTTTTCTATTTCTTTGTTTACAAGCGAGTCTAATTGATTGGCTTTACTATTCAATTGATTTAGTTTATCTTCTAATTGCTGGCTGGCTTCTCCACAAGATTGTAAAGCTGCTAAAATGATAAATGCCGAAAAGGAATGGACAATTGTTTTTTTCATTTTTCTTAATTATTTAAAAGTATTAAGGCCTTTTATACCTAAAAAACCATTATCTGGTAATGTTACAAACAAACTAAACACCTCCATTAAAAGTCGCAATATTTTTTTCAAATTTATTGTAAATAATTAGAATCAATACCCCAAAAACAATTGCAGCTATGATTAAAGCCGTATTTAAAAGTCCAGTGACACAGTATGAAATATGAAGTAAAATAGTAGATATAACAAAACCGGAATTTCTAATTACCTTATGAAATTCGTCGGTGTGAAAGAAAGAGAAAAAGCAATAAATAAACCTCATAAACAAGAACAATGGAAAAGGGCGTATAAATGGCAGCAATTGGATTTTTTAAAAGGTCTGGTGATGAACTGAGCGCGATGAAGTCAAAATCTACCAAGTAACATAATTGATAAATGAACGATAAAGCTTGTAATGGCAATAATTAAAATAGTACGCTCTATTTTTTTCTCTGTATTATTAGAAAGTATGTTATTAAAAAAGAGACTTAAGGGCAATTGAAAACTTCATTTTATTGATTACCAATTAAATAACATAAACCTTAGGAGCACTTAAAAAATACCAGTTGTTTTAAACAATGTGAAACTATTTTAAACGCAAAGCCACGCCCGATCCGATAGCTATCGGATGTGCAAATTAGCTCCCATTTTGTTTTCACAAAATGGGAGCTAATGCGTATAGCGCGAAAAGGCGCCCATAAACTTTTAAAATATTTATACATTTATAATATCAACTTTAAAGTGAAATTTTCATAAATTATTACTGCCCATTTTCATTTTCAAAGTTTCCATTACTGTCTGTTTTAATGGCTATAATATTAAAATTAGAATTATTGGTATACTGGTGACCTGAAATAAAAAAGCCTCTATCAATTGTTTCAACAATATCGCTTCCATAAGATGGATAAACTGTAAAAATACTCTTAAACCACTGTGTATTAAATTCTGCGTCTAATTTCATTAGATAAATTTGTGTGTTAGCATCAATAGTTAGATTATCATTTTGGTTTACAGTACCGCATAAAATGAAGCCCCCATCTTTCGTTTTTTTAGCTGAAAAAATCAATCCGTTACCACTGTATGAATATACTTTTTTCCTGTTTCTAAAATTGCCATTTAAATCATATTGAATAAAATTAATTCTCCCTGAAATGAATAACGCAACAGAATTACCCAGATAATTTACATGCAAGCCTTGTCCGATGTTCCAACCTTTCATTGAGGAAGTGATAGAAAGCATTCCATTATTATTTATTCCTAAATAATTTGTAGTTTCTGATTGGAGAGAATCTTCTAAAAAAGTGACTGTTCTTCTTTCACCATTTAGGTCAGCTGTTATGAGCATAGAATTTGTGATAGCGGCATTACCAAGTAGTTTTGTTACACTTGCAGTAAATGCTATTGAAGTATCATTCAATTGTTCCAAACCTTTTATATAACAGCCATTGAAGCCTGGTTTTAAATCTTGATAGGTTTCTGTATTGAGTAAATCAAAATTGCTATTGGTTACTATGATGTACCCTTTGTTTTGCCCGTTATGGCTAGAGCCAAAAACAAAATTACCATTTGAAAGTTGAAGGATTTCAGCAGGGGAACAACCATTAACCGAATATGGAATAGGAACAGTATCAGTTAATATAACATTGCCCTCATCGTCATATTTAATTACATTAAAAACTAAAATCCCGATAGTTTCTTCGCCTAAACCTACGGTTATAAAGCCACCTCCTTGAACGGGAGCAGCATTCCACAAAGTTGTGTTAAATGGAAGAATATCCTTTCTCCAAATTTCATCACCAGTATTACTTATTTTTTGAATAAATCCCGGAGTTTTATTGTCATAGCTTCGGTTTACTACAATAATTTGATTATCTGATGAGAGGAAACATTTTGCTGAAGCCATTTGGGTTTGGGAAGAAGTAATCTTCACAAAACTGTTTTGAATAACTTGTTCTGTATTTTTCTTACAAGAAGCCACAAAAATTAAAGATGTAACAACTAAAAATTGAACTATTTTTTTCATAAAAATTTCTTCTTATTTAATAATTAAAGCAGGAACAAATGAGTTGAAATTATTCGTCCTATGTAACCCAAAAAATGCAATTCTTCCATCTTTCAACTTGCATGCAGTACTGTAAAAATCTGTTCTTGAATCTTGTATCAACGTTGTTGAGATTTTCTTTAGATTACTATTAAAACCTACTAACTGAGTTTGGAATTGCGTGTAAGTTGGTTTAAATTCATAATATAGATATCCGGGAAACTCATTGAACAATCCCACTACACCAAAATTGTCATCTTCAATTATTAAAGAACAGTATGAGTTCCCTGGTCCTTTGATACTATAGCCTGCAATAGAATCGCCTAAAGCACTTACTTTATATATAAATCCCTTAAAAGAGTAAATATTTTCAAAATCGGGAATATCATTGAAGCATAAATAATAGTCACCACTTTTTGCTTGAATAACATTTGTGGGTTGCAAAATTTCTTGCAAAGGGTCTACATTAAGATTATCGAACCATTTTGTCCAAGTTGTATCACAATTATTATCTGTTTTGATTAAAACAGTTTTGTTTGAAAACGGATTTCCCGGTTGAATTGAGCTAAAAAAAGTTCCTAAAAACATGAAACCATTATCAATAGTTTTGATGCAATTATAAATACTCGTCATATTGTTTGGAGTCGATGATGTACCAAAATCAACTGGCTTAATGAATTCCGTTCCGCTAAGGGGATTGTATTTAATACTAAAACCCCTAGCCGAATAAGTATTTCCATCTAAAATACTTCCATATATCATTACATCGTTTCCGGATAAGCTCAAAACACCTAAATTATAGAATACATATCCTCCAAATTCATCACCTAATAAAAGTGAATCGTTACTTATGAGTTCACCTTTTCGGTCATATCGAAAAACATAGATTTTCTTATCATCAATAGCTGGATTGAACCCTCTTCGATCGGCTCCAACAATTAAACAGCTTCCATCTGATAACTCTACTAAAGAGCTTGTAAAAAGGCCTGCTGGAATTGTGTTTCTCCAAATTAGGTTTCCGCTTAAATCAGTTGACATTACAACACTAACAGGTTCAACATTGCTGAATGTAAAGATTCCATTTATGAAGGAAAGATTAAAGCTTCCTCTGCCATATGTCATAAAAAGACGGTCTTTACCTTCAGATACTTTAATGTTAGGATTCTCGCCGCTTGCTAAGGTATCGTCGTATGTTTTAAAGCCTGCAACGTATTTATCCTCAAAAGATTTTTCTTCTTTTTTGCATGCGGACAAAGAACATATAACTAAAAGCATTAATGTGATTTTTTTAAAGAATGCGTTCATACAAAAATTTTATATTATAAAAGTATGTAACTATTTGGGAAGATTTAGCATTCATTTAATAATCGGTAGAATTTGGTTTACAAGTGGTAAAAAAAAATAATACACTAAAAAATTTGAATTGTATAAATTACACTTGTGGAGGAAGCTAATGATTACAGCTCGAAAAGGTGTTTTAAACCCTTATGATTCCTCTAAAACCTCTGCTTCCATAATAAGATTCCGCGCCATTATGGTAAATAAAAACGCGACCAAAACGAAAATCTCCAAAAATGGCTCCGCCGAGTTTTCTAATTTCTGCTGGAGATTTTACCCAACTAGAAGTTTTGGTATCGAATTTCCCAAGCTTTTGTAAATCATGATATTGTTGTTCTGTAAGGATTTCAATGCCCATTTCTGTAGCAAGGCCCACAGCGCTGTTTTTGGGTTTATTTTCTTTTCTGGAAGCCAATGCTTCATTGTCGTAACAAAAACTTCTGCGGGCTTTTGGACTTTCTGGAGCACAATCCACGAAAATATATTCATTAGTCACATTATCCAATCCAATAACATCAGGTTCACCATCGGTACATTCCATTTGGTCGAGCGACCATAATTTTTCTGGATTGGCTTCTAATTTTAATTGAATTTTTGCCCAATCAAGACCAACATGACGCTGCATATTTTTATGAAAGCGTTGTTGCAAAATATGAAGTATTTCAGATTGTTGCTCGGTAGATAGTTTTAAAAAAGGTTTCATCTTATAGACCAGGGGTAGATTTATGTTTTGAATGTTTATTCAGTAATTATTTTGATTGAACCATGATTAGTTTTAAAGAATAGAATTAATTTAAACAAATTTGACTTGTTGTGCGGTTTAGAATATCAATAAATAAAGCATATAAATATTATTCAATATACTGTAATACAGCACATTATATAAGTTTCTCAAACAAATCTAATTATGCACAACCTTACCGCTAATATAACCAAGTTTCGTCAATTGTAGAAGCTATACGTATTCATCAAATGCCTCTTATATAGAAATTGTTGCAATCGTTTTTGCTTCAGAAGCTTTGGGTATTATTTCAGAAAATTTTTAATTTTTAAATCAGATTTCCCTTTGTTAAAAGAGGCCATTCCCGACCGATCAAACTTCAACCTCGTAAGAAGAAAATTGCAGCCATTTATAAATAAATTATCTGAACAAATTAGTGATAAATTATCTGAAACTGAACATACTTTTATTATTGATTCTATTCCAATTTGCCGATTTGCAAGGTGCAATAAATTAAAAATAATTCGTGAAGATTCAGATTTTCTCCCAATAAAAGGATATTCCGCAATTGAAAAACTCACTATTACGGATATAAATTAAATAATATAGTATTAAGCGTAAATGGTGTTATTAGGAACTATGCATTAACCCATTCGAATATCCAAGAAATTCTTACATTAAAGACATGAAAAGAATTTATTATAAATGCTCTTTTTACATGGTGACAAGGGTTAGATATCTAAAGACAGACAATTGACGATATCTAAATACTTATCAGTTAAATCAATAACGCATTTTAGAGACAATCAAATAGGTACATCACAAAGGAATCCATAGTATAGAAAAGAAAGAAAAAGAATTGAAACAACATTCTCTCAGTTCTCTGGTCAATTCCCTAATAAGAAAAACATTGTCAAAAATTTTATAGGTTTTTTCGCAAGAATTACGCGTAAAATTGGTAGTTTTACTTGTCTTCAATTCTTTAATTCAATGAGCGAAAGGCCTTTAAATCTTAATAAACATGCACTTGCATTTTAACCGCACAACGAGTTAAAACTATTATAGAAATTACTATTATTGCTTAAATTTTAAGGATACCTATTTTTAAAGCCCTCTAATTAAAACTTAACATAAACGTTATTTTTAAGTATAAATATAAATAAGAAACAGATTTGAAAAATATTCTTGGAATATCTGCCTTTTATCATGATTCTGCAGCTTCCCTAACTATAGGAGGAAAAGTTGTTTCAGCTGCTCAAGAAGAGCGATTTACGAGGGATAAACACACTCCAGATTTTCCAGTAAATGCAATTAAATATTGTTTAGAAGAGTCAGGATTAACAATTGATGAATTAGATGCAATTGTTTTTTATGATAAACCATTGTTAAAATTTGAAAGATTATTAGAAACTTACTATGCTTTTGCACCTAAAGGACTTATCTCATTTTTAAAAGCGATACCAATTTGGTTAAACGAAAAAATATTTTTAAAAAAACTAATTTTAGATGGATTAAAAGAAGTAGGTCCATATGAAAAGAAAAAAGTTAAGTTATTATTCCCAGAACATCATTTGTCTCACGCTGCAAGTGCTTTTTATCCCTCTCCATATAAAAAAGCAGCTATATTAACTATAGATGGTGTTGGAGAATGGTGCACAACATCAATAAGTTTAGGGGAAGGAGAGCAAATTAAGATGCTAAAGGAAATGGAATTCCCTCATTCTATTGGCTTACTTTACAGTGCTTTTACTTATTACCTAGGTTTTACTGTAAATTCTGGAGAATATAAATTAATGGGGCTTGCTCCTTATGGAAATCCAGAGTCAAGGGAAACACAATTATTTATTTCACTAATAAAAGAAAACATTATTGATATAAAAGAAGACGGGTCTGTTTGGTTAAACCAATCATATTTTAATTACGCCACTGGATTAAGAATGGTGAAAGACAAAAAATGGGAACAGTTATTTCAATTTGCTAGGAGAGAGTCGGAAACAGAACTAGAACAAAAGCATTGCAATCTTGCTTTAGCAATTCAAGTAGTTACTGAAGAAATAGTTTTAAAAATGGCACAAGAAGCAAAGAAGCTAACAGGGGCAGATTATTTATGTTTGGCTGGAGGAGTTGCACTAAATTGTGTGGCAAATGGTAAAATATTGAAGTCTAATATCTTTAAAGATATTTACATACAACCTGCAGCTGGAGATGCAGGAGGGGCGTTAGGGGCTGCTCTTGCCGCAAGCTATTTGTACTTTCATGAAGTGAGAGAAAATTCAGATAATGTTAAAGACCAGATGAAAGGCGCTTATTTAGGTCCAGAATATTCTGAAAAAGAAATTTCATTAATGAACAAAAAAAACAAAGCCAATTACTTTTACTTTGAAGATTTTTCTAAGTTAGCTGATACAGTTGCAGAGAAATTAGCAAATGGAAATGTTGTAGGATGGTTTCAAGGGAGAATGGAATTTGGACCAAGGGCATTAGGCAATAGGAGTATTTTAGGAGACGTAAGAAACCCTGAAATGCAGAAAAAACTTAATTTAAAAATTAAATATCGCGAGGGTTTTAGGCCTTTTGCCCCATCTGTATTAGCTGAAGATGTAAACGAGTATTTCGATTTGAATACGAGTTCTCCTTACATGTTAATTGTAGCCCCAGTAAAAAGTGAAAGAAGGGTAAAACTACCTGAAAATTATCTTGAGAAATCTCTATGGGATAGGCTATATATGAAGAGAAGTGATATTCAATCAATTACCCATTTAGATTTTTCTGCTAGAATACAAACAGTGCATAAAGAAACCAATGAACGCTATTGGAACTTGATTAATACGTTTAAAAAGCAAACTGGTTATGCAGTAATAGTTAACACTAGTTTTAATGTGAGAGGTGAACCTATTGTTTGCAATCCAGATGACGCTTATCGATGTTTTATGAGTACAGAAATGGACTTTTTGGTCATAGGAAATTTTATGTATGTAAAAACCGAACAACCAGACTGGCAAAATAAAGAAAAGTGGATGAAGAAATTTAAATTGGACTAGCTTTACAAAAAATGAAAAATAAGATAAATAGCCTTAGTCTTAAAATAGGATTAATCCTTTTATTAATCTACTTTATATTATATTTTAATGCTATACATGAAATATCATCTTTTATACGTCTTACAGGCTATATAGCCTTTTTATTTTTATTTGTTAATTTATCAATATATTTTGCGAATAAAAAACAAATTATATTAGTAAATGTTTTTATCACCTTTACATTAATTTTATCAGTAGAATTGGTTTGCTTTTTTCTTTTATCGATGCCAAGTGGGATTAAAAAAGATTTTAGTCTTCCCTATTTGCCAGAAGATCACATAGCAAGAAATATTGGGGATGTACCTTATTCAGATAGTGTATATCATAAGGTTTTAGTAAATGGGAATGATACAGTTTTTGATGTAAAAAATACCGTTGATCATTTTAACAAACGCTACACTCCTGGTAAAGATACTTTAAAGAAAAAACATGCATTATTTTTTGGTTGTTCAATAGCTTTTGGAGAAGGCTTAGAAGATGACCAAACATTGGCATATCGTTTTCAAAAAGAATCAGGGGAGTATAATTCATACAATTTTGCTTTATCTGGACATGGAACTAATCATATGCTAGCACGTCTGAAATTTCAAAACCTTACCACGCAAGTTTCAGAAAAAAATGGAGTTGCTTTTTATATTTTCTTTTGGGATCATATATTCAGGTCTATTGGATCAATGTCTAGGTATTGCGATTGGCTTAGTAATGCTCCATATTATGAGATTAAAGAAAATCATCTGGTGAGAAATAAAATGTTTAAGAACGGTAGGTATTATACTTCTAAGTTTTATGAATTAATTTATCAAACTAATATTGTTAAATATTTTAAAGTAGATTTTCCATTAAAGTTAAATGATAGTCATATTGATTTAGTGTGCGAAATGATTAAAGAATCAAAAAATGAATATCAAAACCAATTTGGTAAAAACCCGTTTTATGTTGTTTTGTATCCAACATATATTGAGTATACTCCAGAGCAATTTCAACTGTTCAAAAATTGTCTTACAAAAAAGAAAATTGATTATATAGATTTAAATGATTTTTTAAAATATAGCGGCGAACATACATTAGGCGGAGACCCTCATCCTAATTCTAAAACGAACGAACTTCTAGGGAAAGAACTTTTGAAAAGGTATTTAAAGAGATAAACAAAAACTTAATTTAAAATGGAATTATTAAAAGATATATGGCTTTTTTTAAAGCAAAGAAAAAAATTCTGGTTAGCTCCAGTAATCATTATATTATTGCTGCTAGGATTAGTAATTGTTTTTGGAGGAGGAAGTGCAATAGCACCTTTTATTTATACATTATTTTAAAATAAAAAATGGGAATAAAAAAAAAACATTCGGACCCGATTAAAACGATTTTGGTAATTTGTCTTGGAATGATTGCGATATATTTTATCACAAAATGGAAATGGGCTTTGTCTATTGCATTTATTGTTGGTTTGGTAGGAGCATTTTCTAATTACTTGGCAATTAAAATAGATTTTTTGTGGATGAGATTATCGTGGATAATGAGTTTCATAGTTCCCAACATTCTATTGTCAGTTGTATTTTTCTTTGTTTTAACTCCACTTGCTTTTTTATCAAAATTATTTGGAAAAAAAAATCAGCTGAATTTAAAAAATATCAATACCAGCTTATTTAAGGACTCTAATAAAAACTTTGACAAGTCGTCATTTGAGCACCCTTGGTAATTTAATTCGCTTAAAATCTAAGATGCTGATTTATAGACTTTTAAAATTATAATTTAAAATCTTTTAGACTATAGTTTAAGCTATAACAAGGTTAAACATCTAACCCATCCAAAATTTGCTCTTTACAACTTTATAGTTGCAATTTTCCCATCTAATGCCAACACTTTTATTAAGTCTTTTTTATTCATTCATAGAATGTTTCATTGAATCTAGAGTATTCATTACTTGAAAATATGACTCTATTCCAAAATGCTCCTAAAAAACCTGCTCCATAAGCAAGGAGTTGAATATAAGAAGCCAAAATCGAAAAAAGTCCTATTCGAATATCTCTATTTTGAAAAGTAGCATCAACAAACACCAATAAAGTGAATAGAATTAATGGTAGAAAAAAATAAAGAGAGAAAAGACATGAAAGTGTAATTAACAATACAATTCCAAGTAAAAATAGAGAAGGAAAGGTATGGACCAATTTCAACGAACTTGGATGTCTTTTGTAAAGGTTTATTCTAGCTATTCCAGAGTTAAAAACTTGTTTATAGAATTGTCTGAAATTTGTACGTCTTTTATGAAAAACATAAGCTTGTTTTACTAAAGCTGTTTTAAAACCTGCATTCATTATTCTAATACTCATATCAATATCCTCCCCGAATCGCATATTTGAAAAACCTTTAGTAGCATTGAAAACAGTTTTTGAATAGCCCATGTTAAAACTCCTTGGAAAGAATTTATCCAATTTTTCACTACCGCCGCGAATTCCTCCGGTAGTTAAGAAAGATGTCATAGCATAATTAATCGACTTTTGTAAAATAGAAAAGCTTTTGGTCGCCATGTCCGGACCGCCAAATGCGTCTACATAATCGTTGCTTAATCTATCGTAAATTGTTTGGAAATAATGCGGAGGCACAACACAATCGGAATCCAAAAAAATAAAATAATTCCCAGAAGCATTTTCACAACCATAGTTTCTAGATAATCCTGGCCCAGAATTACTTTTAAATAAGTATCGTATTTTTAAAAGAGTATTGAATTTTTCTATTTGTTTATTGCATTTAATTGAAGACCCATCCTCAACAATAATAATCTCAAAATTTTTATTTGTTTGTTTAGTTAAACTATCAAGCAATTCCTCTATTTCAGATGGTCTATTGAAAACAGGGACTATTATTGATATCTGAATTTGCTGCCTTTTTAACACTTCCATATTTTCTAACCCGAGTTATTTACATATTTTAATCACTCAAATCTATCTAATTTTATATTGCGAATTAAACTTTTAAAGTTCTATTTTCTACACTATAAAAACTTGTTTTGTTGGTTTCTTTTTAATTTTTGGTTAAGTTCTAATAATAACTGCATTTTGTTTAAACTGCCAGAATAACTCATACCCTTGATTTGCTGTTGCAATGGTAACAAGCCACATGTAAATTTTATTGATATTGTCATTTAGATTCTTACCG
>Ga0247836_1004479_pt1 | contig 17419 bp, 14 predicted proteins | sample LaCruzMarch2015__4_FD_187116 | JGI IMG/M metagenome (GOLD analysis project Ga0247836, IMG submission 187116) | Freshwater microbial communities from meromictic Lake La Cruz, Castile-La Mancha, Spain - LaCruzMarch2015_14m | ecosystem: Environmental > Aquatic > Freshwater > Lake | place: Spain... | reverse complement strand
GCATCGGCGTCAACTGGGGCAGCCTGGATCAGGATCTGATCGTGCGCATGATGGATGAAAATGCCCGCAGCGCCGCTCCCCTATCGGCCGAGCGCGTGATGCACGAGGCCATGGTGGAATCCGCGGTCGCCAATGCCGCGCGCGCCGTGGAGCTGGGCCTGCCCAAGGACCACGTCATCCTGTCCTGCAAGATGAGCGGCGTGCAGGATCTGATCGCCGTCTACCGCATGCTGGCCGCCCGTTCGGACCACGCCCTGCATCTGGGATTGACCGAGGCCGGGATGGGCTCCAAGGGAATCGTCGCCTCCACCGCGGCCCTGGCCGTGCTGTTGCAGGAAGGCATCGGCGACACCATCCGCGTCTCGCTCACCCCGGCGCCGGGGGAGGCGCGCACCCGCGAGGTGCAGGTGGCGCAGGAAATCCTCCAGACCATGGGCCTGCGCTCCTTCGCCCCCATGGTCACCGCCTGCCCCGGCTGCGGACGCACCACCAGCGACACCTTCCAGCACCTGGCCCAGGACATCCAGGGCTACCTGCGCGAACAGATGCCGCACTGGCGTTCCCGCTATCCGGGGGTGGAAACGCTCCAGGTCGCGGTGATGGGCTGCGTGGTGAACGGCCCCGGCGAGAGCAAACACGCCAACATCGGCATCAGCCTGCCGGGCAACGGCGAGCGCCCGTCGGCGCCCGTCTTCGTCGACGGCGAGAAGGTCGCCACCCTCAAGGGCGACGATATCACCGCGCAATTCAAGCGCATGGTGGACGACTACGTCGAGCGGCGTTATGGCTGAGGGAACCTGTTCCGGCCTTGATCGCCATGCCGGCCGCAACCAGACCGGAGGTCAAGGCGTCAACGTGAAAGTCGCGCAGCGACCCTGTGGGAGCGGCGTCCCGCCGCGACGGGCCGGCCGCGGAGCCGCATCGCGGCGGGACGCCGCTCCCACAAGGTTCCGGACTGACTTTGACGTTCAACGGCAACCGTAGGGGCGACTGTAGGGGCGACTTTAGTCGCCCCTAAACGTCGGCAGCCAGTAGGTTGCCGTGAGCGAGCGCGAACCCCAACGCTCGCCCGAGGCGGCGTGACCCGAGGCGACCAGAAAACACAGTTCTCACACAAAGATCACAAAGGTCTTCAACGAACGCGGCCCAGCAAGTCACCCGCGCAATAATCGGCCAGACGCTGCCAATGATTTCTTTTCCTTTGTGTTCTTTGTGTCTTTGTGTGAGCAATTCCCGGTCTTAGGTTCAACCATCCTGTCACCCGAGGAGCACCCCATGTTCAAGAAGCTGATTCCGCTTGCCCTGATCGCCGTCTGCACCCCCGCCCTGGCCGCGGAGCCCATGGTGATCCAGGTCAAACGCCTGTCGCTGGATACCGCGCTCAAGATCGCCCAGGGCAGCATCGCCGCCTGCCGCGAGAAAGGCATACAGATCGGCGTCACCGTGGTGGATCGCGACGGCACGGTGCAGGTCACGCTGCGCGACACCATCGCCGCACCCATCACGGTGCCGATCAGTGAGCAGAAGGCGCGCACCGCGGTCAACTTCAATGCCGCCACCTCCGCCATGAAGGACCGCGCCAACAGCCCCATCGGCCGCATCGACGGCTTGGTGATGTCCGCCGGCGGCGTGCCGATCCTGGTCGGCGGATCGGCTCTGGCCGGCGGGGTGGGCGTCAGCGGCGCACCGGCCGGCGAAACCGATGAGGAATGCGCCTTGGCCGGCGTCGCCAAGGTGCAAGAGGATTTGGATTTGGCGATGTAGCGGAGTTGCACGAGCCTACGGACGACCGCCATCTGTGTAGGGGCGACTTCAGTCGCCCCTAATCGGCAAAGGCAATGACGGCACGGATCGCGTCACCGCTGAGCGTCGGGAAATCCTGCAGTAGATCCTCGGTGTCCATGCCTTCCGCCAGACTGGCCAAGACCGTTCGCACGGTAACGCGGGTCCCGGTCACGACCGGCTGGCCGCCGCAAATGGCGGGGTCGCGCGTGATATAGGGCTGGTCGTTCACGGGCATGGTCTTCTCCGTTCATGGGTTCGATGCGGTCAGGCCCGGCGTATTCGCAACCCGGCTCGTTCCTACAGGATTTCCTTTAAGGTATCCGATCATGAGCAAACTCAGCATCTATCGGCTAAAGCCTCGACCTCCGGTTTTCTTGCGGCCGGAACGATGCTCAAGGCCAGCAGATAACACATTAAAAAACATTGGCGGCTTGGCGTGAGATCTGCTCTTTTTCGGCGCACCGGAACCGGCACCTGGCCGGCCTGGGCTTCACGGTTCCTAAGATTGGGCGCAACGGAAGCCCAAGTCGGCATCGCGGTCATCGGGCGCGAGCCTGCGGCGATAGGCGCAACGGCAGAAGCGCGCGAAATTGAGCCAGGAACCGCCACGGACCACCCGGACCCCGCCAACGTCCAGCGGACCGACCGGGTCCGGCTCCCACCGCGCGTCATAGGTGCGATTGCCATCGGCGCACCATTCCCAGACGTTGCCAAGCATGTCGAAAAGACCCCAGGAGTTCGATTCCTTACCGGCGACTGGGTGGGTCCCGGAGCGCGCACTCGGATGCTGCATTTCAGGCCAACGGGACGAATCCTCGCCTTCCGCCAGATCGAATCCGACCCCGCTGTTACCGCCATACCAAGCGATGCGGTCCAGCGCCGGAGCATTGTTTAGACCCAGAATCTCGATCGGTCCCTGGTAGAGTGCCTCCCCGGTCCCCGCCCGGCAGGCATGTTCCCATTGCGCCTCGGTCGGCAGAACCAGTTCGAGCCCAGGGCGTTCGCCGTTGATCGTCGCAAGAAACCGTTGCACATCGTCCCAACTCACCCGCTCCACCGGCCGGTCCGGGCTTTGGAAACGGCTGGGGTTCTTGCCCATGACCCGGGTCCAAAGCGCTTGGGTGCACGGGGTATCAAACAGCCAGAAGCCGCGCCCGATCTGCACGACATGCTGCGGACCCTCGTCGCTGTCGCGGCCCGGCTCGTCCTCCGGTGAGCCCATGCGGAAGACTCCGGCGGGGATCCAGCGCAGGCGCTGCACCAGGTCGCCGAGGCTGAAGGCGGCAAAGACGCCGAAGCGGTCCTCCCCCCAGGCGCTGGCCCAGGCGGGCGCCGACCCCGTGACCAAGGGGTGTGGGGAGGGGTCGATGGAGCGCGGCGGGGCGGTGGGCAGCATTTAGAAAAACCCAGGAATTCCTCACACATCGTCGCTTTCCGTTGGGCGCAGCCAGCCTTTGAGCCGACCCCAGAGCCCAGCCACGTCCGCACGCCGGACCTGCCGCCGCCCGGTCTGATCCACCGCGGGCTGGGCAGCGGCAGGTCCAGCGCGCTCCGCGGCCGGCCCGACCGGCTCACGGACCTGAACTCGAGCACAACGGAAACCCAGGTGATTGTCGTGGACATCTGGCGCGTGCCTCCGGCGGTAAGCGCAACGGCAGTAGCGCGCGCCGTTGCTCCACGAACCGCCACGGACTATCCGGGCCGCGCCAGCAGCATTGGACGGCCAAGCGGAACCGTCCGCGGGTGCATTATCGTACCCGTCATGCCAGGCATCTTCCACCCACTCCAAGACGTTGCCGAGCAGATCGTAGAACCCCCAGTCATTGGGCAGTTTGCCCTTGACCGGATGGGTCCCGGCCTTGCCCCCAGGGTACTGCAAATCCTTCTGCCAAGACCTGTCTTGCCCGTTGGCGAGTTCGAAACCGACGTTGCTGTTGCCGCCGTACCAGGCGATCCCGTCTAGGGCCGGAGCATTGGCATCGCCCAGAATCTCGATCGGGCCGGTATAGAGCGCGGAGTCGCTGCCGGCCCGGCAGGCATATTCCCATTGCGACTCGCTCGGCAGCACGAAGCGCTCGTCGGCGGCGTCGGCACCGGCAAGACGCCGATTCAGAGCGGCGACGAAGCCTTGCGCGTCGGCCCAACTCACCCCTTCCACCGGCCGATCCGGGGTCTTGAAGGTGCTCGGGTTCCCGCCCATCAAGGCCTCCCACAGGGCCTGGGTGCAGGGGGTATCGAAGAGCCAATAGCCCGCGCCAAGCGTCACCGGATGGCGCGGACCTTCCCGGTCATACCGTCCCGGCTCGTCGTCCGGCGACCCCATGAGAAAGCGCCCCGGCGGGCACCAGCGCAGGCACTGGATGACCGGCTGGCCGCCGCCCGTGTCGGGCTCAATGGCGATCTCGGCCCAGAGGCCGAAGCGGTCACGGCCCATGGCGCTGGCCCAGGCGGGGCGCGGGATCCGGCGCAGGGTAAGAATCTCGCGCTCGGTGCGCACCTCGACCGCGAGGGCGTCGGGCAGCACCACGGCTGCGGGCACGGCGCTGTCCAGGCGCAGACACTCCGACCCGCCGAAGTCCGCTCCGCTGCCTCCGGCCCCTGCCGGCCCGCCTGGCTCACGAACCTGAACTCGGGCGCAACGGAAACCGAGGAAGTCGAAACGGACAGCGGGCGCGAACCTTTGGCGGAAGGCGCAACGGCAGTTGCGCGCGCGGTCGTCCGAGGCACCGCTGCGGATAACCCGGCTCGCGCCAGTGGCAGCAAGCCACGCCGAACCATCGGTCGGCGCACCGGAATAGTCGGCGTGCCAATGGTCTTCGACCCACTCCCTGACATTGCCCAACATATCGTAGAGGCCCCAGGGGTTCGGCTGCTTCTCGCCCACCGGGTGGGTGCCGGACTTGGGGTTGGGATACTGCTGCTCCTTCCAATCTGACGAGTCGTACCCGTTTGCCAGCTCAAAGCCAACCCCGCTGTTGCCGCCGTACCAGGCGATCGGGTCCAGGGCCGGAGCGTTGAGCTCGCCCAGAATGTCGATGGGGCCGGTATAGAGTGCGCTGTCTGTTCCGGCCCGGCAGGCATATTCCCACTGGGCCTCGGTCGGCAGGGTCAAATCGAGTCCGGGGACCAGCCCATTGAGGCGGGTAATGAATCCCTGGACATCCTCCCAACTCACCTGCTCCACCGGCCGATCGGGACTTCGAAACCAGCTCGGGTTGGCGCCCGTCACGGCCGTCCACAGGGCCTGGGTGCAGGGGGTGTCGAAGAGCCAGAAGCCGTCCCCGATCGTCACCTGATACCGCGGGCTTTCGTCCTCCCAACGCCCCGGCTCATCCTCCGGCGAGCCCATCAGGAAGGTGCCCGGCGCGATCCAGCGCAGGCGCTGCACGACGCGGCAGCCGGTCGGGTCCGGTACCGAAAATTCGACCCAGTCGCCGTACGCGTCCGCGCCCCGGCGATCCGCCCAGGGGGGCAGGTCATCCAGGGGCACGACCTGAACCAGTCCGCTGCCGCTCTCGATGCGTCCAAGCGGGCTGCGCCCGGCGCGGCCCGCGGGTGCACCGCCAACCACGGTGACCTCCAGGCAGTCCGCGGATTGGCAGAGTTCCAGGTGGCGGACGGCACCCACGGGGGCAAAGGCGGGGTCGAACCCGGCCGGCGGCCGGTAGCCGGGATCCTGCGCGTGCACCGCCCAGGACAGACGTTGCAGCGCTTCCCCGACGCCACCGGCGGACCAAGCGTGCTCGGGCAGGCGCCGCTCGCATCGGCGGTACCAGGCAAGCGCCGCACCCGGCACCCCACCCGGCAGGACGGCGCGCGCCCGTTGGCTGAGTTGGCGAAAGAAGCGTTCGGCCAGTTCCAGATCGCCGGCCTCGGGCAGCAAGGCGCGCGAGCGCAGGGCGAGCGACAGGATCTCCTCAAACCACAGTTCCTGAGGGGCGTGCTTGCGCCAGACGCGCAGCAGGGCGAGCACCTGCCGCTGGAGTTCAGGCGGCTCGTCGGCAAAGTCGGCGCGCAGCCGCGCGGCGGACTGGGGGTCCAGCGTCGCGCCGGCAGCAGCGGCACTGATCACCGCGGGGTGCTGCCAGGCATCCAGCTCGGTGCCGGCGTCGGCCTCGGCGGCGGGCAGCAGCAGGCGCACGGCGCGCAGGAATCCGGGCTCGATGCGCACGGCGGGCGAGACCAGGCGCAGCAGGCGTTCCGCGCGGGCGTCGAGGCTGTCGGGGGGTGCATTGTTGTCGGGGGGTGCGCCGGTCCGCACAGCGGACCCTACGGCCCCCCGTAGGGTCCGCTGCGCGGACCGCTCCCCGTACCGCTCCCCCCCCGCCCGCTCCCAAGGAATCAACTCCCAGGCATCGCGCAGCCCCGGTCCGTAGCGCGACAGCGGCAGCGGGGTCAGTGCGACCGCACGGCAACCGGCCGCGCGCAGTGCGGCCCCCAGGCGCAGCCAGTGTCGCGGCACCGCCGGATCGCCTCGTTGCGCACCGCCCAGGTCCCCGAGCACCAGCACCAGGGAACCGGGCGGCGGCATCCGGTAGGCCAGGGTGTGGCCATCGCGCCCGAGCAGCCGCGGCCGGTCCAGGTCCTCCCACAGGATGCCGCGCTCCAGCGCGTGGATCGGCAGCAATGACGCCAGGCGCCGGGCGACGACATCCTGATCAGTCCAAATGGGTACCAGGCGCTCGCTGCGGTCGACGATGAGCTGCACGCGCGGACTCCAGCGCAGACGCCGCTCGTAGGGCACGCGGGCGAGTTGGCGCCCGCGACTGACCAGGGCGACGATCCGCGCCACGTCGGGCGTGCGGGTCGCGACCCTGGCGGCGGCGCGGGTGCGCAGGCGCGGTTGAAGCAGCCGCCAGGGGCAGAGCAGGCGGATCGCCGGGTCTTCGCCGGGACGCCCGGTCCAACGCACCTCGGCGATCGGCAGCGGCGTTTCAGGCGCGGCCGGATCGGTCAGGGGCCGGTACTCGGTCGCCTGCCAGAAGCGCGCGGGGAGCAGTGTGCTAGCTTGGGGCGTCGGCGCCGTCGTGGGGGCCTCGGCCCCGAACGCAACCAGCCGAAGGACGCAACTACCCTGACTCGTCTCCGGACGCGCCCGGGGCACATAGCCGAGCAGCGCCGCGGTGATGTCGAGCAGCCGCGGGTCCGCGGCGGCGAGCGCTCGCACCAGGTCGGCGCGCCCGCCGGCGGCCAGTGGCGTCACGTTTCCTCCGGGTCGACCCCGGCGACGGACTCGGGGTGTTTCCTGAGCACGAAACCCGCCACCTGGTCCAGGATGTCCGCGGCGGTGAGCCCGGCGGCGCCTGGTCCCGCCCCGGCCAGCGCGAGCACGGCGCGCACCAGGTCCAGATATTCAGCCTGGCCGGGCAGCGGCAGCCAGTGTTCGCGCCGGGCGATCTCGCGATCCTCGACCAGGAGGTCTGCGGCGCGGCGCAGGATCTCCGGGTCCGCCCCTGGGAAGTGCGCGGCGGCGCGCCCCATGAGCTGATCGATGAGCCGCTCGCGCTCGCGCGGCAGACGCAGGTGCAGGACGAGGCAGCGGCGCAGGAAGGCATCCGGCAAGGTGCGCTCCTCGTTGGTGGTAATGACCACCAGCGGCGGTTCGCCCACCGCGGTCACCGGGGTCTGGCGGCCGAAGGGCGTGAAGCTGCCAGCGCCCAGTGCTTCGAGCAGCCCGTTGGGCACGTCGCTCTCGGCCTTGTCGATCTCGTCGATGAGGACCAGGGCACCCTTGTCGGGGTCGCCCTCGTCGGGCTGGGGCGGGGACTCGATCCCCAGTGCGTGCGCCTGCACCAGGGCGCCGCTCCAGTCGAAGGCCCACCAGAGTGCGCGGGGCTGAACATAGCGGGAGACCGCCAGCCGCACGCGCGCCGCCGCCTCCAACACCTGCCAATCCGCCGCGCAGGCATCCGCAGCCTGGACCGGGTCCGGAGGCGCCCGGCGCACGCCGAAGGCGCCCAGGGCGCCGAAGATCTGGGCGTCGGCCAGCCGGGCCACGGCGTCGAAATGCCACAGCAAATCGCGCGATTCGGTCCGCGAATCCACCACCTGAGAGAGAAAGACCCGGCCCAGTGCTTTGGCTGCCGCCCGCGCCAACTGGCTCTTGCCGATCCCCGGCTCGCCGCGCACCAGGAGCGGGCGCCTGGCCGCCAGGGCGGCATTGACGGCGTCGATCTCCTCCGCGGCCAGGACATGGACTTGCTCGGGCACGGTAGCCGAACCGGTCAAGCGGACGATGGTTCCGGGTTTGGCGTAGAGGTAGCTCATAGGCGCTGCGGTCGCTGTTTGGGGAGCAGGTCGAGGAAGGGCCGGAAGCGATCGAATTCACTGTCCTCATGCTCGAAGGCTCTGCTCAGCTCGATACACATGAGTCCCGGATAACGCGTACGCAGGGTACGGGCGACCTCGCACAGGCGTTGGTGGTCATCAGCCTCCTCCGGAGCACGGAGGATCAGGTAATGCGTCCGGCCCGTGTCGGCCTGGCGCTTGATCTCGCGGGCGGCCAGGGCTTGGCGTTGGGCGTCACTGCGTTTGGCATCGGTCCCCGAGCGCGCGGCAAAGCGCGCGATCATGAAGCCGTCGACCGCGCGCTCCAAGGCAAGACGGGCATGGTCCGAGTCCAGCGCGAGCTTGTGTGCCAGGTGCTCCTCGATGGCCGCCATCGCCTGCCGCCCGTCCTCGTCGAAGCCGCACTCCGGGGGCTCGGGCAGACACAGCCGGCCCTTCGGGAAATGGTTGTCGTCGCGGCGGGCGCACAGATCCAACGGACGCCGGTCGGCGCCGGCCATGACGATCTCAGCCACGGTGTGGTGATAGGCGGGGAGTGCGAGCAGCCCGGCCTGCGCATCGCCGCAAGCACCGCGCACGGTCTCGACGACCCCGTGGTCATAGACCGCGGGCAAGATGGCGCGCACCGCGTCGGCAATGGCCTGGGCCGCCTCGGGCTGGGTCGCGACGCGCTTGCGATAGGCGCGATCGGCGACCGCGACGACCTGATCGATCTCCAAACCCAGCAGGCGTTGGGCCAAGAGCGCCGCGCGCTCGGGGCTGGTCAGACCTTCGATGTCCTTTGCGGGAACCGGGATCTCGTCTGCAAGGGTCTCGACGGCATCCCGAGCCTTGGCCAACGCGGCACACACTGCCTGCTCCAAGGCATCACGCCGATCTTTACGTTGCTGATACCCAATCTGCTCGCAAAAGTCCGGCGCTTCACGCAGCAGCCGCCAAATGGGCACCGCGGACAGACGCCGCGCCTTGACGTCCTTCGGCACAGAGACGATCACGCCGAAGATGCGCGAGTCGACGAACACCGGACTGCCGGAGACGCCCTGGCGTCGGCGTCCTCGGGACCCGCGGTCTCGTCCACGTCGAACCGATCCGCGCGGTCGATGTCGGCCTTGATTGAGCCGCCCATACCGAACGACTCGCGCACTCCGTCGCGCTTGCCGCCGACCCGCGGAAAGCCGACGCTGTACCACTGCGCATTGGGCACCGGGCGTTCTTCACTGAGGAAGGCGCCCCAGTGGTCGATGTGCTCCGGCAGGGTGCAGGCGAGCAGGGCCAGGTCCCAGCCCTGGTCTTCCCAGACAATGTCCCCAACCGGGCGCCAGCACGGATCAACGTCCCGGCAGCGCCAGCGGATTTCGATGGGGTGTTTCGGGTCACGACCGGGGGCGGGAAACAACGGATGGCGGGCGGTGAGGATGCGGTCGCGGGCGATCGGATAGCCGGTCGCGAATTGGCCCTCCTCGCCATTGGTTCCGCACTCGGGCACGAAGATCTCGACTACCAGGTCCTGGATCACCGCGGCACCTGCGCAGGCTTCGTGGGCTGGAGGCTATTTCTTGTCGCGATCCGAGACCAGGGTGTCGCTGCCATCGGGGTTGATCGGGGCGAGCTTGAGACGCAGGGTCTGGACATTCTCCAGTTCACGCCCGGCATCCACTCCGAATTCGCCCACGCAGAATTTAAGACCGGCTTTGACGCCGCCTTTACTGGTGACACCGACCTTGATTTCGAGGTCGATGGCATCGACACGAAACCGTAAGGACTCCGCTGCCGCCTCTTTTTGCGCCCGCGCCAGTTCTCTGCGCAACCCCACCAGCACGTCCGCGAGCTCGATCTCCGCCATGTCTACTCTCCTGTTGCTGTTCGGTCTGTGCCAGAATACCGCGCGCCGCGGCTTTCTTCCAATACCTGCAAGATCACCAGTGACCCCTGGTGGATGCGGCGCGCGCGACCACCGTGCCGGGTCCCTGACACCGAGCGGCGCGCCTTATCCACCCTACAACGGAGCCCGTTTTCGTAGGGTGGATTATGCTGAAAAGCCGCGCGGAGACATCATGGCCGCTACCAACTTCAAGACTGAGAACAACACCTTTCGCAAGCTCATCGGGAACGGCCTGACCTACCGCATCCCGCGGTTTCAACGTGATTACAGTTGGACGGACGAGGAGTGGGAGGATCTGTGGCTCGACCTGCTGGGTACCCTGCAACCCGGCGGCGAACCGGCTCATTACATGGGGTATCTCGTCCTGCAATCGCCAGACGATAAATTCTTCGAGGTTATTGATGGTCAGCAGCGCCTGACCACCGTCACCATCGTCATTCTGGCTATTCTGAAGCACCTGCAACGTCTGGTGGATGCTGGCAAGGAGCCCGTCGCCAACGCGCAGCGCGTCACGCAGATCCGTCAGACTTACATCGGCTATCTTGACCCGGTCACCCTGGTCTCGCGCCCCAAGCTCGTCCTCAACCGCAACAACAACAGCTACTTTCAAGACTATCTGGTCCCGTTGGGACACCTGCCGCGACGCGGCTTTCGCGCCTCGGAACATCTGTTGCGCAAGGCGTTCGAGTGGTTCGACAAGCGGATCGGTGAGATCCTCAAACAAGAAACCGGAGACCAGGGCCGCCGCCTCGCCCAACTGGTGGAAGACTTGAGTGACCGACTCTTCTTCACCGTGATCACCGTCACTGACGAACTCAACGCCTACAAGGTCTTCGAGACGCTCAACGCCCGCGGTGTGCGACTCTCCGCTACCGATCTGCTCAAGAACTATCTGTTCTCGGTGCTGGATCGCGGCGGCCAAAACGACCACGAACTGCGCAGCCTCGAAGGGCGTTGGGAGTCCATGCTCGGGCGCCTAGGCGCGGAGAGCTTTCCGGATTTTCTGCGCATGCACTGGAACAGCCGCCGCGATTTCGCCCGTCAGGCGGAGCTGTTCAAGACCATTCGCGGACACATCAAGACCCGTGAGGCCGTGTTCCAACTCCTGCGCGACATGGACGAGGATCTCGATGCTTACCTGGCGCTGACGTCCCCGGAAGTGTCGGACTGGTCAAGGGACCTCAAAGGCCTGGCCGGCACACTGCGCACGTTCAATGTGCGCCAGCCGTTTCCGTTACTGCTCGCGGGTCGACGCGCCTTCACCGACACCGATTTCGCGGGACTGGTGCGCGCCTGCGTCGTCATTTCGCTACGCTACAATGTCATCTGCGGCTATAGCCCCGCCGAGCAGGAACGCATCTATAACAAGGTCGCCGCGCAGATCGCCAGCGGCGGCATTGCCGCCCTCGGCGCGGCCCTCGGTGCAATGGCGGGCATCTACCCGGACGATGCGCCATTCCGCGCCGCCTTCGCCGATAAAACCATCCGCACCACCCAGTCCCGCAACAATCGCGTGGCCCGCTATATCCTCTGCAACTTGGAGCGGCACCTGGCGCCCGAGCATGGGCTCGACTTCACCAGCGACGCCTTCACCCTGGAGCATGTCTTGCCCCAGAACCCCCAGGAGGGCTGGGACAGGTTCACCGACGAAGAGACGGAGGCACTGGTCTACCGGTTGGGCAATATGACGCTGATGCAGACCGGTACCAATCGGAATCTGGGCAATGCCACCTACGCCGTCAAACGCGACGCCTATGCGCACAGCGGCTTTGCGATGACCCGTCAGTTGGCTCAGGACTTCGCGGAATGGACGCCGGAGCGCATCGCGGCCCGGCAACTGTGGATGGCCAACCAGGCCACGGCGATCTGGCGTATTGCGCAGCTTGGGTGAGGTGCCTGGTCCGCACAGCGGACCCTACGGTCAAGTGCCTGGTCCGCACAGCGGACCCTACGGTCAAGTGCCTGGTCCGCGCAGCGGACCCTACGGTCAGGCCGCGATTCGTGGGGCGCGGAACGGATGACGGGCTAGGGTTTTTGGTCACCCCGCGCCTCCTCGCCGTCGACGACACAAAAGAACCGGCAGCGGATGCCGTCGATCTCGATCTGATCCCCGTCGGTGAGTTGCACCGCGTCGTCGCCCCGCAGGAAGCGCTGACCTACCTGGACCTGGTTGGCTTCCCCGATGCGGCTGAGGATGTAGTGCGTGTCGCGATGGGCGATGATGACCTCGTGGCCGCCGATGCGATTCAGGCGGGTGACCGCCCGCCAGATGGGAATCACCTGCCCGAGGTGCGATCCGCTTTGGACCTGCAGATAGGCCGGCAGCAGGTCCGGCACTTCCGACGAATCATCGCGCTGCGGGTTTGGCCGGGCCGGCAGCGTCAATTGCGGTGCGTCCTCATCGGTCAGCGAGACGCTCAGGGTGTGCTTGCCGACCAGAATCAAATCGCCGTCCGCCAGCGGACTGTAATCGACTCGCGTGCCGTTGCGAAACACGGGGTGCGCCGGGTCCAGCGCGGTCAAGGTCAGGCTCTCCTCGGCCTGTTCGATCCGCGCATGCCGGGGGGCGACGGCCAGACTATCGATGCATATCGCGCAGTCAGGATCCCGTCCGATGATCAAGGACACCGCTTCCAGGCGGTAAACCGCAAGCAGACGACCCTTGAACGTCAGGGTAAGTTTGGCCATGCGGTTTCCTGCACGAGTGGATGAACGACGTTGCCGACGGATACGGGCAACCCAGGAAGCCTAGGCTACGGGGCAGGAAGTATATAGCAACTGCGAGGCGGCGATATCCTCAACCGGGGGCCAGCAGCAATTCCAAATTTGAGGGTCTCGTGCGACCCCTGGTGGATGCGGCGCGCACAACCGGCGTGCCGCGTCCCGAACCTTGTGCCGCGCGCCTTATCCACCCTACAACAGCGCCGGTTTTGTAGGGTGGATAAGCGCAGCGCATCCACCATCAGCCACGCCGACGGCTCCGTGCCGGCGGCTCCCGTCCAGATTTGGAACTGCCGCGGGGCCGGGCAAGCAGCCTGCCCGCCCCCCGCCTTACCCCGGCCGCTCCTGACGCCATCCCTTGCGTGTCGCGCGGGGCGGAACTTTGACGGTCTTGACGGCGTTTTCCGTGGTCTGCACGATTTCGAGCGGATGACCATGCAGTTTGAGGCTGGTGCCGGATTCCGGAATGGTTTCCAGGTAGTCCAGGACCAGCCCGTTGAGTGTCTTGGGACCATCGGTCGGCAACTCCCAGCGCAAGGCCCGGTTGAGGTCGCGCACACCGATGCCGCAGTCCACCAGGATGCTGCCGTCCGCGGTCCGATGGATTTCAGGGATGCTATCCGAGGGGTCGGTGGTGAATTCGCCGACGATCTCCTCCAGCAGGTCCACCAGGGTGATCAGACCCATGAAGTCGCCGTATTCGTCGACGACCAGTGCGATCCGCTGTTTCTCGCGCTGAAAGTTCAGCAGCTGCTGGTAGAGCGGCGTTCCCTCGGGAACGAAATAGGGCGGCTGGGCGATAGCGCGCAGGTGCTCCTTGCCGAGTCCCTGATCGAGCATGGCATGCAGCGCATGACGTGCGTGCACGACTCCGATCACATTGTCGATACCGCCGTCGAACAGCGGCAGGCGGGTGTAGCCGGCGTTGCGGATGGCCTGGCTGATCTCATCCGCCGGGTCCTGGATGTCGATGCCTTCGACCTCGTTGCGGGGGATCATGATGTCCTCCACGGTGGCGTGCTCCAGGTCGAGGATGGCGAGCAGCATGGAGCGGCTGCGTTCCGGGATCATGGCGCCGGCCTCGGTGACGACGGTGCGCAGTTCCTCCCGGCTCAAGGCCGTACCGGGTCCGGATGACAGGGGCACGCCGATCATGCGCAACAGGCCGTTGGCGATCAGATTGACCAACCAGACCAGGGGATACAGCAGTTTGAGCAAGGGGCCATAAACATAGGCGGCCGGGTAGGCGAGGCGCTCCGGGTCCAGGGTGGCCAGGGTCTTGGGGGTGACCTCGCCGAAGATCAGGATCACGAAGGTCAGGAGTCCGGCGGCGATACCGATGGCCGCATCGCCGCCGAGTCGCAGGGCGATGACGGTCGCAATCGATGAGGCCAGAATGTTGACGAAGTTGTTGCCGAGCAGGATCAGACCGATCAGTCGGTCCGGCCGTTCCAGCAATTTGCGGGCGAGGCGGGCACCGCGGTGACCCTGCTCGGCCCGGTGGCGCAGCCGGTAGCGGTTGATGGTCAGCAGGGCCGTCTCGGAGCCCGAGAAGAAGGCGGAGAGCAGGATCAGGATCAGCAGCAGGAGTAAGAGTCCGGTCAGCGGGATGTCGTTCACGATCGGCCGCCGAAGGACTCGGTTTGATAGCATGAGACCTTCAGCGTCTCACTCCAATAGTTGGCCGGGAGCCCGGCCTTGCGTTTGAGTTCGTTCAGGAACTGCCGCGGCTCAGGCAGTGACTCCCAGACCGCCGGCAGGAAGGTTCCGCGCGCCCAGCCGTCTTCCAGGATCAGGCCGTCGACGTGGGGCCGCAACTGGCGCAGGAGGTCCGGTTCGTCCCGGAAGGTCATCTGCCGCGGCGGCGTCAACATCGAGCAGTCCAGCTCCAGATCCTCCAGTTCCCAGGGCTCCAGCCGTCCGAACCTGGGGTCGCGGAAGGCCGCGGCGAAGGCATTGTCGGCCACGTCCAGGACCAGCGGCTGGCTGGCTTCCAGGTGACCGATGCAGCCGCGCAAGGCCCCGCGGCGATGCAGCGTGACGAAGGCGGCACGGGGTGCGCGCAGGACGTCGGGATAATCCGCGGGATTCGGCTGCAAGGGCGTGCCGACAGCGAGGCCGTGGCGGATCGACTCCCAGGCGACCTCGAGCAGCAGTCCGCGCGCGGCCGCATCCAGGGTATGTGCTTCAGAAGAGGGCATAGGCACCGTACCCGACCACCTGGTCACGAGGGCCGGCCGTATCGCCGGAGTTACGCAGGTCCAGGGTGCGCACCGACAGCCCGTGGCCGCGCGCCGCGAGCAGGAGCCCGGCCACCGGGGTGGCGCCGCAGGCACCGTCGTGGTGCAGCGCCTCGGGTGCGAGCCGCTCGATGGCGCTGCTGGTGGCCCGGTCGGCCCGTTGCGCGCTGGTATAGTCCAGATAGTGACTCAGGTCGGAACTGACGACGATCAGGGTCTCACCCCCGCCCCAAATCCGCTCCAGAAGCTGTGCCACCGCCTCGGGCGTCACGGCGCCCACGATCAGCGGAACGAGCCGAAAATCAGCGAGCAGGGTCTGGAGGAAAGGCAACTGCACCTCCAGGCAATGTTCGCCGTCGAAGGCCGCATCCAGCGGCTCGACCTGCGGCAGGTCCGCGAGGTCATCGAGCGCCGCGAGATCCAGCTCGACCGCACCCAGCGGGGTGATCAGACGCTCCGCCGTCGGATAGGCGATGCCGCGAAACGGCAGCCGGTGGGCCGGACCGAGCAGCACCACCCGGCTGATCCGGGCGGCGATCGGGGCGAGCTGGGCATAGGCCGAGGCGGCGATCGGCCCGGAGTACGGATATCCCGCGTGGGGCGCGATCAGCGCCTTGGGATGGGTCTGCGCGGTCGGCGCGACGGCCGCCAGCAAGGCGTCGACCTGACGGCGCAGCGTCATGGGATCGGCCGGGTAGAAGCGCCCGGCCACGGCCGGTTGACGATCGATCATCATATGCAACCCCCTTTTACAGGCCCGTCGATGTGGGCCGACTACTATTAAGTGTAGTGAAAGTGCCGCCGCGGGGCGAGTCGGACCGACCGAGCCGGCCCCGGACCACCCGCACCGCGCGTCTTTCAGATCGACCGACGCGCGCTTTCGCGTCGTCATCGCCGACAGTGTCAGGAGTTCCAACCCATGTCCAAGCATCCTACCCAATTCTGGCACGCGCTCCCGGACGGCCGGGTGCAGTGCGACGTCTGTCCGCGGGCCTGCCAACTGCACGAGGGCCAGCAAGGGTTCTGCTTCATGCGCGGCTGCCGCGACGGCGCCCTGGTCCTGGACGGCTACGGACGTTCCAGCGGCTTCTGTGTCGACCCCATCGAAAAGAAACCGCTCAACCACTTCCTGCCCGGTACACCGGTGCTTTCCTTCGGCACCGCCGGGTGCAATCTGGCCTGTCGCTTCTGTCAGAACTGGGACATGAGCAAGTCACGGGAGCAGGACACCCTGGCCGCGGCGGCGACCCCGGAGGCCATTGCCCGACGCGCGGCGCAGCTCGGCTGCCGCAGCGTCGCCTACACCTACAACGATCCGGTCATCTTCCTGGAGTATGCGGTGGATACCGCGGCGGCCTGCCGCGCACTCGGCATCCGTAACGTGGCGGTCACCGCGGGCTATGTGAGTCCGGGTGCCCGCGAGGTGTTTTTTGCCGCGATGGATGCGGCCAACGTGGATCTGAAGGCCTTCACCGAGGACTTCTATCACCGGGTCTGCGGCGCGCATCTGGCGCCGGTGTTGGACACCCTGCGCTACCTGCACCACGAGACCCAAGTCTGGGTCGAACTGACCACGCTGCTCATCCCCGGCTATAACGACAGCGACCAGGAACTGGACGCCATGACCTGCTGGGTGGTGGACAACCTCGGGGTGGACGTGCCGATGCATTTCACCGCCTACCATCCCGACTGGAAGCTGCGCGATGCCCCGCCGACCCCGCCCGCGACCCTGCGCCATGCCTGTGAGATCGCACGGCGTAACGGCGTGCGTTATGCCTATACCGGCAACGTCCACGACAGCGCCGGCGACAGCACCTGGTGCCGCCACTGCGGCGCCCTGCTGATCGAGCGGGATTGGTACCAGCTCGGCGCCTGGGGCCTCGACGACCAGGGCCGCTGCCGTTCGTGCGGCACGCCGCTGCCCGGTGTCTTCGAGGCGCGGCCGGGCACCTGGGGGCCGCGCCGCCTGCCGGTGAGCTTCGGTTAGAATCCAGGCGAGGGCGTCACTGGATCGCATCCTTCACGCCCTGGTCATTCGTGCTCTGTCCTCGATCCGGACCTGATCGCCATGCCGCCACAACTCTCGCTTTCCGGCCTCGTGCGCAACATACCGGTGCTCCTGTCGGCGCTCCTTTGCGCTGGTGCGAGCCTGGTCCTGGTCACGGCCAGGGCTGACCCCGGCGCGGTCTCGGCGGCTTGGCCGACGACGCTCTACAATCCCAAACCGCTGCCTGACGATGTGATCGTGCCGCTGCCGTGCGGGGGTGCGCTCGCCTTCCGGCCGGTGGCGACACCGGCCGGCAGCACGCGCACGGCGTTGGTCGGCGCCTTCACGAGCATGGGCGGGACAGCGGAGCAGCACCTGCTGATCGGCAAGTACGAGGTCACGACGCTGCAATATCTGACGGTCACGGCGCAGGCGGCGGGCGGGGCCTGCCCGCCGGCACCGGCACTGACCGGGGCGGCGGCGGTGACCGCGCAGGTCGGCGTGAGTCGGATCGAC
>Ga0247836_1004465_pt1 | contig 17466 bp, 9 predicted proteins | sample LaCruzMarch2015__4_FD_187116 | JGI IMG/M metagenome (GOLD analysis project Ga0247836, IMG submission 187116) | Freshwater microbial communities from meromictic Lake La Cruz, Castile-La Mancha, Spain - LaCruzMarch2015_14m | ecosystem: Environmental > Aquatic > Freshwater > Lake | place: Spain... | reverse complement strand
GTGGCAGCGCGCAAAGGTGGCGAGGTTCGCATTGTAGCTGCTGTCGAGTTGGCAAACTTGGAAACGGCACTGAGCGGAAAAGACTGGGCGGGCTGGTCTTTCTCCACTGACGTTGCGGTGCCGATGTATCTGGACCGTTGGGATCGCTTTGGGTTCCGTGCGTATTATCGCAGTTGGGCTGAGCCGCCCAAAGGCTCTTCTGGCGCGTCAGGGGCGACTGGTTATGACATTTTGAAAGAATTCCAGTTCGCGGAAGGGATGAACCGCATGGGCATCCTCACCCAAACAACAAGCAATCCGCTCGATACAGCCGGTGGTTTGAACAATGATGTTTGGTGGGACTGGATCGTCCCCCTGACCCAAGCGCATGGCCTGCCGCTCGGCTTGAATGTTAAGGTTGCCGAAGGCATCGAGGCAACATGGTTAACAAACCGTTATCGGAATGAGATGATGGAGCCGATGCCCCAGTTTGGAGGCACCTTTTTCAAGACCGGGTCGCCCTTCCACGGTGGGCGCGGCACCGCATCGTGGAACGCCACAGAGGCCAATCAAGTTCAGTTCGATATGGTCGAAACGCTCCTTCGGCGCTTTAAAGACCAACCGAATCTCGTCACCGTGCTTGAACCGCACGGCGAATTGAAGAACGTGGCACATTCGATTTTCGTGGAATACGGGCCAGTTGCGGACGCCGGATTCCAAACGTACCTGAAGACCCGCTACGCGGATGTCAAAGCTTTGAACGAGGCATGGGGGACCAGCTACGTCGACTGGAGCAAGGTGCGCGTTCCAGAAATCGCCGCATTTGCCGGATGGGGGAAAGACGCCATTGATCTGACTGGCGAATGGAAGGTCGCCTACGAGGAATTGGCACCGTCGCTCGCGGGCAAGGAAAAGGACCTGCTCTACTTTACGGACGCAAACTGGGCGAAGGTCATATCCACGGAACCCGCGCCGAAGGAGTGGTTCGCCAGCACATTCGACGATTCCGCGTGGGCCGCGATGCTGGCACCCGGTAACGATCAGAGCCTGATTATCCCGAGCCGCCCGGCCGTCCTGAGAAGGCATTTTTCCGTGCCGCAGGATTGGCTCAATGCCCACAAACAAGCCTGGTTGTATATCTGGGACATGAACTATTCCTCAGGCGACAAGTTCAAGGCGGTTCTCAACGACAAGCTGATCGATGAATCCGCGATGGAGCCCATGGTTCCGCACTGGACGGCAGTTGAAGTCAGCAAACTTTTACAACCGGAGAATAATGTCCTCGCGCTCCGTCTTCCAAAGGGAAAGCTGTCTTACCGCGTGTACCTCTCGGGAGAGGCCCCTCACGGATACCCTTACTTTGATAAAGAGCTCAACGCGCAGTGGTATGATTTCGCGATGTGGCATCGCTGGTTGCGCAAGGAGTCGGTGCGCCATGGGCTGGAAACAATCCGCAAGGTGCTCCCCGACCAGCAGGTCGTGCAGATGGCACCCGACGCCTATGTGGACGATATCAAGGAACTCGCGCGCCAATACGGCTCCAATTTTCACAACACCGGATATATGTCCTCGTTCTGGGCGGACTATCTGCCCTCCCTGATGCGGGGAACCAACTTGCCGGCATCCGTCGAGCCGGGAGGTCCGGCCACGGACATCAAGAGTTTCAAGCGGCAGCAGGGACTTTGGATGACGCAGGGTATTCAGGCCATCGACTACTTCATCCATATCGGTTCGTTGATGTGGAATGCCGACATACGGGAGCACTTGGAGAAGAACCTGCCCTTGTTTCGCATGGTGGGCAAATACCATGAGCCAAAGGCCGAGGTGGCTGCCCTTTACTCAACCGAAAACACGCGGCTCAATGGATTCCCCTGGGTTCTTGATCCGAACAAGGGCTTGTCCAGCGGCTACTGGAAATGGAATGTCCGAGGCAACCTACGCGACTATTATGCAAGCGACGGTTTGAGCGAGTCCTCCTTTGTAAATGGCGATGCAGCCGCCTACCGGGTGATCCTCGACACCAACACCTCCATCATGAGCGAGGAAATGGTTTCCGCCGTGGAGAAATATGTGCGTGACGGCGGTACGTTTGTGACCTTTGCACAGACTGGCCGCCACAGCACGGTGGAGGCCGATGTGTGGCCGATCTCGCGACTGACCGGTTACTCGGTCGAAAAGATCGATACGTTGCGTCCTAACGGTGGCATCCTGCAGTCAGGGAAGCTCTCCCTAGCTCCGGAACAGACGGTGCTTTCGGGTGCATGGGACGGCGTCCGCGCGAACGGCCTGCATCTGCGAAAGGTGGCTGCCGATGCCGAGAATGTCCTGCTCTGGGAAGACGGCAGCGTCGCCCTCGGGGTGCGTCGCCTCGGCGAGGGCTACATCGTTCAGGTCGGGTGCAAATTCACTGGAGATTCCATTCCGGATCGAATCGACCCGGAGCAGCGCAGTCCATCGAGCCTGCGTGCGATCCCCGCTAACAGCACCGACGCCCTGACGAATCTCATGGTGCAATTGCTGGAATGGCGGCGGATTGCGCCCCTGCCTTTCCGCTGGGAGGCCCACGGCGACGGCGTGATGGTGCGGCATTATGTTTCAAACAACGGACTCTACGATATCTGGACGCTCTGGAACCAAAACGAATCGCGTCCGATCAAGGGACAGCTGCAGCTTGCTGAAAAATCCACCTCCTGGGCTCTTGATGTCTTGGACAATGCCCCCGTGGCGATGGCGAGCGGCACTGTGACGGTGGATTTGCAACCCATGCAAACTCGGATGCTGATGACCCCCCGCAACGAGATCACGAAAGCTCCTGCCGCTTGGTTTTCCCTGCAGCGTGACTGGTGGCGCGGTACAACCCGAAGTGCTGCACCGCTGGCCGTCCCCGTTCAGGTGGACAACGTTCTCGACCTGACCGAAGGCTGGGCCTTCCATATCCTCTCAGCCGCAGAGAATCCAAGTGCGCTCGTGGCCCCGGCGGTGGACGATACCGCCTGGCCCCGGGTGCGTTTGACCTCATGGCCGACAACCGACTGGCCGGAGCCCAAAACGGTCGTTTTGCGGCGCCGCTTCACCATCCCGGAACATTGGAAAGGCGACGTCACGCTCACGATGGAGTCCAGTTCGGGCTCCTACTTCGCCGGGGAAGGGCAAATCTACCTGGATAGCAAAAGCATCGCTCCGAAATCCAAGGAGGGCATCGACGGCTTCACGGCGGAGTCGCTCAAGCCGGGCAGCACGCATGACCTGGCGATGGTGGTCACTTCGCCAAGAACCCTGTGCGGCGTGCGAGGCAATGCGTGGTTGTGGCTTTGGCCGGAGCCCGCAGCACGCGTCGATCTGGCGGGAGATTGGCAAGAGAGTACCGACGCTCTGCGCTGGGGCAAGTCCGTCCGGTTGCCCGGTAAGACGGATGCTTTCGTCATGAAGCGGATGGTGGCAGTGCCCGCGTCCTTTGCTGGCGTGGAAGATCCCCAGACTTATCTGGATATCGACGCCCAGGGGGAAATCATCGGGGCACTGGTCAACGGCAATTTCGTGCGCCGTTACCATCGCATAACGGCCGACCGGTTCCAACTCAGCGTGACTCCCTGGATTCGCCTCGGCGAGGAGAACGAGATCGAACTCGTGCGGCACTGGGACGAATCGCGCGGAGGTGTTGTTCGTTCCGTCGGCCTGAACATTTATCCAGAGCCATACTAAGCGGACGACCCCACGGTGTGTCTGAATCGAAATTACAAAGCCTGTCCATGACCCCACTGCCACCATCCGTATCTGAGTTGCCGCCACGGCGGGAGCGTTGCGTGATGCCTAATCTTTCGCCGAAAGCTGGGACCCGAAACGAGTCCCCGGATCTTACGTCCTTTGAACACCGCGCCGGGGAGTTCTTCAGTCGGACCGCTAAAGTCGCCACCACGTGGTTCGACGCCGAGGGCCAGTGGCTCCCTCTCTCCACGCCAGCCTCCACCCGAGATCGTTACTGGCTCTGCTTTGCGCTGTACGCGCAGGGTGCAACCAATTTGGCCGATGCCGTCATCCGTGCGGGCAGGACGCATGGTGTTGCTCATGGCGGCATGGCGGACCGTTCCTTCGACATCTTCCACACAAACATCGCCTGCGTGTTGCTCATCAAACACCGCAGTCGCATGGCTCCCGATGTCGTCGAAATGCTTGAACAGGTCGTCCGCAAGGGGCTCTGCTTCCTCCCCGGAAACCGTCAGCCTGATTACCAGTTCCACGGCTACAACGACAACATGCCGGCAAAGGCGACGATGGGCATCATCCTCGGCGGTGAAATGCTTGGCGACCACGACGCCGTCGAACATGGTCTCTGGAACCTCCGAAGTCTCCGCAATATGCTTTTCCGCCGGGGCATCAACAGTGAATACAACTCGCCTTCCTACACCCCGCTGACGATACACGCGATGGCTGAAATCGCCCACCACGCCAGAAACAAGGAAGCCCGTGATCTCGCATTGAAAATCGAACACCGCCTGTGGCTCGACCTCGCCGCCCGCTTTCACCCGGAAATCGGCATCGTCTCCGGGCCCTATTCGCGCGCGTACAACTGCGATACGATCGCGCACCTCTCCAGCGTTTCGGTCCTGATTTGGTTCGTCCTCGGCGATCTTTCCCGCCCATCGATTCTAGAAATCTTCAACTCCGAACACGGGTTCGTCCTCCATCAAAAAGGCGATCTTCCCCACAATATCATGAACCGATGCTGGACGGCCTCCGGCAACTATCATGTTCCTCCGGCAGCCCTGCGCATGTTCGCGTCGAAGTCCTACCCCTTCCGCGCCGTCGCCACCGCAGAGGCGGGCGACGGCGGGCCCGATGTCCCCGCTGGCCCCGTGCGCATTGAAACCTACCTTCAGAAAGACTACACGGTCGGCACTTCTTCCACGCACTTTCTAAGTGGGGAACAGTCGATGACGTACTTTGCCACCTTTAAAAGGAAATCGGAGGTCAATTCCTTCCGCGATATCGGGACCATCTTTCACAAGTTTACCGCGAATGACGAGGCACCCGGCTTGGTTCAGTTTGCAACCGATAACGCGGGCAATGCCTACACCAACTTCGGCGAGCAGGATAATCTCGATTCCAGGTGTCACATGCTGACCCTTCAGTCGGACAGTACGGTCATGCTTCACACGCAACCGGCACTCGGATTCGCCGGACTTGACGTCTCCCAACTTGCAATCGTTCTCCCCGCCCAAGCCGAGGCTGCCAAGCCCCGTCCCATCCGACGTCTCAACGAAATGCTCGTCTTCCCGGCGCACTTCTCCGGCGCGGACGAGGTGCGGATTGGCAATCGCCCCGCTTCTTCCTGGGCGGGCGAAGCCGCGTGTGGCGAATGGATCGGTGCCCGCATCGGGAAGCTCCTCGTTGCCGTCCGTCCCATGGCCTACACGGAGTCCCTCGGCAAACCCGTGGTCAGGCTTGAGAAGATTAATAATTACGAAGTCATTCGCACGACGTTCTACGAAGGTCCTGAACGCACCTTCACACGCGGCGAACTTAAGTTGGTGTTCGGAGGCTATGTCATCGAACACGCGGGAACCGACGAATATCACTCGCTCTCCGCATTCATGGGCGAGATATCGAAGTCACTGTTTACCGACTTCCACCTCACCACGCGGCGCATGCGTTACCGCCGTCCGAAGATGCCTGGACGCCCCGCACTCGAGATGGAACTCTCCACCAGCGCTTCTAGTCGCCTTCTGCGCTATGCTGTCATCAACGGGAGGTGCGTCTCGCAGGACGTTCGCGTCCACATCGACGGACTGGTGGACAAAGACATTCCCATCATTACCGACCCATGGACGTCCACTCCCTCCTACTTTCCCTGGGAGGAAATGTATGTCCCTTGGTGGGGTCTTAAGGGGACAATCGGAGACCGCGAGGCATAGTGCCCTCTAGCATGAGAGTCGCCGCATCTGTTGAGTTCAAAATGGCCCGTCGCCAAGGCGCAGCGAGGTCGGGTATTCGTTGCGATACGCGCTCCTTACAGACCACATCGGGTATTCGCATCGCCCGCGCTTTGGAGAATCCCAAAAGAGTCGCCAGCAGATGCGACGACTCTCATGTTACAGGGTACTAGAATGAAAAATCCGCAGACTAATTCGGAAATCGGCTACGACGACTGCTTTGACATCATTGTCATGGGCGGCGGGCCCTCGGGAGCTCATGCCGCCCTGGCGGCATCTCGGGCCGGGAACAAGGTGCTCCTCGTTGAGAAGCATGGTTTTCTTGGAGGCTCCCTGACGGCGATGGGCGTCGGCCCGATGATGAGCTTTCACAATCCTGCCGGAACGCAGGTGGTCGCAGGGCAGGCCGAGGAACTCGTGCAGAGGCTCATGGCGAAGAACGCGAGCCCGGGGCACATTCCGGACAGCGTGACCTATTGCAGCACGGTGACTCCTTTCGACAGTGAGGCACTCAAAGTCGAACTCGAGTCAATGATCACGGAGGCAGGGGGTGTCATCCTCTACCACACACACCTGGCCGCTGCGGAAACCGATGCCTCCGGGTGCCGGGCAACTCACGTCGCCCTGTGCAATAAGGCTGGGTTGCGCAACTATCGGGCCGAGGTTTTTATTGATGCCACTGGCGACGGGGACCTTTGCGTGGCCTTGGGGGCTCCCTTTGCCAAGGGAAGGGATGGGGACCATGCGATGCAACCGATGACCATGAATATGAAGGTCGGTAGCGTCGACATGGAGGCAATCCGTCAGGACGTGTTTGATCGTTCGGACGACTTCGAATTTGACCTGGGCATCGAAGAGGGATTGCGGCGTTTGCGTGAAACACCACGCGTTAGCCTGAAGGCCTATACGCGAACTTGGAAGCAAGCCAAGGAGCGTGGCGAAGTGAACGTGCCGCGCGAGTTTGTGCTCTTCTTCGAAACATCAACGCCTGGGGTAGTGATTGTTAACACCTCGCGCATCCAGGGGTTGGATGGAACGAACCCTTACGACCTGACTAAGGCGGAGATGGAAGGGCGTCGCCAGAATCAGGAAATTTTTCGATTTCTGAAAACCCACTGTCGTGGATTCGAGCGTGCCATCCGCGTGGACAGCGCCGCTCAAATTGGAGTTCGCGAAACGCGCCGCATTATGGGGCTTTATACTTTGACGGCGGACGACCTTCTCCAAGAGAAAGCCTTTCCGGACCCCATTGCTTTGGGCGGTTACCCTATTGACATTCACTCCCCCGACAAGGCGGAGACGATATCCGATCACCTAGCCGAAGACACTCGCTACCAGATTCCGATGCGTTCACTGCTGATGGAAAAGCCGGAGAACGTTATTGTGGCGGGGCGCTGTCTAAGTGCGACACACGAAGCGATGGCTGCCATTCGTGTCAGCCCTATCGCGATGGCTATTGGCCAGGCAGCAGGCGTTATGGCCGCCACAGCCGTTGCGACATCCTTGCCTGCCAACCAAGTGGAGTATGCTTTGGTTCGCAGAGCTTTGCTAACTGGGAAGGCATTGCTTCCCAGTGATTAGTCGAATTTACACTTCTCCCACGACTCGAGATTACCCCGCCCGACTCTTCCTGCGAATCGAGCATGGAACCGTAGGGTCCAACTGATTAACCTAGAAAGAGGAATGGAACCACAGAGTTACAGGATTTACACAGATAAAGCATTGAACTGGAGGAGCTTCTCTTCGGGACGGTCACCGGCAGTTGCTGACCTAATAAGTGACTTTCACTTATCGTGTAATGTTCTAATCTTGAGCAGGTTAACTCCGAAAAACAGCTCCCATTTTCCTTTTGCGTCCTCGCTGAATCGAGTGGGTAAAAGCAGCAGGCTGCGGAGCTTGGGAGTTGAGGCCTTTGCAGGTGCTGAGTGTTGCGGTCCTTGCGGCGAACGGCATCCTGCGCACCACCGGTGTGCGATTCGTTAGCCCAGCCCGTCAGGGCTGGGTGGGAAACCAAAGGGTGACTCCGGCCTGAAGGGACGGGATGGGTGGGGCGTGGCGTGCGGCCTACTCTAGCCCTGTCGCGGACTTTCAGGCCGCAGCTTCCGACACTGCAAAAAACCCAGCCCTTACGAGCTGGGCTAAGGAATGCCGGGCCGTCGGCCCTCGAATGGCGCGCCTCGGGTAAAGCCTTGCGAAACAGCCCTTCAAAAGCCTGTCTGGGCAAGCCTTCGGGGCGCAGGGGCCCCGCAATCAAGCCTTCTCCGGCGCACACAGAACGTCGAGGAGCCAGTTCGGGAGTACGTGAAGGACTGCTACAGTAAGCCTTCTTACCTGTGGATGTTTGGTTCTTCCGAGAAGTTCATGCCGAGGACCACAGAATTTCGCCGATGCTCGCCGATTTTATGAAAAAGGACCTAGCCTACGCCGTGCTCGGTGCCGCGACGGAAGGGCAGCGCGAACTTTGCCGTCTCCTCGTTGCCATACAAGAGCCTGGTTTTGAGCCGGGAGAAAATCTGCGCAAATCCTGGGAATCTGCGGTCATCCCACCCGTCCCCGGAACCACGCTTGACTCATCAGTAGTGAAGACCTTTGGGCAATGACATTGATTTCAGCAGCCTTTACGGTCTTCCAACAGCCCCGGTTGAGAAAGTCGGGCTTAATGTCCATTGCGCCTCCGGCGCACAAAGCCTCGCAAAAGTCGGAAACCAAAGCATAAGCATGAACTTTACGGATGATCCGGATGTTTTCGTTCATACCCTTTTACCAGTTGGGGAACACAGGGAATAACTTCATCTTTCTCTATCGCCGCGAGGATCTCGGGATGGACTTGGGCGAGACCGGATGGATCCAAGGGGTTGCATCTGCGGCGGTTACCGCGTTCGGCTTGCTGTCGCCCCGTTTTTTGACTGGTTGCAGTTCAATCGCGGTGCTTACCTTTAGCCAGCGTTGTTTGATTTGTTCGCTGGGCTTATCACCGTGAAAGTTTATTTCAACTGGAAGAGAAAGCACGAAAACGGCCCGCAGGAAACGGACCCTTTGTCCGCCGCGTGTGAGGGCAGCGAAGAATCAGTGGATGGTCCCAAGACATGAGAAACACAGACTGGTTTGAGGAAGCGCGTTACGGAATGTTCATCCACTGGGGGGCCTACTCGGTGGCGGCGCGTGGAGAATGGGCAGCTAACCGCGAACGGATCCCTCTGGAGGAATACACGAGTCTGTACGCGGAGAACTTTCGGGCTGAAAACTATGATCCCGCATCATGGGCTACGCTCGCCAAGGAATCCGGCATGGGATACGCGGTGCTAACGACCCGGCACCATGACGGGTTTGCACTCTGGCCCACGAAGACGAGCAGGTTTCATGCGGGGAATCTCGGGCCGAAACGCGACCTTGTCGCGGCATTCGTTTCCGCCTTTCGCGAGGCAGGGCTTCGCGTGGGGTTCTATTACTCGCCTGCGGACTGGTTTCATGTGGACTATCCGGGCCCCTACTTCAGGGACTGGCCGGGAGTGGACGATTGGAGGGGCAGGGAGGCCCGACAACGCTTCATCGCGTATTACCGCGAGCAACTGCGCGAGTTGATGACCCAGTATGGGAAAATCGATTACCTCTGGTATGACGGCTGCATCCCTAATGATCTGCAAAGCATGGAGGCCAACGAGGAGATGCTTCGTCTCCAGCCGCATTTGCTTATCAATGCGCGCAATGGCCCGCCGTGGCATGTGCAAGTGAGCGAACAGGCTATTAAGCCTGCGGCACCTGGAGTCGCATGGGAAGCCTGCATGACCCTCAACGACAACTGGGCCTACCATGCCGGAGACGCCAATTGGAAAGGCTCACGCCAAGTGATTCAAATGCTGACGGAAACCGCCTCCAAAGCGGGCAACCTGCTGCTGAATGTGGGGCCGAAATCCGATGGCACGATTCCCGAGGAATCGGCCGCGATCCTTCGCGAGGCAGGAGCATGGCTGAAGAAAAACGGGGAATCCATTTACAGTTCCTCGCGCTCCCCGTTCACCTGGAGCAATTGGGGTCGGGTCACCACGCGTGGCGGCAACGTGTATCTCCATATCTGGAACAGCACGGGAACAGATCTCTGCTTCGCGGAAATGAAGAACCGCGTGTTGTCCGCTAGATTTCTCGACGGCGGCGCGCCGGTCCGCTTCGAGCAGAGCGCAAACCGTCTGTTCCTGCGCGGCTTGCCTGTTCCTTTACCCAACCCCATCGCCACAACAATCGTCCTGCAAGTAGAAGGCGAGCCCGAGGCGATTACGCCGCAAACCTCGTTTTGGATTCCCGGCGAACCCACCGGTTAGTCTGTAAACCTAATAGCAGGAAGGGAACCACAGATTTACAGGATTTACACAGATGCAACATTGAACTGGAGGAACTTCGCTTAGGGAAGTCGACGAGGATGTTTTCATCCAATAGGTGGCTGGGGTTTTTTTTCGTGTAATATCCTCACACTGGGTAAGGCAACTCCGAAAAACAGGTCTCATTTTCCCATTTAGGGTAAAAGATCACAATCCTACAGGTGTCCGGCCAACTGAGCGAATGAAACGCTTTTTTGCACCCCGCACCGTCCCTTCCACATTTTACTTCCGCTCCAGCACAGCCTTGAGGAAGGGAGCCGTCCGGCTGCGTGTGGATTTCGCGACGATCTCCGGCGTATTTTCAACGACGATCTCGCCACCCTGCGCTCCGGCTTCAGGACCCACATCGATAATGTAATCCGCCTCGGCAATGAGTTCCATGTTGTGCTCGATGACGACCACGGTGGCGCCCTCGTCGACGAGTCGATGGAGCAGATGCAGGAGCTGCTCCACATCGGCGAGATGCAAACCGATGGTCGGTTCTTCAAGCAGATAAAACGTCGTTTTCGCCTCGGTCTGGCTGCCCTTCTGCCCGCCGCGGCGGGAGAGTTCGGTGACGAGCTTCAGCCGCTGCGCCTCACCGCCGCTCAGCGTGGGGCTCGGTTGGCCAAGCTTCAGATACCCCAGGCCGGTTTCCATGAGAAGACGGAGCGGACGCGCGATCTTCGGGTACGCCGCAAAAAACTCGCCCGCCTGCTCGGCAGTCATCTCGAGGACTTCCCCCATACTCCGCCCGTTGTATTCCACCTCAAGCGTCTGCGCGTTGTAACGCGATCCGCCGCAGGCCTCGCAGGGCATGTAACTCGTCGGCAAAAAGCTCATCTCGAGCTTGATCACGCCCTGACCCTGACAAATCTCGCAGCGCCCACCCTCATTGTTGAAGGAAAACCGGCTCGCAGTATACCCCCGCATCCGCGCCGCCGGCAGTTGGGCAAAGTGTTTGCGGATCTCGTCGAGCACCTTCATGTATGTGGCCGGAGTGGACCGCGACGTTTTGCCGATCGGGGATTGATCCACCTCCTGAACCGAGACGATCGATTCATGCCCCCGGAGCGTGTGATAATTTCCGCCGACGATTTTGCGTGAGTGACGGGTCGACGCCGCATCGCGTAACGCCGGAAGGAGCACTCCGCGCAAGAGCGTGCTTTTGCCACTGCCAGACACCCCCGTCACCACACTGAGCCGGTGCAGGGGAATGCGCAGGTTCACGCTTTTCAGATTTCGAAGCGACGCGCCCTCGAGCTCCAGCCAAGCAGGCGCATCCGCAACCGAACGCCGTTTCCCCGAGATCGGATGCTTGAGGGGATGGGATAAAAACCGACCCGTGAGCGAGCGCGGATTCGCCTCGATCTGTGCGAGTGTGCCCTCGGCAACAATTTCTCCGCCGAAGGATCCGGCGCGCGGGCCGAGGTCGATAATGTGATCCGCCCGTCGCATGGTATCCTCGTCATGTTCGACGACGACGAGCGTGTTGCCGTTGGAGACGAGGCGGTCGAGCGCCTGCAGCAGTTGGGCATTGTCGCGGGAGTGCAGGCCGATCGTGGGTTCGTCGAGGACGTAGAGGACCCCTTGGAGATTCGACCCCAGTTGCGCCGCGAGCCGGATCCGCTGGCTTTCGCCACCGCTCAGACTTCGGGCTGACCGGCCCAAGGCGAGGTAGTCGAGGCCGACGGTTTTCAGGAATTCGAGCCGTTGATTGACCTCGATGAGGATGTCGCGGGCGATGCGATTCTCTGCGGCGGTGAATCGGAGTTTGCCGAGCAGTTTGGTGGCATCGGCGACTCCGCATTCGCAGATGTCGGGTAGGGAGAGCGATTTCACGCGGACGAACCGGGCGACTTCGTTGATCCGTCCGCCCCGGCATTCGGAGCAGGGACGGGAACTTTGTTCGTCCTCGTTCTCTCTCGCGCGCTCCTCGGCGAGTTCCGTTTCGATCTCAGATTCTCCCTCTCCCTCCCAGGGCTTTTCCCAAACTTCGCCGAACCCCCGGCATGTGGGGCACCAGCCGTGAGGGGAATTAAAAGAAAAAAGTCGCGGGTCGAGCGGTTCGAACGATCGTGCGCATCCCGGGCAACTCATTTCCGTGCTCAGGACCAAGTCGCCGCCGCGGGGTCGGGTCAGGCGGGCGGTTCCCTTGCCCACCCGGACCGCCCGCTGGACAATATCGTGCGACTGATCGGCGTTTTTGGCGGAAATCTCCCCGATGAGGACATCGATCGAGTGCTCCTTGAACCGTTCCAGGCGTGGGAAGGCATCGGAGTTCACCAGCTTGCCGTCGACAAGCATGGTGGCATATCCGTTTCGGACTGCCCACGCGGCGGTCTCGGCATGGTAGCCTTTGCGGCCGCGAATGAGCGGTGCGAAGATGCGAACGGTGCCCTTTTTTGCGGCGTCGGCGGCAAGCGATGCGATGGCGGAAACGGTGTTGGATTCCACGGGGACGTTGCACTGTGGGCAGTGCTGGACTCCAAGTTTCGCAAAGAGCAGACGCAGGAAATGATGGATTTCCGTGACGGTCGCCACCGTGGATTTGCCCCCCCCGCGGGTGATGCGCTGTTCAATGGCCACGCTGGGGGGAAGCCCTTCGATCAGGTCCACATCCGGTTTCTCAAGCTGCTCTACGAACTGCCTCGCGTACGGGGACATGCTGTCCAGAAAGCGCCGTTGGCCTTCGGCAAAGAGAATATCGAACGCCAGGGTCGATTTTCCGGAGCCGCTCAAACCGGTGACGACCACCATCTTTTCCCTGGGGACGCTGACGTTGATGTTCTTGAGGTTGTGCTCGCGCGCGCCTGAGATGCGGATGCAGTTATCCGGCGGGGCAAGAGCGGGGGTCGGAAGCACAAACTCCTCCGCCACCAACCGGCGCTCGCCGTTGAGGATCGGTTGAAGGTGTCGACCCGTGTGCGACGTGGGGTGGGCCGCGACGGTCTCGGGCGTGCCCTGCGTTACGATCTCTCCGCCTCCGCTACCAGCCTCCGGACCGAGATCAATCACCCAGTCCGCCGTTTTGAGCACTTCCAGATTATGCTCGATGACGACGAGGCTGTTCCCCGCGTCGACGAGCTTCTGAAATACCCCCAGGAGCTGCGCGACGTCGTCAAAATGCAGTCCGGTGGTTGGTTCGTCAAAAATCAGCAGCGCCCGCTTGCCGCGCTTTTCCGCGAGGTGCGAAACCAGCTTCAGCCGCTGGCTTTCCCCGCCGCTGAGCACATTCACCGGCTGTCCAAGCCGGAGGTAATCGAGCCCGACCTCCGCGAGCAGTCGAAGGGGTCCGGTAATGGCCGATTTTTTCTCCCGGCCGGTGAAAAACTCGATCGCCTCGCGAACGGTCATCTCCAGCACGTCGTGGATGGATTTTCCCTCGAAAAGGATCTTGAGCACCCGCGGTTGGTACCGCTTCCCGTCGCATTCCGGACAGCGTAGGAACAAATCGCTGAGGAACTGCATGTCGACCTTCTCAAACCCCAGGCCGTGACAGCGTTCGCACCGACCCGTTCCCGCGTTGAAGGAGAACGTGGCGGGAGTCATTCCCTGAGAGTTTGCCTCCGGAAGGTACCCGAAGATCTCGCGGATGGCTTCAAACACGCCCAGATAAACGGCGGGGGTCGATCGCGGCGTGCGTGCGAGGCTTGATTGGTCTACCATCAAGACTTCGTCGAAATGCTCCGCGCCTTCGATCCGGTCGCAGTGGCCGGCGGGTTCGACATCCTCACTGCCAGGTTCGTGGACGAGATTGCGGTAGAGAATGTCGCGAACGAGCGTGCTCTTTCCGGAGCCGGAGACCCCCGTGACGACGCAAAAAACACCCAGTGGGATCTCGATGTCGAGGTTGCGGATGTTGTGATGTCGTGCACCCTCGATTCGCAGGGAATGCTCGGATCGGCGGCGAACGGAAGGGACGGCGATCGCCTTTGCCCCCGAGAGATACTCGGCCGTGAGCGAGTCTGGAGCTGCGGCAAGGCCCTCGAGCGGACCCGAATAAACCAGACGCCCGCCTTGCTCTCCTCGGCCCGGACCGATGTCCACGATATGGTCCGCCGACCGCAGTACGGCCTCCTCATGCTCCACGACGAGAAGGGTGTTGCCCTTGTCACGAAGTGCCGCCATCACGTGCAGCAGACGACCCACGTCGCGCGGGTGCAGTCCCACGCTCGGTTCGTCCATCACGAACAACGTATTGACCAGCGATGCCCCGAGGCATGTGGTGAGGTTCACCCGCTGGATCTCTCCACCAGACAACGAGCGGGTGGGCCGATCCAGGGTGAGGTACCCCAGGCCCACCTCGTGAAGGTAACCAAGGCGGGATCGAATCTGGTCGCGCAACAAGAGCGCGGCGGGGTCACCTTCCGGGAGGGGAACCCGGTCAATGAAGGAGCGCAGCTCCCCGACCGGCGTGGCGGCGACCTGCGGAAGCGTCTTGGATTCGGCGTCCGAACCATCGGTGAGCAAACGGAAATTCAACGTCGCGGGCTGAAACCGGCCGCCGTGGCAGGTGGGGCACGGGTTGTAGCTGCGATAGCGACTCAGGAAGACCCGGACGTGCATTTTGTACGTCTTGGTTTCCATCCAGTCGAAAAACCCCTTTACGCCGTACCACAGGCCGCTCTCCCAGAGATTCGGCCCGGACCCCTCCCCGTACAGCACGAAATCCTGATCGGTCTTTGGGAGGTCCTGAAAGGGCGTATAGATATCGATGTCCTGGCGCGCGCAGGCTTTCAGGAGATCACGTTGACACTCCTGGGATTGGGCTCCGTTGAACGCCTTCACGACGCCACTGGAAATGCTCAGGCTGCGATCCGGAAGTGCCCGCTCGAGGTCGATTCCGATCACCCTCCCAAACCCCCGGCAGTCCGGGCAGGCCCCGAGGGGATTGTTGAACGTAAAGAGCCCCGGTGATGGCGGACGGATGTCCAGATCGCAATGCGCGCAGTGCCATCCTCGTGAAGCCGGGTGGCACTCGCCGGTTTTAGGATGGATCCAGACCACCTTGCCCTTGCCCAGATGCAGCGCGGTTTCGACCGATTCGACAATGCGGGTGCGTTCGGATGCGGCGATCTTTACGCGATCCTGAATCACCTGAACGATCGCCGGCAGCTTGTCGGCGGGAACGCCTTCGTCGGTTCGCTCGATCTTCCCGTTCCACCACACACGCAGATAGCCCTGACTTTTGAGGAAATCGAAGAACGCGGCGGGGTCGGAACGGTCTTCTCCCACGGGAACCTGGAATGCGACCAGCATGGCCTCGCCGGGGAAGGCCTCCAGGGCGTGATCGACGATATCGGCGGCGGTTTCCGGGCGCACTCTTCGTTCGCAGGACGGGCAGAACGCGGCGGCGATCCGGGCGAAGAACAACTTCATGTAGTCGTTGATCTCCGTGATGGTTCCGACGGTGGATCGCGTCGTTCGAACGCGATTGGACTGCTCGATGGCGATGGCGGGAGGGATGCCCTCGACCGAGTCCACGGCGGGTCGGTCCATTCGTTCGAGGAACTGTCGGGTGTACGGCGAGAAGGTTTCGACGTAGCGGCGTTGGCCCTCGGCGTAGATGGTGTCGAAAGCGAGGCTGGATTTTCCGCTTCCGCTGGGGCCGGTGACGACGATCAATTTCCCCAGAGGGAGATCGAGGTCAAACCCCCGGAGGTTGTTTTGACGGACACCGCGAAGACGTAAAAAGTGGGAAGCCACGAATCAATATACGCGTCAACGCAAGGGGGCGGTGGTCACGATGCGCGGGAAGTTGGAAATCGAGGGAAAAACGCTCAGGGAGACGTCCGAGTTTGGGGTGGAAGCTGGAGGACGAAGCGGCGAAGCGCTTAATCCTCGGGATCGAGGGCGAGGTCTTCCACCTGCATGCCATCGGTGCGCAGGAGGACGCGCTGGCGCATGACCTTGCCGGCTTTGAATTTCACGGTCGCCCGGGCGGGAATGACCACATCTTTCTCCGGGCGGTTCGGATTGCGACCCACCCGGGGTTTTGTGAGGCGCACCTCAAATACTCCAAAGTTTCTCAATTCCACGTTGCGACCCTCGGAGAGCGCATCTGTGACGTAATCCAGCGTTTTTTGGATGACCGCGAAGACATCCTGCTGAACCAGCCCTGTATCATTGCTGATTTGCACCACCAGATCGCGCTTTGTCAGATTTGCCATGGGAATCTCTTTCGCAGGCTATCCCCGGTGGGCTCTGAGCACTGCGCGTTGTGGTCGTTAAAGCATAGCGATCCCAAAGTCGCAATCTTGATTGTGCAGCATTTTCAGAAAGTTGCCGCGCTAAAGTGTTCACCCCCTGATACATTCCGCGCCCGCCTGCCGTAAATTTCCGCGGTGGCAAACCCGAAAATACGTCGGCTAAACGACGGAACGTGTGTTTTGGATGCAAAAAACCGACCGGGCGACGTGGTTCGCACATTGCAGTCAGCTTCGATCAACTCCGTCATGCCATGGCGGAAAACCGGATGGTCGTCCATGATCAAGATGCGCTTGGCGTTGGTTTTGATCACAGCTTCTTTTGTATGGCTTAGTTCCATGTTGCAAGTACCGGTTTTCGGATGACTCCCCGGGCGAACTTTCCGCGCGGGGAGAATGAGAATGTAAAGGAATGAGAATCCTCCAAATTCGCATTCTGACAAGTCAGGTGAATGACTGACGCGGACATCAGGGGAAGGTCAAGAGGTAGGGACAGCGGATGTCCCTCCGCTTCGTTAAACTCGTTTATATGACTAAAAACCCGTCGCTCCGCGTTGCCAGTCGCCTCCGTTTCGTTCCGTCGCTCGAACCGGTCGCTTCACTTTCGGTCGTGCCTCAGTCGGCCATCCCGTCTTGGGTCCGTCACTCTCTTCGCTTGCTTCTGCCGACGCGAGAGGTGCCAGTTCCTGCGGTTCAGTTGGTATTCGCGTTCGACAGCGTACCCTCGCCGGTCCACCCGCAATAATGGTGTGCGCCCACCCCCGTATCAAACAGCAAGCAGTGCCGAAGCGATCTCCTGCCACTCGGACTCCAAGTCGTCCTGCGAAGGCTTTCTTCCGCATTTGGTGTACCAGTACGAAGCATTGTCCGCATTTCCCTCCTTGCGATGTAGATACGCATGCACCCAGGAGGTTTCCGGCGTTTCCACACTTTGCGCGGTGTGATGAGCCGTTTCCCAATCGCCTTTCGCATCCCACCATAGAGCCGTCAGGGCCG
>Ga0247836_1004463_pt1 | contig 17468 bp, 18 predicted proteins | sample LaCruzMarch2015__4_FD_187116 | JGI IMG/M metagenome (GOLD analysis project Ga0247836, IMG submission 187116) | Freshwater microbial communities from meromictic Lake La Cruz, Castile-La Mancha, Spain - LaCruzMarch2015_14m | ecosystem: Environmental > Aquatic > Freshwater > Lake | place: Spain... | reverse complement strand
CCGCTCGCATCTGCGACGCCGCCAGAAGCAGCCGGGGGTCGTTCGCAACTTCTTCGAAGAAGAACACGTTCAATACGCGGCGGCTGCCGGGTAGGAAACGTCAACTATTGGATGCTCCCCGTAGTATTGGTCAGGATCGTGGTGTCGCCAGATGTGGGGGTAGCCGAGAACTCGGCGTCGTAGGTGTCGCGGCCCATGCCCTCGAGTTCGAGGCGTAGTTGGCCATTCCGCCGCTCGAAGGCCATCCCAATCGCACCACCGGCGGCGAACAGCGTCTCGTCGCTCGAAAGCGACGCGTCGCCAGGGCTCGTCACCTGCGCAAACGACGGCCCGATCATGCCCGAGATGTAAACCCGTCGGGGGGCGGTACCGAACCGCCGGGCCACGTCCTCCAGCGGCAGGTCGTCCCACACGCTTGCGGGCTTGGCCGCCTCGCGACCGAAGCTGGTCAGATCGACCTCGGTGCCAATCTCGTCGGCCTGTGCCGCCGTGAGACTCAGCGCCGCCACCGCAAAGACGCCGCACAATCGAGACAGCATAATATGAGCCCCCAGCCCTGAAGCACTCCGCCCTCAACCTTCCGGAGTGATCGTCCTTGCAGCAGGGGGTAGCCCGGCCGAAGCCGATCGCGATGCGTTCTCGGCACGACCCGCAGGGTCGCGAGCCTGACGACCGCTCCAGGCCGAAGAACTTCTCGCGCCGGTTGGCGATCTGCCCCCGTCAGCGAGCGGCAATGCAGCAGCTGGCCACGCCAACCGCTGCGGCCGCCCGCCGAGGAAGGGTATAGTCTCAAGCCGGGTGGCAGCCGGGAGTTTGCCGCCGCTTGTTCAGACAGTCTGCCCTCTGCCAACCGAGCGCTCGATCGATGCGGGATTCGCGGGCACCACACGATCGCCACGGCCACGGCTCACCCCCCGACGGACCGCCCACCGGCCTGACCACGGCCGACTATGCGCTCCTCTGGCATCTCGCCCGCCGCCTCCAGGAATGCACCTCGCTCGCCGATGCCGAAGCGGCCGCCGCCACCGCCCGAGCTGACTGCCGGTCGCCGGCTGTTGCGCGGGCGATCGAAGCCACCGTCTGTCCGGCAATCGACGCCATCCACGAGCGCGACCGGCTGCGGACCCTCGCCACCCTTGATCCACTCACCGGGCTGGCCAACCGACGTGCCCTGGAAGACGCGCTCGACTACCACTTTGAGCAGGCGGCCCGACTCGGGCGACCGCTCGCCGTCGCCCTCCTCGACCTCGACCGGTTTCGCGACTCCAACCGCCGCCACGGTCACCTGGCCGGTGATCACCTGCTGCGGGTGTTTGCCACGCTGCTTGAGGATGCAGGCCGCGGCGGGGAGTTGGCCTGCCGCTACGGTGGCGACGAGTTCGTGCTCATCATGCCCGCCACCACCGCGGCCGGGGCCCGGGCCCGACTCGAACCGGTCACGCGCCGCCTGGCCGCAGCGATCGCCCACGACAGCCGGCTGCCGGATCCAGTCACAGTCTCGGTCGGAATCGCCCAGTCGCCAGCCGACGGCACCGACCCCGCCGCGCTGCTGGCGGCCGCCGACTTGGCGCTGTACCGGGCAAAACAGGCGGGGGGCGACCGGATCTGCCTGGCGTCCGCTACCCGGCTGGCCGGCGCACCAGCGCATGAAAGTCGGCCGTGAGCCGCTGCGTGACCGGGCCGGGGATGCCGCTGCCAATCTTCCGGCCGTCGATCTCGACGACCGGGATCACCTCGGCAGCCGTGCCCGTGAGGAAGCACTCGTCGGCCGTGTAGAGGTCGTGCCGGACCAAGGTCTGCTCGCGGCAGTCGATGCCGGCAGCCACGGCGAGTTCCATCACGGCGTTGCGGGTGATCCCCTCGAGGATGCCGGCGTCGGGCGGGGGCGTAAGGAGTTTGCCCGAGCGGACCGCGAACACATTGTCACCCGTGCACTCAGCCACCTCGCCCTTGTGGTTAAGCATCAAGGCCTCGACGCAGCCGGCCTGCAGCCCCTCGAGCTTGGCCATGATGTTGTTGAGATAGTTGAGCGACTTGATCCGCGGCGAGAGGGCCGCCGAGTGCATCCGCTGCGTGGCGGCCGTCACGATCCGCAGGCCCTGGTCGTAAAACTCTCGGGGGTAGAGGCTGATCGTGTCGGCGATCACGATCACCTGCGGGTGGCTCGTCTTGTTGGGGTCGAGCCCCAGGCTGCCGGCGCCGCGGGTCACCACCAGCCGCACGTAGCCGTCGGCGAGGTTGTTGGCCGCCAGGGTGTCGACCACGGCCTGGGCCACGGCCGCCTTGGCCAGCGGGATCTCCAGGCAGATCGCCCGGGCGCTGGCGTAGAGCCGGTCGAGGTGGGCGGCGAGCCGGAACACCGAGCCGGAGTAGCTGCGCAGGCCCTCAAACACACCGTCGCCGTAGAGCAGGCCGTGGTCGAAGACGCTGACCTTCGCCTCGTGCTCCGGCACGAGCGAGTCGTTCATGAAGATGATCCGTGGCATGAAGTCACCGGAGGAGGCAGGAATCGAGCCCACCGGCCGGCAGCGTCAGGCCGTCTCGACGCGTCCGGCCGCGAGCCGCACGATCCGATCGGCCCGCCTGGCGATCGAGGCGTCGTGGGTCACCAGCACTATAGAAAGCCCCTCCGAGCGGTTCAACGCGGCCAGCACGTCGAGGATTCCAGTCCCACTTTCGGCATCGAGATTGCCCGTCGGTTCGTCGGCCAAAAGCAGCCTCGGCCCCCCCACGAGTGCCCGGGCGATCGCCACCCGCTGCATCTCACCGCCGGAGAGTTGCCGCGGCTTGTGGTGGAGCCGCTCGCCGAGGCCGAACCGCACGAGCAGATCGGTGGCCCGCCGCCGGGCCTCGCCGCGCTCGCGGAACCAGGCCCAGACGCCGTGTCGCACCATCAGGGGTGCGAGCACGTTCTCCAAGGCCGTCAACTCCGGCAGCAGGTGATAGGCCTGGAAGACCATGCCGATGGCGGAGTTCCGCAGCCGGTCCCGCTCGCGGCCCGGGAGGTCGTCGACCCGCCGGCCAGCCAAGTGCACGCTGCCAGAGTCGGCCCCGTCAAGCAGGCCCATGAGATGCAAGAGCGTGCTCTTGCCGGAGCCGCTCTGGCCGATCACGGAAACAAACTCGCCCGGTGCGAGATCGAAATCGACGCCCCGCAGCACCTCGAGTAGTTTGTCGCCCGAGCGATATTGCTTCCTCAAGCCCCGGACAACAAGCAGGCCGGCCGGCGGCGCTGGGGCCACGGCGGAAGAGGCGGGGCTCTCGAGCATTGCGTTACTCATGCCGCAGGGCCTCCACCGGCTGGAGCCGGGCCGCCCGCAGCGCCGGAAGCACGCTCGACGCCACGGCGATGCCGATCGCCCCGGCCACGATCCACGTGATCGTCGTCGGATCAATGATCGTCGGGATCTTGAAGAAATAGTAGATCGAGGGGTCGAAGACCCGCTGGCCGGTGCACCACTCCACGCCCAGGCGGATCGTGTTGATATTCAGCGCGATCGCCAGGCCCAGCGCCAGCCCCGCCCCCGCCCCCACGATCCCGAGGAACAGTCCGTAGCCCAGGAAGATGCCGGCGATGCCGGAGGCCTGCGCCCCGAGTGACTTGAGGATCCCGATGTCGCGGGTCTTCTCGACCACGATCATGAAAAAGATCGCCAAGATCCCGAACCCGGCCACCGCGATGATCATAAACAGCAGGATGTTGAGCACCGCCATCTCCATGTCGACGGCGGCCAGCAGCGGCCCCTGTTTGTCTCTCCAGGTGGCCACGGCGTAGAGATCGGCGGGAAACGCCTTCCGCAGCCGGTCGCGCACCTGGTCGAGGTCGGCCCCTGCCGCGAGCTTGATCTGAATCGAGTTGACGCTCGACAGGCCTGACTGCGGGTCGATCATCCCCCGCATCCGCTGCAGGGCCGCGATCGGCACAAACACAAAGTTTGAGTCGTATTCGCTCATCTTGCTCTCATAGAAGTCGACGACCGTAAACGTGTCGCTGACCGCCTTGGGAGGCGTGCCGGCCGTGGGGAAGGTGATCTTCACGTCGTCGCCGGGGAGCACGAGAAACCGATCGACGGCCTTCGAGTCGCGAAAGCTTGCCAGCCCGATGCCCGGCACGACGCCGGTGAACTGCTCCGTGGCCGGATCCATCCGCGTGCCCTCCTCAGGCCGGGCCTTGCGAAACGGGTCGGCGGGCTTGGCCGCCACGGCTGCCGGGTCAGCCGCCGCTGCGGGACCGGAATCGGTCGTGGCCGCGAGCACCGCGTCGACCTGCTGATCGACCGGCCGGACGGGACTGCCGGGGCCGAGTGCCGGATCCACCGCTGTGCCGACCGCGGCCCGCTCGGCGTCAAGCTTTTCCCGCCAGACTCGCTCCCGCTCCACCCGCATCCGGCGATGCGGCCAGCCGGCTCCCTCGAGCGCCGGCCGCGTCGGCTGGGCGCTATCGGCCTGGCTGTCGACCGTGTCGTAGCCCCCTTCGCGGAGGCCGAAGGAAAGCTGTTCACGGTTGGCCGGATGCTGAAGGTAGCGGCCGAAGTCGCTGACACTCGCGTGCGTCGCCTCGTCGATTCCGATCAGCATCACCTGGCGCGTAATCCACTGGCCGCGAACCTGAAAGTTGAGCATCGCCGGCACGGCCACCGTGGGCGTCATCCCCGCAATCTCGTCACCGCCCGCCCGCCGGATCTCCTCCATGTGCCAGTCGGCATCCTGAAAACCGGAGAGCGAGTGGCTCTCAAACGTGAGGTCCGAGAGGATGCCGTGAATCCGGGTCTGCATCTCGTGGGAGAAGCCGGCCATCACGGCGTTGACGACGATCATCGTCGCCACGCCGAGAGTCACGCTGATGACGCTCGCCAGCGCGATCCACCGGGTGCGAAGATAGCGCCAGCAAAGCAGGAGCTTGTACATGCGGGGCGGAGCCTGACCGGAGCGGGCAAGGGCGGCGGGCGGGGGAAGGTAGCAGCGGCTGGCTCACGGAAAAAGCCCAAAAACGCCCGCTTTCCTTGGTTGCCCAAAGTCCCAGCACGATCGCAGGAACGGCCCGAGCCGTGTCACCCGGAGAGACGTCGACTGGTGTGGTTCGCTGGGCGTGAAAGCCTTCGTCGCTGGGATATTTCGCACTACCGCCTTCGCCGCTCCTGCCCCCAAACGAGCGAAATCTCCAGGCTCCTTCGGCTTCCACGCCCAGCTTCGCAAGCCCACCACAAGCACATCAATGGACTGCTCGGGGTTGCCGGTTCCCTGGAGCCGGCGTTGATGGCAAGCGCAGGCAGGATGCCGAAGCGTAGCCAGCATCGAGCGAGCGGAGGCCAGGATGGCCGCAGCGAGCGTCCGGGCGACAGGGGCCGGCAACCCCGAGCCCCCACCACGGACGCCCCAAAACACGGACCGCCAGAACCATCCGCCGGCCGGTTACGTATCAGGGTAGGTTCCGGTACTCACCCAAGCCAAGGAGGGCTTCACCATGGATCCGCACTTCGCCGAATACCTCGCCGCCGTCGCCGGGATGCACGACACGTACGGCGAGCCGCCCTGCGACGGGACGAGCGAGTTTCACGAGGAGACGCCGGCGGCCGAGCCGGTCGTGCCGGCCGCTGCCTGAGCCAGCCTGTCGCCGACTCACTCTGCCTTGGGGCGGTGGATCGGGAACAGGATCACGTCGCGGATGCTCGCGGCCCCGGTGAGAAACATCACCAGCCGGTCGATGCCAATCCCCAGGCCGCCGGCCGGGGGCATGCCGTACCGCAGGGAGCGGATGAAGTCGGTGTCCATCCGGGCCATCGACTCCTCGGCCGCCAGGCCCGTTAGCTGCGTGCGGAACAGCTCCTCCTGGAGGTCGGGATCATTGAGTTCGGTGTAGGCGTTGGCCAGCTCCATGCCCGCCACGTAGAGCTCGAACCGCTCGGCAACGTGCGGCTGGTCTCGCTTCCGCTTCGTGAGCGGGCAGATGGCGGCGGGATAGTCGATCACGAATACTGGGCCGGAGAGCGTCTCTTCGACCCGCGCCTCGAAGAGCTCGCTCTTGACCACATCGGGATGCCGGCCGGCCGTCTCGAGGCCCGCCGCAACGGCCGCCGCGGCCACGCTCGCCGGGTCGGTGGGATCGCAGCCGGTCACCTCCCGCAGGAGGCCGTCGTAGGTGGCGCGGCGGAACGGGGGCGTGAGGTCGACCGTGTGCCCCATCCACTCAAACCGTGCGGGCGTTCCGGCGACCTTCGCCGCCTCGACGATGATCGCCTCAGTCAGGTCCATCATGCTGGAATAGTCGCCGTAGGCCTCGTAGGCCTCGAGCATCGTGAACTCGGGGTTGTGGCGGGGGCTGACGCCCTCGTTGCGATACACGCGGCCGAGCTCGAAGACCCGCTCCAGGCCGCCGACCAAGAGCCGCTTGAGGTGCAACTCCAGCGCGATCCGGAGCACCAGCGGCATGTCGAGGGCGTTGTGGTGGGTCGTGAAGGGCCGGGCCGCCGCGCCGCCGGCGCTCTCCTGGAGCGTGGGCCCCTCGACCTCGAGGTAGCTCCGCTCGGCGAGCACCCGCCGCACCGCCTCGATGATCCGGCTGCGAGCGACGAACCGCTCGCGGACTCCCTCGCCATGGATCAGGTCGAGGTATCGCATCCGCTGGCGGAGCTCGGGATCGACGAGGCCGTGATATTTGTCAGGCGGGGTCTCGATGCTCTTGGCCAGGAAGGTGATGCCGGCCGCGAACACGGTCAGCTCGCCGGTCTTCGACCAGCCGAGCCGGCCGTCGATACCGACCAAGTCGCCGAGGTCGAGGCAACCGACCACCTGCCAGGCCTCGGGGCCCACCTGCTTCTTGCCGAGCATGATCTGGATCCGACCAGATCGGTCGGCGAGCGAAAGAAACACGAGGCTACCGGCGCTCCGCTGGAGCATGATCCGCCCCGCCACCCGCACTGTCGGGCCGTCCTCAGCCTCCCGGGCCACGTCCGCACCATGTTCCCGCACCTGAGCGATCGGCGTGGTGCCGTCAAACCGCCCTCCCCAGGGATCGATCCCGAGGGCCGCAAGCTTCGCCAGCTTGTCGCGGCGGGCCTGCTCGAGCTGGGCGGCCGTCCCGCCCGTGGCCTCGGCCGGGGGCAACGCGGAGCGGGTGTCGGGCTGGTTGTCGGGCATGATGCCTCGCCTGAATGGAAGGGTCGCGACGGAAAGCGGCATTGTCGACGCTGCGAACAGTTTGGTGAAGACCCCGCACCCCTAGCTCAGGTTGTTCGGGCAGGTTCATCGGTTCGACGACGGGCAACCCAAATCGGCAGGCAGACTTTTGCCCTCCCTCCCGATCGGATAGAACGCGGCGGTTTTCCAGAGCGAGGCCACGCCTGACCACCGCGCGCCCGGACTGTCCAACCCTGTTCGCCGTCGAGCTCCGCACAACCCGCTGGGCCGAACTCGTGGCCTGGTATCGCGAATCGCTCGGCCTCGCGGTCCTCCTGCGGGTCGAGGACGATCGCTACGCCCTCCTGGCGGCCGGGGGAAGCCGCCTGGCAATCCTGGGCCGCGACGAGCCGGCAGGGACGAATGCCCGCGTGACGCTCTGCTTCGAGGTGACTTGCCTCGACACGGCCCGCAGCACGCTTGCCGCTGCCGGGAACCTGACCGCCGAGCCGGTGGCCAATCCCGAGGGTTTTCGGGAGCTTACCGTCACCGATCCCGACGGCAACCGTCTCCGGCTCTTCGCCTGGACTCACCACCGCCCCGCAGAACGAAGCGACCTATGACACCAGCCCTGATCGGCATCCTCACCGTTTCCGACCGGGCCAGCCGCGGCGAGTATGGCGACGAGGGCGGGCCTGCGATCCAGGGCTATCTCGCCGAGGTGCTCGTAAGCCCGTGGGAGCCACGGGACAAGCTCGTGCCCGACGACCTCGAGACGATCACGACGGCGATCCGAGAGTTGGCCGCCGCCGGCTGCTGCCTGATTGTGACCACCGGCGGCACCGGCCCCGCGCCGCGAGACGTCACCCCCGAAGCCACAGCAGTGGCCTGCACAAGGCTCCTGCCCGGCTTCGGCGAGCTGATGCGGCAGGTGTCGCTTCAGTACGTGCCCACCGCGATCCTCTCGCGGCAGACCGCGGGCGTCTGCGGCCGCGCGTTGGTCGTGAATCTCCCCGGCCGCCCCAAGAGCATCCGCGAATGTTTGGACGCCGTCTTTCCGGCGATCCCTTACTGCGTGGACCTGATCCACACGGGTGTCACCGACCCGCCGCGGCTCGAGACGAACCCCGAGCGGCTCGTCGCCTTCCGGCCCAAGGGCTGAGCGACCGGCGGGATGGGATGGGCAACCCGGCCCACGCTCACCGTCTGAGTGCACTCACCCAGTTCAGCCGCCGGCCAAACGGCGGGCGATGGCCGGGGCGAAGTAGGTGAGGATCGAATCGGCCCCGGCCCGCTTGATCACGAGCAGGCTCTCGAGGGCCGCTTTGTCGCCATCCAGCCAGCCGTTGTCGGCCGCGGCCTTGATCATCGCGTACTCACCGCTCACCTGGTAGGCGAAGGTGGGCACGCCGAAGGCTGCCTTCACGCGCTGGATCACGTCGAGCGAGGTCAGGGCGGGCTTGACCATCACCATGTCGGCTCCCTCCGCCAGGTCGAGGGCCACCTCGCGGAGGGCCTCGGACACATTCGCGGGGTTCATCTGGTAGGTCTGCTTGTCGGCCACGCCCTTGGCAGCCGCCGTGCCGAGGGCCGCCGCACTGCCCACCGCGTCGCGGAAGGGGCCGTAGAACGCCGAGGCATACTTGGCAGCGTAGGAGAGGATGCACACCTCCTCGCGGCCCACATGGTCGAGCGCCTCGCGAATCGCCCCGACGCGGCCGTCCATCATGTCGGAGGGGGCCACGATATGGCAGCCTGCCGCGGCGAGCCCGACCGCCTGCCGGCAGAGCACGGCCACCGTCTCGTCGTTCACGATCTGGCCACCCCGCACCAGGCCGTCGTGGCCGTGGGTCGTGTAGGGATCGAGGGCCACATCACAGATGATGCCGAGCGAATCACCGAACCGCTCCCGGACCGCCCGCACGGTGCGGCAGGCGAGATTGTCGGGATCGAGGGCATGACCACCGTCGTCGGTCTTGTGCTTCGGCTCGACCACCGGAAAGATCGCGATCGCCGGGATGCCCAGAGCCAGCGCCCGCTCGGCTGCCACGAGCACGCCCTCGACCGGCAGCCGCTCGACGCCCGGCATGCTCGGCACGGGGAAGGCCGCCTCGTGATCATGGACGAACAGCGGCCAGACGAGGTCGGCCGGCGTGAGCACGGTCTCCGCCACAGCACGCCTGAGCCACTCATGCCGCCGCAGCCGCCGCAGCCGGGTGGTGGGAAACGATCCAGCCTGGCCCGGTTCGCTCATGACCGCCCGTCCACGGTGATGGCCGAGGCCACTTCGAGCAAGGGTTCGCAGGCCTCACCGGTCCGGGTGGCGATCGCACACGCTTCATCCGTCTCCCAGACGGCCACGCGGCGGGCCACGACGCCGAGATCATCGAGCACGTGCGGGGCCACCACCTCGAGGAGATACCGGGCCATGTTCTCGGCCGTCGGGTTCCAGGGCAGGAGGAAGTATTTCGTGGGCTCGGCGTGCCGCACGGCGGCCAGCGCCGTCGCGTCTTTCTCCCAGAGGATGAAGGTGTGGTCCCAGTGTGCGTCGAGCCAGCCCAAGAGCCGCCGCTTGATGAGCGAGAAATCGACGACTCGGCCGACGTCATCCACCTCGGTGCCGCCGGCGACTGCCTCCACCTCGACGTCTACCCGGTAGTTGTGGCCGTGCAGGAAGGCACAGCGGCCCTCGTGGCCGAGCAGGCGATGGCCAGCGCAGAACTTGAGGCTGCGGACGAGCGATAGCCGGGTGGCAGAAGGGTCGAGCATGGCAAGTGCGGCGGTGAGGCTGGGAGAAGACCGAATTATACCCCGCGAGTTCCCGCTGCGGAGCGGGTTCCGGGCGGGTATCTTAGAGGAGCCTTTCCAGAATGTATGGACTGGAGGGATTGCCCATGCCAATCGAACGGCGTAGGAAACCGAGCGCAGCCAGGATGGCGAAGCGAGGTTTCCTCCGAGTGAGCGAAGGCCAGGATGGCCGCAGCGAACGTCCGGTGAGATGGCATGGGCAATCCCGGCCCATGCCAATCGAGCGGCGTAGGAAACCGAGCGCAGCCAGGATGGCGAAGCGAACGTCCGGCGAGATGGCATGGGCAATCCCGGCCCACTTCGCTCGACGCACGACCATCCGGATCCATCTGACCAGCTCTTCATCGCTTCCCGAAACCGACGGCTGCCCGTCCATGCACCCATGATCCTCGTCACCGGCGGCGCCGGCTTCATCGGCAGTAACTTTGTGCTCGATTCGCTCGCGGCCTCGGGCGAGCCGGTCGTGACCCTCGACAAGCTCACCTACGCCGGCAACCTGGCGAACCTCGCCGGTCTCGCGAGCGACCCTCGCCACACCTTCGTGCACGGCGACATCGCCGATCGTGACCTCGTGGAGCGCCTTCTGGCGGAGCACGGCGTGCGGGCAATCGTCCACTTCGCCGCCGAGAGCCATGTGGACCGCTCGATCCACAGTCCCGAGGATTTCGTGGCCACAAACGTAGTGGGCACGTTCCGGCTGTTGGAAGCCGCCCGGGCTCACTGGGCAGCGCTATCGCCGGCACCCCGGGCAGCCTTTCGCTTCCTCCACGTCTCCACCGACGAGGTCTACGGCACGCTCGCGCCCAACGACGCCCCCTTCACCGAGCAGAGCCAATACCGCCCCAACAGCCCCTACGCCGCCACCAAGGCCGCCAGCGACCACCTCGTCCGCGGCCACTACCACACCTTCGGCCTGCCGGTCGTCACCACCAACTGCTCCAACAACTACGGCCCCTGGCAGTTTCCCGAAAAGCTGATTCCCCTCTGCATCCATCGAGCGCTGGCTGGCGAGCCCCTGCCGATCTACGGCGACGGCCGGCAGGTTCGCGACTGGCTCTACGTGGCCGACCACTGCACGGCCATCCGCCGGGTGCTCGAGGCGGGCCGGCCCGGGGCGGTCTACTGCATCGGCGGCTCAAGCGAGCTGGCGAACATCGACGTCGTAACCCTGCTGTGCCGGATCCTCGACCAGGAATCGCCTCGGGCCGACGGCAAGCCATACTCTGGCCAGATCACGTTCGTGGCCGACCGGCCCGGCCACGATCGCCGCTACGCCATCGATCACGCCACGATCACCGCCGAACTCGGCTGGCGGCCAAGCGAATCATTTGAGACCGGCCTCAGGAAGACCGTCCGCTGGTACCTCGACCACACCGCCTGGGTGGCCGACGTGACCAGCGGCGCGTATCGCGACTGGGTCGGCAAGCACTACGCCGCGGAGTCGAGGCCATGAGGACTCAAGGCGGCTGTCGGATGAGGGCGGAAGCGACGTCAACTGGAAGGTCGGGGTTGCCCATGCCATCTCGCCGGACGCTCGCTTCGGCATCCTGCCTCCGCTCGCTCGAGGGAAACCTCGCTCCGCAATCCTTGCTGCGCTCGGTTTCCCACGCCGCTCGATTGGCATGGGCAACCCCTCCGCACCACGAAGTTCTGGGAATATCCAAACCGGGAAGCCGGGCCGGCGGCTTTGGCCCATTCGGTCAAGCACCATGAAAAACCCGCAGCAGAAAATCCTCGTGACCGGTTCCTCGGGCCTGATCGGCAGCGAGGTGGCGAGCCACTTCGACGCTCTCGGCTGGGAGGTGCACGGCGTCGACAACAACCAGCGGGCCGTGTTCTTCGGGCCGGCCGGCGACACCCGCTGGAATCAGGAGCGGCTCGCGGCCTCGCTCAAAAGCTTCCGCCACCACGAGCTCGACATCCGCGACCGAGCGGGGGTGCTCGCACTCGTCGCCGAGGTCAAGCCCATGGCGATCGTCCACACCGCAGCCCAGCCCTCCCACGACCGGGCCGCCGCGATCCCCTTCGACGACTTCGACACCAATGCGGTCGGCACGCTCAATCTGCTCGAGGCCGCCCGCCGGGCCTGCCCCGAGAGCCCCTTTGTGCATATGAGCACCAACAAGGTCTACGGCGACGCCCCCAACGAGATTCCGCTCGTCGAGCTCGCGACCCGCTGGGACTATGCCGACGTGGCCTACGCCCACGGGATCCCCGAATCCTTTCGGACTGACCAGAGCAAGCACTCGCTCTTTGGGGCCTCGAAGCTGGCTGCCGACGTGATGGTGCAGGAGTATGGTCGCTACTTTTCCCTGCCCACCTGCTGCCTGCGGGGGGGCTGCCTCACGGGCCCCGCCCACTCGGGCGTGGAGCTGCACGGGTTTTTGAGCTACCTCGTGAAGTGCAACCTCGAAGGCCGCCGCTACACCGTCTTTGGCTATCAGGGCAAACAGGTCCGCGACAACATCCATGCCGCCGACGTGGCCGCCTTCATCAGTCGGTTTATCGCCGCCCCGCGACCGGCGGCCGTCTACAATATCGGCGGCGGCAAGGAAAACTCCTGCTCGATCCTCGAGGCCTTCGAGTTGGCGGCGGCCCGGACGGGCCAGCCGATGGACTGGGTCTACGACGAGCAGGCGCGGGCCGGCGACCACATCTGCTACTACTCGGATCTCCGGCGGATGCAGGCCGACTACCCTGGCTGGCGGCCCGAGATCTCCCTCGGCGAGACCTTCGACCAGATCGTCGCAGCCCACGAACGTCGGGCCCACGCCACCCGACAGCTGCCATGAAGATTCTCATCACCGGTGGCTGCGGGTTTGTGGGGGCGGCGCTCTGCCGCCGGTTCCTCACGGCCCGCGCGGGCCTCGCGGTCACTGTCCTCGACAGCCTCAGGCGGCGGGGAGCCGAGACGAACGTGGCTGACCTCGAGGCCCGCGGCGTCCGCGTGGTGCACGGCGATGTCCGCGTGGCGGCCGACATCGACGCCCTGGGGCCGTTTGACTGGGTGATCGATGCGGCGGCCGAGCCGAGCGTGTTGGCGGGCACGGCCGCCGGCGGGCAGACCGGCCGGCGGCAGCTTGTGGACCATAACCTCGTCGGCACCGTGAACCTGCTCGAGGCCGCGGCCCGCTGGCAGGCGGGCATGGTTCTCCTGAGCACCAGCCGGGTGTATTCGATTCCCACACTTGCGGGCCTGCCGCTTGCCGAGCGATCTGGCCGGGGGGGCGGGGCGGCGTTCGCCCTCGACGCCACGCGTCCTCTGCCGCCGGGCGTCTCCCCTGCCGGGATCAGCGAGGGGTGCTCCTCGGCCGCCCCCGTCTCGCTCTACGGCGCGACGAAACTCGCGACTGAAATTCTGGCGCTTGAATATGCCCACGCCGCTGGCACACCGCTGGTGATCGACCGCCTGGGTGTGATGGCCGGGGCCGGCCAGTTCGGCCGGGCCGATCAGGGGATTTTTTCCTGGTGGATCCACCGCTGGGCCGCCCGCCGCCCGCTCTCCTGGATCGGCTTCGGCGGCCGGGGGCTGCAGGTTCGCGACTGCCTCCACCCTGATGACCTGGCCGAGGTTCTCCTGTCACAGTTGGCCGCAGCCCGCGGCGGCGAGCCTGAACTGGTGAACGTCTCCGGCGGCAGCGTGAGCGGGACGAGCCTGGCCGAGCTTTCGGCCTGGTGCGCCGAGCGGCTCGGGCCTCATGATGTTGCCGTCAGTCATGAATCCCGCCCCTACGACCTCCCCTGGGTCGTGCTCGACCACGCAGCCGCGACTTCCCGGCATGGCTGGAAGCCGGCCCGCAGCGTGGAGCGGATTTTCGAGGAGATCGCCGACCATGCCCAACGACATCCCGGCTGGCTCGACCGCTGTGGCGGCTGAGAGCACGGTTTTCGCAGCGCCGGTGGCGGCCCCGGGCTTCCGTGCCGAGAGGCCGCTCCACAAACTCTCGGTCGTGATCCCGGCCCGCGACGAGGAGGGCTGCATCGTGGCCACGGTGGAACACCTCCACCTCGAGTTGCGGATCCAGAACGTGCCCCACGAGATCGTGGTGGTGGACGACGGCTCGACTGACTCGACCTGGCAGCTCCTCGAGGAGACGGCCCGGCGGATCCCGGAACTCTCCCCAGTGCAGAACCTCGGGCCGCACGGGTTCGGCCGGGCGATCCAGCGCGGCCTGGCAATGTTCACGGGCGACGCGGTGGTGATCATGATGGCCGACGAGAGCGACGACTGCCGCGACGTCGTCCGCTACTGGAACACGCTGCAGCAAGGCTGGGACTGCGTCTTCGGCAGCCGGTTCATGAAGGGGGGCGGCGTGATCGACTATCCCCGCGTGAAGCTGTTATTTAACCGGATGGCCAACTGGTTTGTGAGGGTGCTGTTTCGAATCCGGCTCAATGACACGACCAACGCCTTCAAGGCCTATCGCCGCGAGGTGATTCAAGGCTGCCTCCCGATCCTCGCCCCCCACTTCAACATCACCGTCGAGCTCCCCTTGAAGGCGATCGTCCGCGGGTACACCTGGACGGTGATCCCGATCACCTGGCGGAACCGCCGCACGGGGATGGCCAAGCTCAAAATCCGCGAGATGGGCAGTCGCTACTTCTTCATCGTGGCCTACGTCTGGCTGGAAAAATATTTTAGCCGCGGCGACTACCGCCGGCCCGATCCCCCGCTCCCGCCAGACGCGGAAGGCGCGCGGTCATGAAGATCGTGCTCCTGGGAGCGACCGGGCAGGTGGGGCGTGAGCTGTGCGGCGTGCTGGCTGCTCTGGGCGACGTCGTGGCCTGCGACCGCAAGGCAGCCAATCTCGAGCGGCCCGAGGAGGTCGTGGCCCTGCTCGCCCGGGAGCGGCCTGCGGTGATCGTCAACGCCGCTGCCTACACGGCCGTGGATCGGGCCGAGAGCGAGCCGGACCGCGCGGAACTGGTCAACGCCACGGCCGTGGCCGCGATCGCCGCCGAGGCCGCCCGGCACGATGCGATCCTCGTTCATTACTCCACCGACTACGTCTTTGACGGCACCACCCCGGGCCGCCGCACCGAGACCGACGACCCGGGGCCGCTGTCGGTGTACGGAGCGACAAAGCTCGCCGGCGAGCGGGCGATCACCGCGGCCGGCTGTCGGCACTACGTGTTTCGCACGAGCTGGGTCTACGCCCCCCACGGGTCAAACTTCCTGCGAACGATCCTTCGGCTGGCCGGCGAACGGGACGATCTCGCCGTGGTCGCCGACCAGACCGGTGCCCCCACCTCCGCCGCCCTGGTGGCCGAGGTGACGGCGCGGTTTCTTGGGTCGCTGGCATCCGCGCCGCCTGCCCACGGCCTCTACCACCTCGCACCCCGGGGCGCCGTCACGTGGCACGGCTATGCACAGGCGATCCTGGAAGCGGCCCGCGGTCACGGCCTGCCGCTCCGCGTCCCCCCAGAAGCGGTACGGCCGCTCACAACGGCCGACTATCCGACCGCGGCCCGCCGCCCTGCCAATTCGCTCCTCTGCACCGCCAAACTCGAATCGGCTCTCGCGGGCCCGCTTGCGAATTGGCAAGATGATGTGATTGCCACAGTCGCCATGCTCGCGGCGCCGGCCCGCTGACACCTCATCTCCGAATCAGCCCATGACCGCACGCAAAGGCATCATTCTCGCCGGCGGCAGCGGCACGCGGCTCCATCCGGCGACGCTCGCCGTCTCCAAGCAGTTGCTGCCGGTCTACGACAAGCCGATGGTTTACTACCCGCTGAGCGTGCTGATGCTCGCGGGCATCCGCGAGATCCTCGTGATCTCGACGCCGCAGGACACGCCCCGGTTCCGGGAGCTGCTCGGCGACGGCAGCCGCTGGGGCTTGCGGCTCGAGTACGCCGTGCAGCCCAGCCCCGAGGGTCTGGCCCAGGCGTTTCTGATCGGCGCGGAGTTTCTCGCCGGGGGCCCGTCGGTGCTCGTGCTCGGCGACAACATCTTCTACGGCCACGGCTTGGCCGAGCGGCTGCGAGTGGCTGCAGCCCGCGGGCGGGGCGCGACGGTGTTTGCTTATCCCGTGGCCGATCCCGAGCGATATGGCGTGGTTGAGTTTGACGCCGCGGGCCGGGCCGTGTCGATTCAGGAGAAGCCGCGTGAGCCCCGCAGCCGCTACGCCGTGACCGGGCTCTACTTCTACGACGCCGAGGTGGTCGGCATCGCCCGGCAGATCAAGCCTTCGGCCCGCGGCGAGCTCGAGATCACCGACTTAAACCGGGTCTACCTGGAACGGGGCGACCTGGCCGTCGAGCTGATGGGCCGGGGCGACGCCTGGCTCGACACGGGCACGCACGACAGCTTGCTAGAGGCGGGGCAGTTCATCCAGTCGCTCGAGAAGCGGCAGGGACTCAAGATCTGCTGCCCCGAGGAGATCGCCTGGCGGCAGGGCTGGATCGACGACGACGCGCTCACGGCGCTTGCCGCGCCGCTGGTGAAGAGTGGCTATGGCGAGTATCTCGTGGAACTCTCCCGTGAGGAGCGTCGCGGGTGAACGTCGTGGCCACCGAGATTCCCGGCGTGCTCCTGCTCGAGCCCCGCGTGTTCACCGACGACCGCGGGGCGTTCTTCGAAAGCTTTAACGCCGCTGCCTTCGCGGCGGCCGTTGGCCGGCCCGTGTCGTTTGTCCAAGACAACCAGAGCACGAGCCGGCGGCATGTGCTCCGGGGCCTCCACTATCAGGAGCCCAGGCCGCAGGGGAAGCTCGTCCGCGTTGTGGCCGGCGCGATCTATGACGTCGCCGCCGACATCCGCCCCGGGTCCCCCAGCTTCGGCCGCTGGGTGGGCAGCGAGCTCTCGGCCGAGAACCGCCGGCAGCTGTGGGTGCCCGAGGGGCTCGCCCATGGCTTCCTCGTGCTCTCGGAATCGGCCGATGTGCTCTACAAAACCACCGATTTCTACGCCCCGGGCTGTGAAAAGTGCCTCCGCTGGGACGACCCCACCCTCGGCATCCGCTGGCCACTTTCCGCCCCACCGCTGCTTTCCCCGCGGGACGCGGCGGCGGCGACGCTCGCCGACCGGACCTAACGGGCCCCAGCGACGGCCGATTTCGCGAGCTAGGCTTGCTCCAAGACGGATTCGCGGCCGCCGGGGCGCCGCACCGTGGGGTGAGCTATTGCACCATGAATCGACCAGCTGAGCCGGGGTTTGCTCCGGCCCTCGTGATCGCGGGCATGCACCGCTCCGGGACGTCGCTTGTGGCCGGTAGCTGCCAGGCGGCCGGGCTGCGGCTTGGCGACCGTCTGCTTGGCGCTTACCGGGGCAACGAGGCAGGCCACTTTGAGGATCTCGACTTTGTCGAGTGGCATCAGCTCGTGCTCCGCGCCAACGGATTGGCCCCGGAGGGATTCGTCGCCCAGGCTACGCCGCCGGTGCCCACGGCCTTGGCACAAAAAGCCGAGGCGCTCGTGGCGGCCCGCCGCGAGCTGGGAGAATGCTGGGGCTGGAAGGATCCGCGAACCACGCTCCACCTCGAGTTCTGGCGGCACATGGTGCCGGAGGCCCGCTTCCTGTTCGTCGTGCGCCGGCCGTGGGA
>Ga0247836_1004459_pt1 | contig 17480 bp, 13 predicted proteins | sample LaCruzMarch2015__4_FD_187116 | JGI IMG/M metagenome (GOLD analysis project Ga0247836, IMG submission 187116) | Freshwater microbial communities from meromictic Lake La Cruz, Castile-La Mancha, Spain - LaCruzMarch2015_14m | ecosystem: Environmental > Aquatic > Freshwater > Lake | place: Spain... | reverse complement strand
CAACAAATCCATCTCCAACATTTCTAATGGTTAGTGCATTAATGATTGGACCACCAAGGCCTGGAGATGCGATCAATGCAGCAATTACAACAAAAGAAAGTGCAGCCATTACGGTTTGGTTTATTCCCAGCACAATCATTTGTTTACTCATAGGTAATTGAACTTTTGTTAAAGTTTGCTTTCCAGTTGCACCCATTGAAATAGAAGCCTCAATAGGAGAATTATTCAAACTTCTAATTGCATGAGAAGTAATTCTTATTGATAAGGGAATGCTATAAACCATAGTTGCAATAGTTGCTGAAGCAGTTCCAATTAGAAAAAATAAAGCTAGGGGAGCAAGATAAACAAGGGTTGGAAGAATTTGGGCTAAATCCAAAAATGGTGTTAAGACTTTCAAGACTCGATCTGATAATCCAGCCCAAATTCCTAACGGAATTCCAATCGAGAGAGAAAGGATTACTGCAGCTAATGTCATGGCGAGTGTGTCCATGCTGTCTGTCCACATTCCCAACAAACCACAACCAAATAAAAGTGAAACCGCTAAAATTGTGGTTTTCAAATTACTTGTCAAGAAAACAAAAAAAGCCACAACACCGATTACTCCGAGCCAGCCCAAAACTGGAATTATTGAATTAGGAGCAGGAATTGCAATTAACATTCTTATCAATTCAACAAACCCACTTATCACAGTTCTGATGGGATTGAAGAAATAAACAAAAGCTGTGCTCTGGGTTCTATTGCCTCTAATTGAAGCGGCAGCATCATTGGCAGTTTGTGTCACGAGCGTGTCTTGATAGGTGGCAAGTTCAAGAGTTGCCACACCTTTAAAAATTATTGCTAAAACTGCCCAAACACCAAGAATGATAAGAATTAAGTAGCGAGTTTTAATCTCTTTTATAGCAGAAATCAACGAGCATCACCAGAAATTAATTTCAAAATATCTTCACTTGAAACTATTCCTAATGCTTTTCCGTTTTCACTTACCCTGACTGGTTTCATATGTTGTGAAATTATTTGGGATGCATCTCTAATGATTGTTGAGGAATCAAGTTCAGGTCCATCTGTTGCTTCACCGGGTCTTGCTGGTCTTGCTAAGTAGCGAAGCGTTAAAACGTGTGATTTTGAAATATCGCGCATGAAATCTGCCACGTAAGTATCAGCTGGTTTACCGATTAAGTCTTCAGCTGTTCCCATTTGTACGACGGCGCCATCTCTCATAATGGCAATTCGATCACCAAGTTTCATTGCTTCTGACAAATCATGGGTAATAAAGATCATGGTTTTACCAACTTCTTTATGCAATCTAATAACTTCGGTTTGCATATCTCTTCTAATTAATGGATCAAGGGCTGAAAATGGTTCGTCTAAAAACATAACTTGTGGATCAACTGCTAGTGCTCTTGCTAAACCAACTCTTTGTTGCATACCGCCAGATAGTTGTTCTGGATAGGCTTCGGAATACCCTTGTAAACCAACTAAATCAATTACTTCTTGAGCTCTTTTATGTCTTTCAACTTTTTTAACACCATTTATTTCCAAGGAATAAGCAATGTTGTCGATAACTTTACGATGGGGCAAGAGTCCGAAATGTTGAAACACCATTGAAAACGCTGTTCTTCTTAATTCTCTTAACCTGGCTGGATCAGCCTTTAAAACATCTTCACCATTGAATAAAACTGAACCTGCAGTTGGTTCAATTAATCTAGTTAAACATCTAACTAATGTTGATTTACCTGAACCAGATAATCCCATCACAACGAAAACTTCGCCAGGGGCAACATCAAAGGAAACATCTTTTACCGCAGAGGTATTACCAGTTTTTGCTCTTAACTCTGAACGAGAAAGATCGGCATCTGAAGAATTCACAATTTTTTCTGGATTATCACCAAATACTTTCCATAAATTTCGTACCGAAATTGCTGATGAGCTGTTATGTGAATTCATCTGCTACTCCTTGCCATCAAACCAGTTAGATGGTGCTGGTTTTAGATTTTGCCAAACATGTTTTGCTTCTTGGTATTCTGCCAATCCCATTGGTCCTAATTCTCGCCCAAAGCCTGACTGTTTGAATCCGCCCCACTCTGCTTGAGGAACATAGGGGTGAAAGTCATTAATCCAGATAGTTCCATGGCGCAATTGCTTTGCCACCCTCTTTGCTTTTTCAATATCTTTTGTCCACACCGCTCCTGCTAATCCGTAAATAGTGTCATTAGCTAAAGCAATAACTTCTGTTTCAGATTCAAAAGTTTCCACTGTTAATACAGGACCAAATGATTCATCTTGCACACATTGCATCTTGGCGTGACAGTTATCTAAAACTGTTGGTCTGTAATAGAAACCTTCTTGGAGATGAGACTCAGTTGGTCTTTTGCCGCCAGCTTTTATTTCAGCACCCTCAGCAATTGCATTAGCAACATACTTTTCAACTTTTTCTCGATGCGCTGCACTAATTAAGGCACCAGTTTCGGCAAAAGAATCTTCAGGAGCACCTAATCTGATTAGTTCAGCTCGTCTAGCAACTTCTGCAACAAAGTCTTTATGAATAGATTTTTCAACTAATAATCTTGCTCCAGCAGAACAAACCTGCCCCGAGTGAAGAAATACAGCTGTCAGGGCGTTATCAATTGCTGCATCCATATCAGCATCAGCAAAAACAATATTTGGATTCTTTCCACCTAATTCAAGAGCAACTTTTTTAACAGTTTCACTTGCGGTAGCCATTACTTTCTTTCCAGTAATTAGACCACCGGTGAAAGAAACCATGTCAATATCAGGATGTGAGCTCAATGGGGAGCCAGCAACTGCACCTGATCCTAAAACTAAATTATGAACTCCATTTGGTACACCTGCTTCAGTTAAAGTATCCATCAACAAAGAAGTTGTGCTGGGAGTTAATTCACTTGGTTTAATGACAAAAGTACAACCAGCAGCTAATGCAGGTGCGATTTTCCAGGAAGCTTGCAATAGAGGGTAATTCCAAGGTGTGATCAAACCAATGACACCAACTGGTTCATATTGAATAGTGCTTTCAATATTTTCTCTATCAACATCAACTTTTCTATCAGTTTGTTTAGCAATTAGATCAGCAAAATACTTGAACACTTTAATGACATCATCCATGTCATATTCGGACTCATTGATTCTTTTTCCTGTGTCTTTGGATTCAGTTTTAGCAAACAAAGCTTTGTCTCGTTGCAAAATTTCAGCAACTTTGTTCAAAACTAAGCTTCGATGAGCATTAGTAGTTTTAGGCCAGGAACCTTGGTCAAAGGCTTTTCGAGCAGCCTTAATTGCGTATTCAACATCGACGGGACTTGCTTCTTGAGCTACTTCAACAACTTTGCCATTTGCAGGGTGGATTATGTTTCGAGTTTCATTTTGGGAAGACTTTTGACGAACACCATCAATGAATAAATCAATCATTGTCTAGATTTTCCATAAAACTTATCGAATAATCGTTACGGACATTTCGTAAGTTCTCAAAGCCCTTGAGTGAGATTTTCATAAGAAAGTTAGACTATCCGAGGCATTGGGATAGGGCTAGTAGTTGAGTAAATTCCTTCACAGCAAACTGCCTGATTTCCTCGTGGCCACGAATACTGATTTCACTATATACATGCAGTAATGTGTGAAATCGGCCCATTGAGAAACAGGGATCTTGTGGAAAACGACCCACTAATGCAGGATCGACAAAATATTCTTGATGCTGTTCATGATTACGCGACTAAATCATTAGCGATAAAGGAATTTATTCCAGGCCAATCCCCGGTGCCGGTTTCGGGAAAAGTTTTAACTGCCCCAGATCTTGTAGCTTTAGTTGATTCTTCCCTAGATGGCTGGTTAACAGCTGGAAGATTTACTGAAGCTTTCCAAAGAAAATTAGCAAAATACGTTGGTGCGCGAGATTGTGTTTTCGTAAATAGTGGTTTTGTTAAAAACAGAGTTGACGATATTGAAAATTTACTGACTTGGAAAATTAGTTAAAGTGCACTATTTAGTCACAGGTCACACCGGATTCAAAGGTAGTTGGCTCATTCTACTATTGAATCAACTAGGCCACGAGGTTTCAGGATTAGCGCTAGATCCTCAACCAAATTCATTATTTGAGAAAGCGCAATTAAGTAATAGTTTAAAATTTGATAAAAGATGCGATATTCGAAATATCAAAGAGTTGAATAATTGCATTCAAGAGATAAGTCCAGAAGTGATTATCCATTTAGCTGCACAACCTTTAGTCAGAAAATCCTACCAAGATCCCAGAGAAACTATTGAAACCAATGCAATCGGAACATTTAATATCCTGGAAGCAGCTTCCAAATTAGACCATTTAAAAGCGAATCTAATTATCACCACAGATAAAGTTTATAAAAATGTTAATCAGAAAAAAGGTTACGTTGAGTCAGATCACCTTGGTGGAGATGATCCATACAGCGCATCCAAAGCTATGGCGGATATCGTTACACAGTCTTTTGTAAAAAGTTTTCCTAAAGTTCCAACAGCCATTGCTAGGGCTGGAAATGTAATAGGTGGAGGAGATGTCAGCACCGATCGTTTGATTCCAGATCTTATTCAAGGTTTTATTGCAAATAAACCAGTTTTGATACGTTTTCCAAGTGCAGTAAGACCTTGGCAACATGTTTTAGATTGCCTAAATGGTTATGTAGTTCTAATTGACCAAATGTTGAAAAATCAGATAACTGGAGAGTGGAATTTTGGTCCAGATGAAAAAAGTTTTAAAGAAGTAAGCACTGTTGCAGATTATCTAGTAAAGAGTTGGGGTTCAGGGGCGTCTTGGAAAACTGATGAGAACAACAATCCCCACGAGGCTGAATTACTAGCATTGGATGCTTCAAAGGCTGAAAAAGAATTAAACTGGCACAACAAACTTTCCTTTGAGCAAACCCTAGATTGGACTCTTGACTGGCACAAATCAGTCGAAGGTGGGGCTAGCGCACTCGAGGTCACCCTTGGACAAATCAAAAAATTTAGGGAATTGAACTAAATCCTTGATTGCCATTATCGCCTGTGTAGTCTTTTGAGTGTTAATCATTAGGCTTTATCGTAAATAGGGCATTCGGGCCACAAGCAACGAAAACCCAGAGGAGCTCCACAAAAGTGTCTGCAAGTTTTGAAAATAGCCCTCTTGGCAATGCTCATATTCCATCTCAATACGTCGATAATGACCCAAATGAAACATCTGAATGGCGTGAATCCTTAGAGGCCGTTGCAAAAAATAGTGGTAATCGTCGTGCTAAATATTTAATGCTAGAACTTTTGCGCAGATCTGCTGAACTTGGTTTAGAAGTACCAACTATTGCAAGTACTGATTACATAAACACAATTCCACCGGCTCAAGAACCTTGGTTTCCAGGTGATGAATTCATGGAACGAAGAATCAGAGCTTTTATTCGTTGGAACGCTGCCATCATGGTTCACCGTGCACAAAAATATGGTGTTGGTGGACACATTTCAACTTATGCATCAAGTGCATCACTTTATGAAGTTGGCTTTAATCATTTCTTCAGAGGACATGATGCACCAGGTGGAGCAGACTCAATATTTTTTCAAGGTCACGCCTCTCCTGGAATGTATGCCAGAGCATTTCTGGAAGGAAGATTAAGTGAAACTCAATTAGACGGATTTAGACAAGAACTTTCTCATTCAGGTGGAGGACTACCTTCTTACCCACATCCTCGTTTGATGCCAAACTTTTGGCAATTTCCAACAGTTTCAATGGGACTAGGTCCACTAAACGCAATTTATCAAGCAAGATTTAATCGCTATCTACATGCTCGCGGCATTAAAGACACATCAGATCAAAGAGTATGGGCATTTCTTGGTGATGGAGAAATGGATGAACCAGAATCAATTAGCGGAATTGTTTTAGCTGCCAGAGAAAAATTAGATAACTTAACTTTTGTAGTAAATGCTAATTTGCAAAGACTTGATGGACCGGTTAGGGGAAATGGCAAAGTAATTCAAGAATTAGAAAGTTTATTCCGAGGCGCAGGCTGGAACGTAATAAAAGTAATTTGGGGTCGAACCTGGGATCCTTTGTTAGCAAAAGATACAGATGGCGCTCTTGTTAACTTAATGAACACAACACCAGATGGTGATTACCAAACATACAAAACTGAAAGTGGTGCCTACGTTAGAGAACACTTCTTTGGTCGAGATCCAAGAACTAAGGCTTTAGTCGAACCAATGACCGATGATGAGATTTGGGCTCTGCAACGTGGTGGCCATGATTACCGAAAACTGTATGCAGCATATAAAGCAGCTTCAGAACATAAAGGTCAACCAACTTTAATTCTTGCAAAAACGATTAAGGGTTGGACACTTGGTTCACACTTTGAAGGTCGAAATGCCACACATCAGATGAAGAAATTAACAGTTGAAGACTTAAAGAAATTCAGAGACACTTTGTATTTGGATATTCCTGATGCCAAACTTGATGAAAAATACCCTCCTTATTACAACCCTGGTAAAGATGATGAGGTTATCCAATACATGCACGAGAGAAGAAAACAACTTGGTGGATATTTACCTGAAAGAAGAACTAGAAATAAGCCACTAGTTCTCCCAGGGGATGCAGTTTATGACGTAGTTAAAAAATCTTCAGGAAAACAACAAGTTGCCACAACAATGGCGTTTGTAAGACTAATTAAAGATTTAATGAAAGATAAAAATATTGGGGCAAGATTTGTTCCAATTATCCCTGATGAAGCAAGAACTTTTGGTTTGGATTCAATATTTCCAACTGCAAAGATTTATTCACCAATGGGACAAAAGTACACATCTGTTGATCGTGAACTTTTCTTGTCTTATAAGGAATCAGAAACTGGGCAAATTCTTCACGAAGGTATAAATGAAGCAGGTTCTGTTTCATCTTGGACTGCGGCTGCCACAAGTTATGCCACCCATGGTGAATCTATGATTCCAATTTATATTTTCTATTCAATGTTTGGTTTTCAAAGAACTGGAGACCAGTTCTGGTTAGCAATGGATCAAATGGCCAGAGGTTTTGTCATTGGAGCAACTGCTGGTCGCACAACTTTGACTGGTGAAGGTTTGCAACACGATGATGGTCAATCAATGGTTCTAGCCACAACCAATCCTGCCGTTGTTGCATATGATCCAGCTTTTGGATTTGAAATAGCTCATATTGTGCAAGATGGCTTAAAAAGAATGTATGGAGAAAATCCAGAAAATATTTATTACTACATGACCGTTTACAACGAACCAATTACTCAGCCTGATGAGCCAATTAATTTAGATGTTAAATCATTACTCAAGGGTGCATATCTCTATTCGAAAGCAGAAGGCAAATCGAAGTTTTCAAGAGTTGCCATTATGGCCTCAGGTGTTGCGATGCCTTGGGCTCTGAAAGCTCAAAAAATGTTAAAAGAAGAATTTGATGTCTTGGCCGATGTTTATTCAGTCACTTCCTGGAATGAATTAAGAAGAGATGGTTTAGAAGCAGAAAGATTTAATCTACTAAATAATGATGAAGACTCGAAAGTTCCATTTGTCACAGAACTAATGAAAAAACATGAGGGCCCAATTGTTGCAGTTTCAGATTGGATGAAACTGGTCCCCGAACAACTTCGTCCTTATCTAAAGCAAGATTTCTACACCTTGGGAACAGATGGTTGGGGAGTCTCAGATACCAGAGGAGCCCTACGCAGACATTTCCTTGTCGATGCAGAATCAATCGTGATTCAGTCACTAATTTCATTGGTTAAAAACGGTGAAATTAAAAATAAAGTTGTTAACGAGGCACTTAATAGATATAAATTGTCAGATCCATCAGCAGCAGATCCCGGAAGTACTGCGGGAGACAGTTAGGATGTCGTTTGAATTTAACTAAGATAAAATCAATCTTTCTAGTTTTCATCGTAATTGTTTTTTCTCTTTATACTTACCGAAGTGTTTTTTCGGGTAGATTGTTAGGGGAACCATTTGACGCTAGATTGATGATTTCTCTGCATGAGCACATGTGGAGATGGTTAAATGGCTTGGTAAGTTTCCGAGATACAGAATTTTTCTATCCTTATAAAACAGCATTAGGTTTTTCTGATGTGTTTCTTGTGCAAGGATTAGCATACTCAATTCTTAGATTCTTTGGCCTAGATTCATTAAGTTCATGGGTTAATGTGACAATAATTCTGGCAATAATAGGAAATATAGGCTGGATAATAGTTGCAAAAAAATATTTAAAAAATTTCATCAGCCAAATTTTGTTTGTTCTAACAATTATTTCAAGTGTTAGTTTTGTGCACTACTTCACATTTAACCCGAATGTAGTAGGGTATGCATTTCTATCCTGGATGTTAGTTTTTTTCTTAAACATTACTAATGAGAAAAAAACAACAACTTTTCACTTAAAAGTGAATCTTTTTATAATCGCATTTCTCCTTTATGCCCTCAGCTGCTGGTATGCTGCTTTTTTTCTGTTAGTGACAATTATTTTGAGATTTCTTTTATTGACATACTCCCATAGATTTAAACTGAATTTTAGTCCATCTGTAATTAAGATTTATGTTTTTTTTGCTCCACTCAATGCTTTTTTTGCATGGATTTTTTATTATGTGTATGTCCTCGTTGCCTCTCAACCTGAGAGGTCTGTTGAGGAACTGATTAGAAATTCTCCCAGAATTCAACATCTTCTCGTTGGGGCAAATCCAAATGGAGGAGGTATGGATGGATCGATTCTGCAGAATTTTTATGAATTATTTAGTCTTGAGACGCCGATTGTTTATGGGGATAAAATTGGGGATTGGGGAGGAGGTCTGGGTATTTTTCTTCCATTTTTTTGGACGATTGCATTATTTTCAAATATCTTTGTTAGGAATTTTATTAGGGATTATTCTTGGTTGATTGCAGTTTTTGCTACATATCTTTATTTAATGGTTTTTGGTGATAACCTTTCTCTGCACTCTTATTTATTCAATATTATTCCCGGACTTAATTCGATTAGAAGTCCAAGTCGATATGTGATTTTCGTTGGATACGCAGCTATTTTCTTCTTATTTCTTTATTTTGACAGAATACTGTTAAACTCCAAAAAATACTTAATCAATTCGTTAATAATTCTTTCAATGCTCATAGTGCTTATCGATCAGCATAGAAGTTCTTTCAATGGGTGGAATAGGGAAAATTTTATTAATGCCGAATTACTGGCCTTGGGGACGGAGGTCAAAAAAAATTGTGACTACTTTTACTACGACAGACCAGGAGGTTGGTGGTTTGATCAAATTGAAGCACTCACGTTTGCAGTGCAAATTGGAGTGCCTACAGTCAACGGTTATTCAGGAGCATTTCCGCCAAACTATCCAAATAAGCCCTGGAATCAAGACGCACCATCTTTGGAAATTTTTGACTGGATGAAGCAAATAGACGTTACTAGAAAAGGTTGCCTAATCCTGGGTGATTCAAACATTCGTTACCTTTCAGATATTTCTCCAAGCGTAGATTTTTATGGTTTTACCGCAGAAGAAGTTAATGGCTCTAGTACCTGGAGGTGGGCCGTATCTAATCAAACATATGTTTTAATTGTAGGTCAAAAGGGTACTAGAAAAGAAATGGAATTTGAAATCAAAAGTGCACCCTGCTTTGATAAATTAAATCTTGACGTGAGTTTGGTGGGTAAGAAATCTTCTATATTAAGTGGTTTAATAGATAAAAAACAAATAATTAGTTTGGCAATAGACTTGGGAGAAAGAGGAGCCGAAATTTTGAAATTTACCACTGACGTTGAAGCATGTAAAATCTCAGGAGATCCTAGAGATTTATTTTTTGAGATTAAGAATTTAAAACTAATCTAAATTTAGAATAAGCCCACTATTTGGTTTTCAGAATCTAGTTTAATTGATGACGCTGCTGGTTTATTTGGTAGCCCAGGCATCGTCATGATTTCTCCCGTGACAACAACAATAAATTCAGCCCCTGCTGAAAGTCTAATTTCCCTAATTTGTACAACATGACCACTCGGTGCACCCTTTAGATTAGGATCTGTTGAGAAAGAGTACTGAGTTTTTGCCATACAAATTGGAAAAGCTCCGTACCCAGCCGACTCAAATATCTTAAACTGCTCCCGGACAATTTTGTCTGCGACAATTTCACTAGCGCCATAGATTGACTTAGCAATTGTTTGAACCTTTTCCCAAAGGGAGATGGAATCTTCATAAAGATGTCTAAACTGCTGGGTACCAGATTCACTCAATTCCACAACTTTTCTGGCCAGGTCTGCAGTGCCCTTACTACCGTTTGCCCAATGCGTGCAAAGTATTGCTTCTACGCCAAGATCTGCACAGTATTTCTTAACTAATTGGAATTCAGATTCAGTATCAGTCGTGAAATTATTCACTGCCACAACAGCAGGAATTCCAAATTGGCCAACATTTCGAATGTGTCTGCCTAAGTTAACTAAGCCAGCTTCAACTGCTTTAAGGTTTTCTTTAACTAAGTCATCTTTACTAACTCCGCCGTGCATTTTTAGTGCACGAATAGTGGCAACAATTACTGCTGCAGAAGGCGTCAATTTAGCTTTTCGACATTTGATATTAAAGAATTTTTCGGCACCTAAATCAGCGCCAAAACCAGCTTCGGTGACAACATAATCACCTAACTTTAAAGCAGTTTTTGTTGCTAGGACTGTGTTGCAACCGTGCGCAATGTTGGCAAAAGGACCTCCATGAACAAATGCAGGGTTATTTTCTAAAGTTTGAACAAGATTTGGCATGCAAGCATCTTTTAATAAAACGGTCATTGCTCCATGAGCATTTAGATCTCGAGCACAAATTGCTTTCTTTTCTCGGGTGTAGCCAATGACAATATTTGCTAATCTGCGCTCTAAATCTTCTAGGTCGGTTGCTAAACAAAGAATTGCCATAACTTCACTAGCTACAGTTATGTCAAAACCTGTTTCTCTAGGGTAACCATTTCCTGGGCCCCCCAGGGATGAAACAATTTCGCGCAATGAGCGATCATTCATATCTAAAACACGTTTCCAGGTAATTCTTCTGACATCTATTCCAAGTTCGTTACCCCAATAAATATGGTTATCAATCAATGCGGAAAGTAAATTATGTGCTGCACCTACGGCATGAAAATCACCTGTGAAATGTAAATTAATATCTTCCATTGGAACTACTTGAGCAAATCCACCACCGGCTGCTCCACCTTTCATTCCAAAGCATGGGCCTAGGGAAGGTTCGCGAAGACAAACAATTGCTTTTTTACCGATTGCATTTAACCCATCACCAAGTCCTACAGTTGTCGTTGTTTTTCCTTCACCAGCAGGTGTTGGCGTCATAGCGGTTACCAAAATCAATTTGCCATCGGGCTTATTTTCTAAAGATTTAATAAAATCTAATGAGATTTTTGCCTTGTGATGGCCATAATTAAAAACAGAATCTGAATCAATGCCAATTTTTTTAGCAACATCAATTATTGGTTCTAGAGTTGAAGCACGTGCTATTTCAATATCGGTTTTCACTTACTTAGTTCAGCCGATCTTTTTGCAACAAATTCGTCAAGTTCTTGCTTAACTGCATCATCCATTGCTGGAGCTTCATATTCAGCAATCTTTTTCTTTGCTAATTCGTTAGCTCTGATGTCAGTAGTTTTGGCACCGTTTCTGGTCCATTTTTCAAAGTTATCGCTGGAAGAAAGAATTGGACGGTAAAAACAGTCACGGAAGCGATCCATAGTGTGTGCTGCACCTAAGAAGTGACCACCGTGTCCAACTTCAACGTGTGCATCAAATGCTAATGATTCTTCATTGATTTCTAGTGGAGTAAATTCTGCTTGCAGCATTCGCAATATTTCGATGTCAACCACAAATTTTTCGTAGCTTGCAACAAGCCCGCCTTCTAGCCAACCTGCGGTGTGCATTACCCAGTTAGCGCCAGCTAAAAATGTTGGCATCATGGTCATTAAAGATTCATAACCTGCTTGAGCATCTGCTGTTTGTGAAGAATTTAATCCACCACCAGATCTAAATGGCAATCCAAAATGTCTGGCAATTTGACCTGTACAAAGCAAACCAATTCCTGACTCAGGTGTTCCAAATTGAGGGGATCCAGATTGCATGTCAATGTTTGACAAAAATGAACCAAAAATTACAGGAGAACCTGGCCTAATTAATTGGGAAAGAGCAATTCCAGTTAAGGCTTCTGCAATTTGTTGAGCAAGAGTGGCAGGAATTGTTACTGGGCTCATCGCACCCATTAAGAGAAATGGGGTTAATAGAACTGCTTGATTAGCTGCAGAGTATTCAAACTGTGCATCAAGCATGCGATCATCCCAACGAAGGGGAGAGTTGCAATTAATTAGCGAAATTGTGCAAGGAGTTTTTTCAATTTTGTCTCGACCACCAAAAACAATGTCAGACATCGCTAATACATCTTTAGCATTTTTTCCTGACACAACATTTCCCATATAAATTTTGTCTGTCAATGTTTGCAACGCGTAAGTCATATCAATGTGTCGTGTATCTAAAGAAGCATCATTTGGTTCACAGATCACGCCACCAGCAGAATCCATTTCAGGAAATGCTTGAGCAAGTTTGGTGAAATTTCTGAAGTCTTCCATTGTTGCTTCTCTTCTTACGGCGCCATCTCTAACAAATGGAGGACCATAGACACCGCTAAAGACCATTGAGTCTCCACCGATATGAACAGAGTTCTTAGGATTTCTTGCTTGCACATCAAATTCTCTTGGAGCTTTTGCAATTTGTTCTAAAATGAATTCAGGATCAAATTTTACGTTGTTGCCTTCAATTTTTTGGCCAGCTTTTCTAAATATTTCTAAGGCTCGTTCACTCATGAACTCAATGCCGATTTCACTAACAATTCTTTTCCAACCCTTATCAAGGGTGGCCATGGCGTCTTTGGACAAGATTTCGTAGCGAGGCATTTTGTTTTGGAACATGATCTGTGTGGGCCCTTTCTCGGCTTAAATCTTGGGATTTCTCCAATTTAGTACTTGACGACAACCCCAAACAATACCCTACAATATGAAACAGTAGTTCCATATTGTGAAAAGTTAGAAAAGGGGTATTTCGATGAATCCAGCCCCTACTAAGCGCGCCACCGGCACTCAGGCAGTCGATCGAGCAGCAGATTTATTAGTACAAGTTTTGAATGCCGATTCCCCAGTTACCTTTTCCCACCTCACAACAACATCAGGTCTAGCCAAGGGAACAGCAAGCAGATTAATAAGTGCCCTTGAAAGAAAAGGATTGCTACAAAGAAATAACCAAGGTGAAATCGAAACAGGATTAACTTTAAATAGATTTGCACTTCGCTCAAGTTCTATGGGCAGACTTGTCACAAGATTGCAACCAGTACTAGATGTAATTGGAAGTTCCACTGGGGAAACTGCAAGTTTAGCTGTTGCTGGAATTGATTCAGTAGAAAATATTGCCCAAGTTGATGCAAAGTTCCTACTTAGTTCAAGAAACTGGGTTGGACAACGAGTTCCGTTTCATGCTTCGGCTGCAGGAAAAGTTTTGTTAGCTTTTGGGGCTGCACAAATTCCAGAGGGAAAACTGGAAAAATTAACTTCTGCAACGATTGTGAACAAATCAGACTTAGAAAATGAAATTCAGAAAGTACGACGATCAGGATTTGCAGTAATCATTGATGAATTAGAACCAGGTTTGGTTGCAGTTTCTGTGCCAGTAAGTAATGAATCAGGAACTGTGGTTGCAGCCCTTTCAGTATCAGGACCTTCAACCAGATTAAATCAAACAAGAATAAATGAACTAGTCAAATTATTAAAAAACGAAGTTAGCAAGTTGTCTTTACCAAATTCAATAAGATCAAATAGGAAAAAGGGAGCAGCATGACTCACGAAGAAATCCTAAAAGCGCTATATGACGAAACATTAATAGGTAATGCACCAAAAGTGCTAGAACTGACCAATCAGGGAATTGCCGATGGCATGACACCTGACTCAATTCTTTTTGAAGCGCTAATTCCCTCTTTGGAAGAAGTTGGGGCACGTTTTGAACGTGGAGATTTCTTCGTTCCAGAAATGTTGATCGCAGGTCGAGCCATGGCTGGGGCACTCAATGTTTTGAGACCACTTTTGGCTGACACTGGTGCTGAAACTGTTGGAACATTTTTGATGGGAACAGTAAAAGGCGATGTGCACGACATTGGTAAAAACTTGGTGAACATCATGCTTGAAGGTGCCGGTTTTCAAGTAATTGATTTAGGTGTGCAAGTTCCACCAGAAAAATTTGTGGAAGCTGTAAAAGAACATAAGCCAGATATTGTTGGAATGTCAGCATTCTTAACAACAACCATGCCAATGTTTAAAGTAAATATTCATGAATTAACTAAAGCTGGTATGCGCGATGACGTAATTGTGATGGTCGGCGGAGCACCCGTAACCCAAGAATATGCAGACGCAGTAGGCGCTGATGGTTACGCAGCAGATGCATCAACAGCAGTTAGAAAAGCAAAAGAATTAATTCAAGCCAAAAGACAATTAGCCAAGGCTTAACTGATGCCAAAACTATTGCCTTTAATTGAACATGTTGTAAAAGGTCCTGTGTGGGATTGTCAAATGTGTGGGCAATGTGTTTTGCATTCAACAGGTATGACTTGTCCAATGACTTGTCCTAAAACTTTAAGAAATGGTCCTTGCGGTGGAGTAAGAGAAGATGGTCATTGTGAAGTAAAACCCGAAATGAAATGTGTGTGGCTAAAAGGTTATGAAAGAAGTGAAAGTTGGCCCCTACCAAAAGTTTGGAAAGAAGAATTCAATCATTTAAGACCACCTGTTGATAACAGACTAAAAGGTGATTCATCTTGGATAAATTTCTTTACAAAAAGAGATCGTTGGACACCAAAAGGTTGGGCAAACACAACTTCTGAGACAGAAAAACACTAAATTAAATGTCCCAATTCGAAGAATTAATAACAAAAACTAAAGAGCAAGTCTTTACAGCAGAGTTTCCGGTAATTGATGGTGAAGGTTTTGCCAAAGTTGAGAAATATGCCAAAAGATTAAAACCATGGTTTGTGGCAGTTAATGCAACAGATAACACCGCAGCACATGCTCATGCTTCAAATGTGGCAAGTGCAATTGCCATGAAAATGCACGGTATTGAACCAATTATGCAAGTTGTTTGTCGTGACAAAAACCGTTTAGCAATACAAGCTGACATTGTTGGCGCAAGTTTGCATGGAATTGAAAATATTTGTGCCTTAACAGGTGATGATGTAACAGCAGGAGATGAAACAGAAGCTCGAAGAGTATTTGATTTAGATGGTCCACAATTAGTAAGACTTGCCACCACAATTGGTCGTGGGGAATACATGTCTGGCAGAAAAATTGATCCAGCACCACATTTATTCGTTGGAGCAGTGGAAAATCCTTCAGCACCTCCATTTGAATACCGTGTACAAAGAGTTGCCAAAAAAGTTGCTGCTGGAGCGAGATTTTTACAACTTCAAATTTCTTATCATCCAGATAGATTAGAAAAATTTTGTCAAGGCATAGTAGCTGCGGGATTAGATAGACATGTGGCGCTACTTCCAACAATTGTTTTAATAAAAGGGGTAAGACCTTTGAAGTTCATGAATGAAAAAGTTCCAGGCATTAGTGTTCCCCAAGATGTAATTGATCGAGTAGAAAAAGCAAGTGATCAGGCAGAAGAGGCTTATCAACAAACTTTAGAATTTTCTAAACATGCACTTTCACTTCCTGGAGTTAGAGGATTACATGTAACAGATTTTCGACATGATGACACTCTTGATCGATTAATGACAGACCTTGGTCGCACCCCGCGATCAGTGAACTAGAAAAAGGAATAAAAATGCATTCAATACTTCGCTCTGCAACTAAAGAAGTAATCATTGGTCATGATGTTCCTTTTGTCATTATTGGTGAACGAATTAACCCAACTGGTAGAAAAAAGTTCCAAGAGCAACTTCGCGCAGGGGACTTAAGCCAAATTGAAATAGATGTTCAACAGCAAGTTGAAGGCGGCGCTGATGTGCTCGATGTGAACATGGGCGTTCCTTTAACAGATGAACCAGATCTATTAAGTAGAGCAATCAAATTGGTTCAAACAAAAACAGATTTGCCAATTTGTATCGATTCATCCGTTATCGAGGCACTTGAAGCTGGATTAAAAGCTTATGAAGGAAAAGCCTTAGTTAATTCCATGACTGGTGAAGATGATCGAATGGAATTGATTTTACCTTTAGTCAAAGAACATAAAGCCGTAATTATGGCTCTTTCAAATGATGAAACTGGAATTCCAGCAACTGCTCAAGAAAGATTAGTAATTACTGAAAAAATCGTTAGAACTGTGGAGAAATACGGTATTCCTTTAGAAGACTTAGTTATCGACCCACTTGCAATGACAGTTGGAGCCGATACTGAAGCAGTTAAGATAACACTTGAAACAATTCATTTAATTAAAGAGAAATTTGGTTTGAACATGTCAATGGGTGCATCAAATGTTTCATTTGGGCTTCCAAATAGACATGCAGTTAATGCTTCATTTTTGCCAATGGCCATGGCAGCTGGATTAACAAGTGCAATTATGGATTCAAGAACAAAAGAAATTGTTACTTCCGTTAGAGCTGCTGATTTGTTACTTGGAAATGATCCATGGGGTGGAAATTGGATTTCTGCTTTCAGAGCACAACAACCAAGTGCCTAATTTAAATGGCTAAAGAAAAAATTGAACCTGAACTAGTTGAACATTCAGGACTTGGTCGAGTTAAATTAGATTTTTCACCAAGTAATCAATCATTTAAAGTTCCACCTGGAGTAAGTGTCTTTGATGCTGCTTCTTGGAATGGAATTGCCATTGATTCAACTTGTGGCGGTCATGGAACTTGCAAAAAATGTAAGGTTCAAATCACTGAAGGTATCGTTCCAATTTCTAGATTAGATATTCGTGCATTTAGTCAAGAAGAATTAAAAAATGGTTGGCGCCTTGCTTGTGTAGCTCGAGCAACAGAGAATTTAGCAATCACAGTTCCTGCTATGACCACCAGACCAAAAGCCGCAACTGTAGGAGTTGGAAGACAAGTAATTCTTAGGCCAGCAGTGCAAAAAAGATACCTAGAATTAACAGAACCAACTTTGCATGATCAAAGACCAGATATTCAAAGAGTTACAGATGGAATAGATGATCTAGAAGTTAGTGTTGAATTTGAGGTATTACAAAAGCTTCCAACTATTTTAAGAAAAAACAATTTCAAAGTCACGGCAGTAATTGTTGATAATCTTTTAATTGATATCGAACCGGGTGATACAACTTCCTTAAGATTTGCAGTTGCTTATGATTTGGGAACAACAACCGTTGTTGCAACTTTGTTGGATTTAAATTCTGGAACACCTGTTGCCGTTAAATCAATGCTTAGTAAACAACAACCTTTTGGTGCAGATGTAATTTCAAGAATTTCTGCCACAATGCTTGATGAGACTGCATTACAGCGACTTAG
>Ga0247836_1004449_pt1 | contig 17519 bp, 13 predicted proteins | sample LaCruzMarch2015__4_FD_187116 | JGI IMG/M metagenome (GOLD analysis project Ga0247836, IMG submission 187116) | Freshwater microbial communities from meromictic Lake La Cruz, Castile-La Mancha, Spain - LaCruzMarch2015_14m | ecosystem: Environmental > Aquatic > Freshwater > Lake | place: Spain... | reverse complement strand
GGTTTGGCTCAATGGCATGGAAGTGACGCAGTTTACCTATTTTCAACAAGTCGGTGGGCTTGATTGTCGGCCGGTCAGCGGTGAAATCACCTATGGCCTCGAGCGCATTGCGATGTACCTGCAGTCGGTCGAGAGCGTTTATGACCTGGTTTGGAGCCATTCCAAGTTCGGGCTCGTCACTTACGGGGACGTCTTCCATCAGAATGAGGTGGAGCAGTCGGCTTACAACTTCGAGAAGGCGGAGGTACTGGCGCTCCTGGCGGCGTTTGATGCCAGCGAACGGATCAGTCATCAACTCGTCGCTGACGGTCTGCCCCTGCCGGCGTATGAACAGGTGCTCAAGGCGTCCCACACCTTCAATTTGCTCGACGCGCGCGGGGCGATCTCTGTGACCGAGCGGCAGCGGTTCATCCTGCGTGTCCGCGCGCTCGCAAGAAACGTCGCGCGCGCTTACTACGAGCGCCGGGAATCCCTCGGGTTTCCGATGCTTAAGCCATGACTCTTGATACGGGCGCGCGCATGACCCAGGATCTTCTAATAGAAATCGGCACGGAGGAATTGCCTCCGGTCTCGCTCCAAGGCTTGGCAAAGGGCTTCGCCGACGGCATCAACAACCAACTCACCGAGAATGGGATCGGCCATGGGCCGATCACTTCGTATTGCACTCCGCGGCGGCTTGCCGTACTGGTTGCGCAGGTCGAGACCCAGCAGGCGCAACGCACGACCACCCGGCGGGGTCCCGCCGTTACTGCCGCCTTCGGCCCGGAGGGTCAGCCAACCAAGGCGCTTGAGGGTTTTGCCCGCTCCTGTGGGGTCGCGATATCGGACCTGGCGCGTGAACAGTCAGACAAGGGGGAGTGGGTCGTCTTTCGGAGGCTCGAGTCCGGACAGTGCACTGCGCGGTTGCTGCCGCGAATACTCGAGCAGGCCCTGGCAGGATTACCCGTGGCAAGACGCATGCGCTGGGGCACCGGCGATGCGGAGTTCGTCCGCCCGGTGCACTGGATCTGTATCGTCTTAGGCGATGAAGCCGTGCCGGCGCAAGTACTTGGGGTTCACGCGGGGACCAAGACATTCGGCCACCGGTTCCACGCGCCAGGCCCACTGACAGTAACTCACGCGTCACTGTACCCACGATTACTGCGGGAACAAGGCTTTGTCGAGCCATGTTTTGAACAGCGGCGCGCGCTCATTGTCGCGCAAATCCAACAACTCACGGCCACCCATCGCGTCACAGCCGACCTTCCGGCAGCACTGCTCGACGAGGTGACGGGGCTTGTGGAGTGGCCCATCGCGATCTTCGGGTCATTTGATGAGAGCTTCCTGTCGGTGCCCCCCGAGGTCCTTATTGAGACCATGGAGAAGAATCAGAAATACTTTCCGGTTCGTGATATCAACGGGCGCTTGCAAGCACGGTTCATTGCCGTTTCCAACATCGAAAGCAAGTGCCCGGAACAAGTGATACAAGGCAATGAGCGGGTAATCCGGCCCCGGTTCGCGGATGCGCAATTTTTTTGGCGGCAAGGTCTGAATCAGCCGCTCGCGGCCAATTTCGAGCGTTTAGAGTCGATTGTCTTTCAGGATAAGCTCGGTTCGGTCGCAGACCGGTGTCGGCGCGTCGCAGCACTGGCCGGTTCGATCGCTGTGACAATTGGCGAAGACCCGGCGTCGGTGGAACGCGCAGCGATGCTGGCCAAGTGTGATTTGGCGACCGCCATGGTCACCGAGTTCCCGAGCCTCCAAGGGATCATGGGCCGCTACTATGCCGAACACGCCGGCGAGCTGCCGGCAGTCTGCGCCGCCATTGAGGAGCAGTATCTCCCACGCCACGCCGGCGACGCTCTGCCGGCCAGGGGCGCCGGTCTGGTACTTGCCCTGGCTGATCGCCTGGACCTGTTGGTCGGCTCTTTTGGTATCGGGCACCGGCCAACTGGAGCCAAGGACCCTTATGGCTTGCGACGCGCCTCTATTGCGGTGGTACGCATTCTTGTGGAAACCCCCTTGAACCTCGACCTCAACTCCCTCGTGTTGGCGTCTGAGCGGAGTTTTGAATCGGGCGTCCTCAGCCCCGGGACGACTGACGAGGTGTTGGTATATATCATGGGTCGCTTGGAAGGCTACTACCAGGAGCGTGGGGTGTTGCCGGATAGCGTGGCGTCGGTCATCGCCGCTGGAGGCGCCACACTCAGCCAACTGGACCGGCGGATTCGGGCGGTGCAGTCGTTCCGCAACCGGCCGGAAACCTTGGCCTTGGCGGGCGCCAACAAACGAATCAGCAACATCCTCGCGAAGGCGCAGGTGTCATTTGATCGCGGGGCGCGACCGAATCCGGACCTGTTTACCGATGACGCGGAGCACCAACTGTGGAACAGGATTGAAGGGCTGGAACTGGTGACGGCACCGCTCATGCGCGAGTGCGATTTCGCGGGGATCTTGGAACAACTCGCGCAGTTACGCGATGACGTCGGCCGGTTCTTTGATCAGGTGATGGTGATGTGCGAGGATCGGTCAGTGCAAGATAACCGACTGCTTCTGTTGACGCGACTACAGGCGTTGTTCTTGCAGGTGGCGGACATCTCCATGCTACAAATTGCCTACACGCAATTCATTGAGCAATGATTGCCTGCCATGTCGCGTGAACGGTTCGTATTGCTCGACCGTGATGGAGTCATCAACGAGGACGCGGATGACTACATCCGCTGCGCGGCGCAATGGGTGCCGATTCCGGGTAGTATGGACGCCATTGCGGCGTTAACGCATGCCGGATTCCGGATTGCGATCGTGTCCAACCAATCAGGGCTCGCGCGAGGTCTGTTTGATCTTGGCGCCTTGAACGCCATCCACCGGAAATTACACGACCTGGTCTCGCTACGGGGTGGGCGACTCGAGATGATCCTGTTCTGCCCCCACGGGCCAAGTGAAAACTGCGCTTGTCGCAAGCCGCAGCCGGGGCTTCTACGCAGTGTCAGCGACCGCACTGGGCTTGACCTCCGCGGAATACCGTTCATTGGGGATTCCATCAGCGACGTCCGCGCCGCAAGACAGGTCGGTATGAAACCGGTGCTGGTGAAGAGCGGTAAGGGGCTGCGAACCTTAGGGTTGGGAACCGCCGAGTTGGAGGGCGTTCCTGTTTTTGAGGACTTAAGGGCTGCCACGGACGAACTGATTAACCATTGGTGCGATTCTTGATTCTGCTACGCTCCCTCGCTTACCAGGTCTTCCTTATGCTATCCGTTGCGCTGTTCGGCGGGGCCATTGCAATCGTTGGACGGTGGGTGCCGTTCCGACTCCTCGGTCGGGTTGCACGAATTTGGGCACGGGTAAACCTGATTGCACTGAAATCCCTGTGCCGGCTGGATTATCGGATCGAGGGGCTGGAACACTTACCGACCTCGACGTGTATCGTCATGAGCAAGCACCAATCGGCCTGGGAAACCATCGCCCTACGAGCGCTGCTGCCGGTTGAGCATAGCTGGGTTTTGAAGCGGGAATTACTCGACATACCAATCCTTGGAGCGGCGCTGCGCCGGTTTCGGGTTATTGCAATCGATCGTTCCGCCGGTCGCGCTGCCCTCAAACAACTAGTCACCGAAGGCCAGCGCTTGCTTGACACCGGCCATTGGGTGGTCATTTTTCCGGAAGGAACGCGGGTCTCACCCGGTGAACGGGTTCCCTATAACGTCGGCGGCGCCTTACTCGCACAGCGTAGCGGCTACCCGATCTTGCCGATAGCCCATAACGCGGGGGTATTCTGGGGTAGGCGAAGTCTGATTAAACGGGGGGGAACCATCCAACTCGTCATAGGGAAAAGTATCAACAGCACCGGCAAGAGCGCTCAGGAACTGAGCCAGGAAACGGAAAGCTGGATTGAGGGAGTCGTCGCCAGCCTGCCGGCACGCGCTGAAAATCGGCGCGTGCCTACACAACGCGGCTAGCCATCTGCCCGAACTCCTATCACTGGGCGGCATGATCAGTGCCCGCTAAACATCAAGATGCTCCACATCAAGTGCATGACGTTCGATAAATTCCCGTCGCGGCTCTACGTTATCTCCCATGAGTGTGGTAAAAATCTGGTCCGCCGCGACTGCGTCTTCTACCGTCACCTTGAGTAAGCGGCGCCCCTCCGGATTCATTGTCGTGTCCCACAACTGCTCCGGGTTCATCTCTCCCAGTCCCTTGTAGCGCTGCATACTATATCCACGCTGTGCCTCTGCCAGCAGCCAGCGGATTCCGTCGCCGAGGTCGATAACATCCTTCCGGCGTTCTCCACGTGCCATGTGGGCACCGGGCTGCAATAGACCCTCTACCTTCTCCCCAAATTCAGCAATTCGCTGATAGTCCGCGGTGAGGAAGAAGTCGAGTGGAATTTGTTTGGTTTCCGGAATCCCATGTATCAAGCGAGTTAGTTTCAGAAAGCTCGCCTTGTGGGACTCCCGTTGTTCATAGGTCAAGACAAAACGGAGCGACGAATGGGCCAAATGGGGTTCATTGAGACGCTGCGCAAGTCCGTAGCACCAGGTTGCCATAGCCTTGGAATCTTGGAGATTCAAGGAATCCAATCGCGGGCTGCGAACCAATTCATGGAGAAGGCTTGGATCATAGCGAGACGAGAGGCGGCGCGATATCCCCTCGAATATTTGATATTCGCGCGCCAGCGATTCCAAAGCGGTCGCCGCCAGCGCAGGTGCATCGGCAGCGACATACAGGGCTGCCTCATCGAGGGCCGCCTGCAGCATGGCGGCGTTAAGCTCCGCATCATCCAGAAGGTAATCTTCCTGCTTGCCTTTCTTGAGCTTATAGAGCGGCGGCTGGGCGATAAAGATATGCCCACGGTCGACCAATTCCGGCATCTGACGGTAAAAGAAGGTCAGCAAAAGCGTGCGGATGTGCGCACCGTCGACGTCGGCATCGGTCATAATGATGATGCGATGGTATCGTAAATTCTCCGGATTATACTCATCGCGACCGATGCCGCAGCCCAGCGCCGTGATCAGGGTCCCGACTTCTGCCGAAGATAGCATCTTGTCGAACCGCGCCTTCTCAACATTGAGTATTTTCCCCTTCAGTGGCAGGATAGCCTGAAAGCTACGGTCCCGGCCTTGCTTTGCCGATCCACCTGCGGAATCGCCCTCTACCAGGTAAAGCTCTGATTTTGAAGGGTCCTTTTCTTGGCAATCGGCGAGTTTTCCAGGCAGACCGGCGATATCCAAGACGCCCTTGCGGCGGGTCATTTCCCGCGCCTTCCTTGCAGCCTCTCTTGCGCGCGCCGCGTCGAGCATCTTTGCGGCGATGATTTTGGCCTGGGCGGGCTGCTCCTCCAGAAAGGCATTGAAGTGGTCTACCACCAGCGATTCGACGGAAGCCTTCACCTCCGATGAGACGAGCTTTTCCTTCGTTTGAGACGAAAATTTCGGATCGTGGAGTTTAACCGACAGTACGGCGGTCAGACCCTCCCTTGCGTCATCGCCAATTGCCTTAATCTTTTGTGTCTTTTCCAATCCCTCCCGCTCAATATAGCCATTGAGCGTTCTCGTTAGCCCGGCGCGAAAACCGGCCAGATGGGTTCCGCCATCGCGCTGAGGTATATTGTTGGTGAAACAGAATATTGTTTCCTGAAATCCCTCATTCCATTGGAGAGCCAGTTCCAAGGCAATACCCGCGCGTTCAGCGGAAAAATAGATGACACTCGGGTGGATCGGAGTCTTATTTCGGTTCAGGTAATCAACAAATGCACGAATCCCGCCCTGGTAATCGAAAATGTCCTGGCGGCCACTCACCTCTTCAGAAAGGACAATCCGGACGCCGGAGTTCAAGAACGAAAGTTCGCGAAGCCGCTTGACAAGAATATCATAGTGAAAATCGAGATTGGAGAAGATTTCGGGTGATGGATAGAAACGGACATAGGTACCCGTCGCGGAAGCGTCGCCGATTTCACGAAGGGGATAAAGAGGCTCTCCCATCGCATATTCCTGGTCGTAGCGCTTGCCACCTCTTGCGATGCGTAGGATCAAGCGCTGCGAAAGCGCATTTACTACTGACACACCGACTCCGTGGAGGCCCCCAGAAACCTTATAGGAATTGTCGTCGAACTTGCCGCCAGCATGCAGCACGGTCAGGATGACTTCCGCCGCGGAGCGGTTTTCCTCTGCGTGAATATCTACCGGAATACCCCGGCCGTTATCACTGACGCTAACAGACCCATCACGATGCAAGGTGACGGTTATCTCAGTACAGTAGCCGGCCAGGGCTTCGTCGATGGAATTATCGACGACCTCAAAAACCATGTGATGGAGTCCGGTTCCATCGTCTGTATCGCCGATATACATACCTGGGCGCTTACGAACTGCATCCAGACCCCGTAGAACCTTTATATTCGTTGAATCGTATGTCATTGCAGTGTCTGGTCTCGCAAGATAGTAGGCCTGGGACAACCAAGCGGTCGAGCCTAAGAGGACTCAGAAAGGTCGTTCGCACCGTCCTAGATGCCGGCCGATGCAGCAATTATACCCGATCGCAGGGATCTTTCTTGCAGCGTTTGGGCGCATCGTACACAAGAGTCGACCGAAACCGATCATCATGACAGGTCAACCACCGTCCCGCGTTCCACGTGGAACAATCGCGTGTCGGCCGGAAGATTTGTTCTCGCCAGGGCACCCATATCCCCAACCCGCGTATACAAGCACTGTCCGCCGGTAGAACCAAAGAGGCTACATAGCATTCTGCACGAGCGATAATCAAGCTCTGCCCAAAGGTCGTCCAGCAACCACACCGAACCATAGCCCAGCCTACCGACCTGCACTTGCTCAAAAGCCAACTGCAAGAGGCACACCACGATCTTCGTCTGTCCACGCGACAGCGGAAGCTCCCCGTCCCGATTCCGCAAAGAAAAATCCGCCCGGTGAGGCCCGACCCGGGTGTAACCCGATATCTGTTCCCCGCCGGCATCCGCGGCGACCGCGTCGGCGAGCTCCACCCCCTCCGGCCAGCCAGACCGAAACATCAAGGTTGCCCCATCTAAGAACGGAAACCCTCGCGCTTGCGCCAAAAAAGCCGTTTGCAGACCGCTGAACAACCCCTTCCTCGCTAGATCGAGATCAACACCCAAGCGAATAAACTCTTGGTCCCAAAGCGGGCGACCCCGAGCCCCCGCGCGCAGCCAGGCGTTTCGCTGCTCCAGAATCCGCTTGTATGCCCTTAAAACCTCAGCCCCGCGCTGTTCCACGTGGAACAGATTAAGATCAAGGAAGCTCCGCCTAACCGCAGGCTCTCCTTCAAAGAGCCGACCGGCACCTTCCCCAATCAGCCGCACGACGAACCACTTCGCGAATTCCGCACCATCGCCGACCATGACGCCCTTCACGTATCGCACTCTAACGGCCCTATTCCGGACATACGCTAGCTGCGAAACCGCGTCCTCGCCTCCCTCACGGACATCCCCCACCACCCTCGTCACTTCCTTGCCTAGGGACGTCAGGTCACCACTCCTTCGCCCTCTAAAACTTTTGCCCCGCGCCAGCAAATAGACCGCCTCCAACACCGACGTCTTCCCGGAACCGTTAGCCCCAACAAAAAGAGAGCAGGGCCCTCGGACATCCACCTCCGTGTGCTCAATATTCCTGAGCCCGTCGATCCTCAGCAGTTCCACACTTGCGCCAACCATCGTCCTATCTGCCGCCTAAAGCCGCATCGGCATCACGACGTACGTCTCAGCGGCCGCGCCCAGGCCGCGCCAAAGAGAGCTACTGCTTCCATCGTCAAAATGTACCTCAACCTGACCGGTATCAACCGCCGCAAGGAGATCCGCCAAATAGGCGACGTTAAACCCGATCACGGTCGACTCACCGTCATAGCCGAGCTCCATCTCCTCCACCGCCTCTTCCTGCTCAGGATTATGCGCAACAAGCCTCAACACCCCCGCCTCGAACGACACGCGCAAGCCGCGATACTTCTCATTGGAAAGAATCGCCGTGCGCGATAACGCCTTCTTCAGCAACTCCCGATCCGCGACAGCCACCTTGGACAGTCCGGCCGGAATCACCCTACCGTACTCAGGATACCGGCCGTCAACGAGCTTCGACGAGCAGACGGAATCTCCCAGAACGAATCGTATTAACCGCTCCCCGATCTCAATCCGGACCAAATTTGACCCCAAGCAAAGTTGTCGCCTCAGCTCATTCACCGTCTTGTACGGGATGATCACAGCCCGACTCTCGGGCAGGCCAAGCGCACAAGCATGGGCATACGATGCGAGTCGATGCCCGTCCGTTGCCACGGCGCGCAGCCCTGACTCATCGAGCTCCAGCAACAAGCCGTTTAGATAATACCGCACGTCCTGCTGCGCCATCGCAAACGCCGTCTTCTCGAAGATTCGCTTCAAGACCCCTTCTTCAATCTCAATCACGACCTCAGGCGAAATTGCCTCCATCAACGGGAAATCCTGCGCCGGCAGGGTTCCCAATACGTATCGCCCGCGCCCCGCCGTCAATACACAGCGATCACCAGCTATCTTGAGGCGCACTTCCGAACCGTCCGCGAGGGAACGGACAATATCCCCCAGTTTCCGCGCCGGCACGGTCCCCTCCCCTTCCTCAATCAGATCCGCAGCGCAGCGCGACCGAATCTCGATCTCCATATCTGTTCCGACGATTACCAACCCCCCGTCCTGTGCCCGTAACAGGAGGTTGCCCAAGATCGGCAGCGTTTGGCGTCGCTCAACGACCGCTACCACCCGACTCAACACCGGCAGGAGCTGCTCCCGCCCAATCTTCACATCCATACCGCTGCCCCTCTTAAAAAGAAGAAAATAAAATATAATCTGTAGTTATAAAGCCTGTGGAAATGTGTGCTACACACTTTTCTCCAAACGTTTCAGTACACTGCAAGGGCGGCGGGGTACCCTCAAGAACTGATCAACCTGTGGACAACTGACCCGCCGAATCCCCTCCCGATACCATACCCAGGTTATCCACAGTTAGGACGACAAGCTTCTCAGCAAATTCTTGAAATCCTCCTCAACCGCCGGATCACTATCCCGAAGTTCCCGAATTTTCCGCGTTGCATGAAGCACTGTAGTATGATCCCGACCGCCGAAGGCACTGCCGATTTCAGGCAGACTGTGTTTCGTCAGTTCCTTGGCTAAGGCCATTGCAATCTGCCGCGGCCTGGCGATCGAACGACTGCGCTTGGCCGACAGCAGGTCCGTGCTCCGAACCTTAAAATATTCACAAACTGTTTTCTGAATACTGGCGATGGTCACCCGCTTGTCTTGTGCCGCCAACATGTCCCGTAGCGTCTCCTTGGCGAACTCCACGGTAATTGCCCGGCCTGTAAACTGGGAATTTGCCACAAGGCGCCGCAGCGCTCCTTCCAGTTCTCTGATATTGGAACGGATGCGCCGGCCAACGAAAAACCCGACATCCTCCGGAAGCACAATGCCGAACTGGCTTGCCTTACTCTGGAGGATAGCGACGCTTGTTTCCAGGTCCGGAGGCTCGATCGAGACAGTCAGCCCCCACCCGAATCGGGACTTCAGACGCTCTTCGAGGCCGACAACCTCCCGAGGAAAGCGATCACTGGAGAGGACGATTTGTTGCCGCGACTCAAACAACGCGTTAAACGTATGAAAGAATTCCTCCTGTGAACGTTCCTTACCGGCAAAAAACTGCACGTCGTCGATCAGTAAGGCGTTCAGGGAACGGTAGGTCTTCTTGAATTCATCGATCCGGTTGTGCTGTAAGGCCCGAATCATCTCCGCCACAAACCGCTCCGAGTGCAGATAGGTCACTTTCGCGTTCGGGTTGCTCTCCAGAAGCATGTTGCCGACTGCGTGCATCAAGTGCGTCTTGCCCAGCCCAACACCGCCGTAGATAAACAATGGATTGTAGGCAACACCGGGATTTTGGCTGATCTGAATCGAAGCCGCCCGTGCCAGTTGATTTGACTTACCCTCCACGAAACTCGCAAAGCTGAATTCTGGGTTGATGTTTGCTTCTGCGCGCCGCTCACTCAGTCCAGAGGGCTGCATCCTGATTGCGGACGAACCCGGTCCCGACGTGCCCGCCGGGCGGTCGAGCCCGCCGACATCAAATCTCAACTGGGTAATCGTTCCTTCGCTCGTGTGGCGGCATAGTTCAAGTAAACGTTGTTCATAATGCTGTCGCGCCCAATCCTGCACAAACTTATTGGGCGCCAGCAAACGCAGCAGGTCGCCATCGCGTTGCGCCTGTAACGGCAGAATCCAGGTGTTGAACTCAGCTGCCGTCAATTCGCCTTTCAGTCTTTGAACACAATCCTGCCAAGGATCCATAGCTTCCCCCAGTTACTATCTTGAAACCAACGTTACCTTCGATCCGGTCGCCGCACAGTGCCGACAAGCGATCGCTTCCGGTAACGTTGCGGCCCGCCGGCCCGACCCGAGCGAGCAGTATGGCGCAGTCTAGCGCCCCGTTCCGGAGTTATCCACAACGCTCGCACCGCCGGGCACGTCCTTAATGTCGTTGACACGGACGACCAAACCGATTATGTTTCTACGTCTTTTTCCCGACGTCTGCAAAGACATCGCCCAGCTTCTCGCAGAGACTTTACGTCATGAAACGCACCTTCCAACCGAGCCGCATCAAGCGCGCCCGCACCCACGGATTCCGCGCACGTAGCGCCACACGTAACGGCCGCAAGGTCCTCAGCGCCCGCCGCGCGAAGGGGCGTGTACGCTTAGCCCCCTGAGGTCCACCTCTGCCGGCACGCCTTCGGCGGAACAATCGGCTACCCTCGCGGAGTCGCCAGCGGCCAACCGCCGCTTTGAAAAATCGTCACGGTTGCGTGAGGCCGGGCAGTTCAAGCGTGTCTTCGCTAAGCCACAACGCTTCGACGGGGTTGGGTTCACGGTCGTCGCCAGGGCCAATGGCTTGGGGCGGGCGCGACTTGGGCTCGCAATTTCAAAGCGATGTTGCGCCCGTGCGGTCGATCGTAACAAATTGAAGCGCATCGCCCGCGAGAGTTTTCGCGCTCGCATGAACCGCCTGCCGGCGGTTGATGTCGTGGTGTTGTGCGTACCGAAGGCGAAGCAACTCACTAATCCTGAGCTGTTTTCAGGTTTGGACCGTGCGTGGCACACACTGTTAGGCAAAATATGGGTCGACTCTTGATTCTACTGATTCAATTTTATCAGGTGGTGATCAGCCCACTGATCGGCCCCCATTGCCGGTTTTACCCAACCTGCTCCCACTACACGATTGGGGCCATTGAGCGCCACGGTATTTTCAAGGGACTCTATCTGGGGGTGCGCCGCCTCTCCAGATGCCATCCCTGGCATCCCGGCGGGTTTGACCCGGTTCCACCTAAAAAGTAGTAATTCCAATGGAAAACTTCCGCCTGGTCCTTATCGTTTCGCTGGCCGCCGTCTTGCTGCTCATCTATCAGGCATGGGTGCATGACACTGGCCAGGTCAGCAAGGGCCCTGCCGTCACATCGTCGGAGTCCCAGACGAGGCCGACCGGGGCACATACCCCTCAGGTCCCAGTCGTGCCGACCGATTCCGCACCTGGCCGGATCGGCGTCCAGTCCCTTGGTGCTCAGGTTGGCCCGACCGGGGGACAGGTGATTACCGTCGAGACGGACGTACTGCGCGCGGAGATCTCGCTGCGCGGCGGGACTATCTCCAGCGCCTGGCTTCTCGATTACCCGGTGTCCCCCGAGGACCAGGCAGATAAGGTCCGGCTGCTGAAGCCTGAGCCGCCCAACTTTTTCGTCGCGGAGTCAGGCTTGATCCCGATCGGTACGAGTGCCGACGCGCTACCGGGCTATGATGCGGTTTTTTCCAGTGAGGTCCGTGACTATCGGCTCGGGGCGGATCAGTCGACGTTACCGGTCGAGCTGACTTGGACCAACGATGCGGGCATCAAGGTCCGCAAGAGCCTGCTTTTCAAGCGGGGCAGTTATCTGGTCGAGACCAGCCAGGAGGTTGTGAACGCGACGGATAAACCGTTGGTGGCGCGGGAATATACCCAACTGCAGCGGACTGAATATCAGGACCCGAACGCGTCGCGTTTTATCAGCACCTACACTGGAGGTGTTTATTACAGTCCGGTAGACAAATACAAGAAGGTCCCCTTCGCAAATTTTAAGGACAGTAAGGATGCACAGGGGCAAAAGCTTTACGGTCAAGTAAGTGACGGCTGGATCGCGATGATTCAGCACTATTTTCTGGCCGCCTGGGTGCCGCCACGCGGGGTGGAAGAGAGCTTCTACACTAATATTCTCGATGGGAACCGTTATGTCATCGGGCAGTTTTCACCCGCTGTGACGATCGCGCCCGGTGCCACTCAGTCCTTCCCGAATCAGCTCTTTCTCGGACCGAAACTGCCGGACGTGCTCGACGAGATCGCACCCGGCTTGGGACTCACTGTCGACTACGGTTGGTTGACCGTCATTGCACAACCGATTCACTGGCTCCTGGATCAGATCTACGGCGTGGTTGGGAACTGGGGATGGTCGATCATCGTGCTGACTATCCTGATCAAGCTCGCCTTCTACAAGTTGTCCGAGACCAGTTATAAGTCCATGGCGAACATGCGCCAGTTGACTCCGCGGATGGCGGCGCTGAAGGATCGTTATGGGGACGACAAGGAGCGGTTGAATCAGGCCATGATGGAACTGTACAAGACTGAGAAGATCAATCCGCTCGGTGGTTGTTTGCCGATCGTTGTGCAGATTCCAGTCTTTATCGCCCTGTATTGGGTGTTGCTGGAAAGTGTCGAGTTGCGTCAGGCGCCCTTTATCCTGTGGATCGATAACCTGTCCGCGCCCGATCCTTACTACGTGCTGCCCCTGATCATGGGTGTTTCCATGTTCGTGCAGTCGAAGCTGAACCCGGCACCGCCGGACCCGATGCAAGCGAAGATCATGATGAGCTTGCCGTTCATCTTCACCGTCTTTTTCGCCTTCTTCCCGTCGGGCCTGGTGCTCTACTGGACCGTGAATAACGTCCTGTCCATTGCGCAACAGTGGCACATCACCCGCAACCTGGAAAAGGAAACGGCCAAACGCAAGCGGTAATCGAAGATTCCGGTCGGCTGGGAACAGGGCGTGAGCGCTGACACCATTGTTGCCATCGCCACGCCCCCCGGCGTAGGCGGCATCGGTGTGATTCGCATCAGTGGTCCGGGGGCAAAAAAAATTTCTCGAGGGATGCTCGGACGATTGCCCAAGGCCCGCCGCGCCAGCCTTTGCTCCTTCCGCGACTCCACTGGACAACCGATCGATCAAGGCCTGGCGATTTTTTTTCGCGGAACTGCTTCCTTTACGGGCGAGGATAGCCTTGAACTCCAAGGCCATGGCGGCCCCGTAGTCCTGGATCTCCTACTGAGCCGGTGTCTTGAACTCGGTGCCCGCTTAGCCCGCCCGGGCGAATTCACCCAACGTGCCTATCTCAACGGCAAACTCGATCTGGTTCAGGCCGAGGCCATCGCCGACCTGATTGAAAGCTCGACCTCGCTGACGGCGCGATTGTCGATCCGCAGCCTCCAAGGGATCTTCTCGACGCGCATCCGTTGCCTGGTCGATCAGCTGATCCATCTGCGGACCTATCTCGAGGCAACACTCGACTTTCCCGAGGACGACGTCGATCCTCACTCCAGGGAACAGATCCGCCTCGATCTGACCGAACTGCTGATCAGCACACGCGTGATTCTTACCGACGCCCATCAAGGAGAGCGGATCCGCGACGGCCTGACCGTCGTCATCGCCGGCCGTCCCAATGCCGGCAAGTCGAGCTTGCTCAACGCCTTATTGCAATATGATGCGGCCATCGTCAACCCTGTGCCCGGCACGACCCGCGACCTGTTGCGGTGCGACATGCAGATTGATGGGCTGCCAGTGAAGCTCATCGATACCGCGGGTATCCGTGAGACCACAGAACCGGTAGAACTCGAAGGTGTGCGGCGCGCCTGCCGACAACTCGAGCATGCGGACCTGATCCTCTGGGTCTACGATACCAGACTGGGACTTGAACCCAATGAACTGGGCGAACTCCCGCCAGCGATTCCGGTAACACTCATACGCAATAAGATCGATCTGGCACTGCCGGGCGCCGATTCGCGCATCCCCAATGACGTGCCCGTTATACCCCTCTCGGCCCTGACCGGACGTGGCCTCGCCGAATTGCGCCAACATGTGAAGTCAAAGGCTGGGGTCGACGGGATCGGCGAGGGCTCATTTGTCGCGCGCCGTCGGCATCTGGACGCCTTACGCCGTGGTCTGGACGCCATGCAACGCGCCGCCCACGCATTGAACAGCGGCATTGGAGTTGAAGTCGTTGCGCTGGAATTGCTCGAGGCGCAGCGAGCCTGCGGGGAGATCACCGGGGAGGTCACACCCGACGACCTGCTCGAGCGCATCTTCTCCAGCTTCTGCATCGGCAAGTAGTAGCGCAACTGCACTTTCTAAGATGCCCGACGTTGCCGTGGGTGGAAGCGGCGGACCTCTTGCGCAAGCCGCTCCTGATCCCGGTTGCCGCGCTTTGCCATATAGCGCCCGCTGACATACAGCGACAGGATACGTTCCACCTGGGCCGCGAGATCCGGGCGGACCTTGACCACGCGGCGTCCGAAGTCCCGCGGCCCTTCGCTCGCCGCTCTCGTCAGGCCGATCGCCGCTAACCGAGCGCAAAAACGGGAATAATCGCGCGTGCCCGGGTCCATCGGCTGCGCCTGTCGCATGAGTGCGAACAGCACCAGGCCCATTACGAATGAGCCGACGGAGACCATCATGGCCGCCAGGGCGAATTGGCCGTAGTCGCGCAGTCCCAACTGCTCGAGAAACTGGTCCTGCCGTTCGCTCGAGAAGTCCAGCACGGCCTCCTGCCACACCGCATCCAGAGTATCGCCCAGGTTACGCAGTTGCCGGATGGTTCGGCCGAAGGCCCCCAGTGGGTCGATCTGGAAGCGCAGCGGGGCGGCCGCCCCGAGTAGCCGGGAGGCACCCTGATTGTCGATCCGCGACGGCGCAACCGCGCTGGTTGGGTCTATCCGCACCCAGCCGCGTCCCTTGATGGCGACCTCCACCCAGGCGTGCGCGTCGGACTGCCAGATCATGTGATAGCCGCCGATGCGATTGGGTTCTCCGCCCAGATACCCAAGCACCACCCGCGACGGCACCCCGGCGATGCGCATCAGGAGTGCAAAGCTGCCGGCGTAGTGCTCGCAGAAGCCGCTGCGGGTCTCGAACAGGAACTCATCCCAGGTGTTGCCCCCGAGTCTTGGCGGCAGCAGGGTGTAGTGGAAATTTTCGCGCGCGAAGTAGGCAAGACCGGACTGCACCAGGTCCCAATCGGAATCGGCGGTGCGCCCCCACTCGGCCACCAGGGCCCGCTCGCGTCCGCTGACGGACGGCGGTAATCGCAGGGCGTACTGCCACTCGGCCGCGGATGGGTCCGCGGTCCGATAGCGCAGGGCGGAGCGCGCACGATAGCGCTTGGCCGTGGTCAGTGCCGTCGTGGCGGTCAAGGCAAAGTCCGGACCGAGAATGGTATCGCCCGGGTGTGCAACGGGTAGGTCCAAGGCGAACAGCCAACGCTGTTGGGATGCTTCCAGTACCACCTCGTAGTCGAGCAGTTCCTCCGCCAGGGACGGTTGCGGTCCGACTGTCCCTGGCGGCGGATCGCGGCCCGGTGACCAGCGGCGATCGTCAACCTCCCACAACACCAGACCGCGCCAGTAGAGCCGTGCCGGAGCAGGCGGGGGTTGCTGGAAGCGGGCGCGAAACGCCAGCTCGCCATTGACCACCAGCTCACTGACTGAACCAGGCTCCATGGTTTCGCTCAGCCCCATGGTCCCCCGGTCACGCTCGAGGCCCAGGCTCCACAGTGGCGTATTCAGGCGCGGAAAGAGCAGGAACAGCACCAGCGTCAGGGGCGCGGCCTGGAGTACGACCTGAACGGTGACCCGCGCGGTCCGGTGCAGCGGCGCGGTCCCCAAACCGCCGTTGAGGTCGACCAGGAGGGCGACGACCATGATCGCCACCAGGCCCAGAAAGAGCGTCAATCCGATCCCCTGCCCGAACAGGAACTGCACCACGATCAGCAGACCCAGTACGATTGCCACGATCCGGTGGTCGCGCCGGTCCCGTAGTTCCAGGAGCTTCACCGCCAGCATGGTCACCAGCAGGGCGCTGCCGCCGACCTTGCCCACCAGGCTATGGTTGATGAGGACGCAGTTCAGCACCCCCACCAGCGTCAAGGCCAATAGGGACCAAGTGCCCGGGGTGGCGGCCGGCCAGCGCAGGGCCGCGAGCCGCAATCCCAGCATCAGTGCGCAGAAGACCGACACCTGCCATGCCAGATGGGGGGCGAGCGGCAGAGACGCGGCGGCCGCCGTCAGGGTGACCGCGAGGGTCTGGTAGCGCTCGGGCCGCGCGTCGACCGGGTTAGGCTTGCGCTTGCCCGTGATTAATCGCATAGGTCGTCGCCTGGTTCATCGGCCGCTGGTATTCTTCATGCCCACCGAGTCCCTGCTCGAACAGGGCAAGGGTGCGCAGACACCGCTCGCGATGCGCCAGCCCGAGGTCGAGGCCGATTTGCACTCCGGGCAGGCGCATCCCAAAGCGCAGGTTGTACCGGGCGGCGTCCAGCACCTGCCGGGTCAAGAGGCTGATCCGGTCCTCCAGCCCAGGCGCGACGACCCGCGCCCAATCGATCCAGACATCCAACCCCTCGTCCCCGCCAAACTGCTTGACGATCAGGCCGCGCTCCCGCGCCAGGGCCTTCCAGTCAACGTGTCGGGGGGAATCCCCGTAGCGATAGGGGCGCGGTCCCAGGTACTCGTCACTGCCCTCGCCGCCGCGCCGTGCCGGGCGCCGCCCGCGACCCAGGTCCGGCGTGGGCGGCGAAGCCACCGGTGCCGGATGGGGATAGACCAGACAACTGACCTCGGTCTGCGCATAGCACCAGGCGCGAAACAGGTGCATCGGGTGCCTGGTCTCGACCTGCACTTCGGGCAGCGCCAGCAGCCCGCGTCTTCGCGTCGGCACACCGAGGACGACCACCTGCTGCTCCCTGGCACCGAGAAAGACCGGGGTCACGGGGTCCAGCCCGCCGACCAGGCGCAGATCAAACCGGGGTCCGGCGCGTTCGTTGCGCAGCGTGACCTCGAACTGGGCCGGGCTCCCGGCGAATACGGCTGGACCCGGTCGCGCCCCGATCGCCAGCCCGAGCAGATTGAACCAGCAATGGTGCATCGCCACCAGCCCCGTCGCGGCGAGAAAAAAGGCGAACAACAGCCCCAGGTTGTTCTGATAGTTCAGCGATCCCATGAGCATCAGAAAAACCGCCCCCCCGTACCAGAGCCCGGTCGGGGTCGGTAGGATATAGATCCGGCGTGCGGCGATGCGGGCGCTCCCGTCGGTTCCGACGGGTTCGCGGCGCAACATCGCTTGCAACCGGCGACGCAGGTTCACGGCACCGGGACCGATGACAAGATCAGGGTCGCCACCTCGTCGTGGTCCAGGCGCCCGCTTCCGTCGCCACT
>Ga0247836_1004443_pt1 | contig 17533 bp, 9 predicted proteins | sample LaCruzMarch2015__4_FD_187116 | JGI IMG/M metagenome (GOLD analysis project Ga0247836, IMG submission 187116) | Freshwater microbial communities from meromictic Lake La Cruz, Castile-La Mancha, Spain - LaCruzMarch2015_14m | ecosystem: Environmental > Aquatic > Freshwater > Lake | place: Spain... | reverse complement strand
TGCGAATCGGGGAGTTCCCGGCCGCTTGTCATCCGCTCACGCCCGACCGTTCCGAGGAGTCTTTCATGGCCCGTCCCGTCACGCTCTTCACCGGCCAGTGGGCCGACATGCCGCTCGACGACCTCGCCCGCAAGGCCCGCGAGTTTGGCTACCAGGGCCTCGAACTCGCCTGCTGGGGCGACCACTTCGACGTCACGCGGGCCCTCGAGGAGAGCGGCTATTGCGCGGCCAAACGCGACCAGCTCGAGCGGCATGACCTCGCCTGCTACGCGATCTCCAACCACTTGGTCGGCCAGGCGGTCTGCGACCGGATCGACGAGCGGCACAAGTCGATCCTCCCGCCCCACGTCTGGGGCGACGGCAAACCCGACGGTGTCAACCGGCGGGCTGCCGAAGAGATGAAGAACACGGCCCGAGCCGCCCAAAAGCTCGGCGTCTCGGTGGTCAACGGCTTCACCGGCTCCGCGATCTGGCCCCTGCTCTACTCCTTCCCGCCGGTGCCCGAGTCGATGATCGAGGCCGGGTTCGCCGAGTTTGCCGAGCGCTGGCACCCGATCCTCGACGTGTTCGCCGAGTGCGGCGTGCGGTTCGCGCTCGAGGTGCATCCCACCGAGATCGCCTTCGACATCTTCACCGCCGAACGAGCCCTCAAGGCGCTCGGCCGCCGTGAGGAGTTCGGCTTCAACTTCGACCCCAGCCACCTCCACTGGCAGGGCGTGAACTCGGTGGAGTTCATCCGCACCTTCTCCGACCGGATCTACCACGTTCACATCAAGGACGCGATCGTCACGCTCAACGGCCGGACGGGCATCCTCGCCAGCCACCTGAACTTCGGCGACCCGCGGCGGGGCTGGGACTTCCGCTCTCCCGGCCGCGGCGGCATCGATTTCGAGGAGATCATCCGGGCCCTCAACCAGGCCGGCTACGAGGGGCCGCTTTCGGTGGAGTGGGAAGACTGCGGGATGGACCGCGAGCACGGTGCCGCCGAGGCGGCCCGGTTCGTCAAAAACCTCGACTTCGCGCCGAGCAACGTCCAGTTTGACGCGGCCTTCGCGGAGTCGTGAGCATCGCCGGGGAACGGCCGGCTGCACCATGGCGGCGAGGCCTCTGGGCCGCTGCCGTGGCGCTCCTGCCGGCCGTCGCGTCGGCCGCCCCCCGGGGCGAGCCGGCGAAGTCACTTGCGAAGCTCGATGCGGAATACGCGGCGGCGGAGAAGGATCTGCTCCGTCGCTGCGAGATCGACGGCAACGGCGACGTGGCCGCGATCATCAAAGCCTGGCCAGTGCCGCCCGTGGAGGGCCGGCAGATCGCCCTGGCGATCCCATCGTCGCTCGAGACTCCCGTCTGCGTCGACAGCGACGCCGAGCGGTCGATCTGGAGTAATTTCCTGGCGGCGCGACGCGCCCGGGCGGCCGGCACCTTCGAACACGCCCTCTGGGCCGCGGCCGCCCACGAGCGCCTGCCGACGCGAGCGGAGCTCGCGCGGCCCGACCCCGAGTCGCCGCCACCTGGCCCGCAATCGTGCGCGGCGATCCGGCTGCTCTTTCTCACGCTCCGCGACGACCCCGACCACGCGCGAGCCCGAGCGGCGGCCGGCTGGGTGCGTCGCGGCGACCGCTGGGAGTGGCCCGCCGCGGCCCGGCGACTCGACAAGGCCGAGGACTACGACCCTCGGTTCGGCTGGATGCCCAAGGGCAAGCTCGCCCGCCACCGCGACGGCGAACGCTCCCTCCGCGGCCGGTGGGTGAAGGCGGCCGATGACGACGCGGCCCTCCGCGAGGTCAAGCACGGCCGACAGTTCGACGCCGATCACTGGGAGATCGTCTCGACCGCGCCACCACCGGTCACGGGCGACCTTGCTGCCGAACTGGAGTCGGCCCGGCTGGTGTGGCTGCAGGTGTTCGGCGGCTTCGCCGTCGAGCCGGCCGACCTCGAGACGCGACTGGCCGGCCGCGGCCGCATCGCGCCCCAGACGCCCCACTCGGCGATTCTCTGCGGTAGCCGCGCGCAGTACGCCGATGAGCTCCGCAAACTGGAGCCACGGATCGACATCACCGCAGGCATCTACTGGCAGCCGACCGCCACGATCTGGTTCTTTGCCGACCCGGCCGGGCCGCAGGCGGTCACCGTGCGGCACGAGGCGTTCCACCAGTTGTTCGCCGAGTGCCGCCCTGACTTCACGCGGCTCAAGGCCGAGCCCGGCCGCCGCTCGGGGTTCTGGGCCGTCGAGGCGGCGGCCATCTATGCCGAGTCGATGCAGAAGACCGACTTCGGCTGGACGCTCGGCGGCCGCGATACCGGCCGAGGTCCCGCGGCGCGAGAGCTCGTCGTAGCCGACGAGCACGTGCCATTCGCCGAACTCACGGCGCTCGGCCGCGAAGCCTTCCAAGCCCACGAACGGATCGCCGACCTCTACGACCAGTGCGGCGGGCTGGCCGACTTCTTCATGAACGCCCACGGCGGCCGCTACCGCGAGTCGTTCGTCGAGTATCTCGTGCGTGTCTACTCCGGCACCACCGACCCCGACACGCTCGCCCGCCTCTGCCGCCGATCCCTCGCCGAACTCGACGCGGAGTACCGGGCCTCCATGCGGTAGGCGCGGCAGGGGTGGCTGAACGTCGAGCGACGGTCCCCAACCGCTTCGTAGCGGCGGGCATCTTGCCCGCCGAATGCGGGTCGGCATGGACAGCGGATTCCGCGGGCAGGATGCCCGCGGCTACTGGCGCATCAATGGACTGCGAGGGGTTGCCTGTGCCCCGGAGCCGGCGTTGATGGCCGAGCGCAGGCAGGATGCCGAAGCGAGGCCAGCATCGAGCGAGCGAAGGGCAGGAAGCCCGCAGCGAGCGTCCGGGCGACGGGGTCAGGCGATCCCGAGCGCGTGCGCGACAGGCCCACGCGAACGTCCGGCGATGGGGCATGGGCAGCCCTGAGCCGCGTGACCCACGACGTGCAGGTTTGTTACACTCCCGCCGACAACACGCCAGCCAAGGAGTACGCATGTCCGCGACCGACATCGACCGCCTCGCCATCGACACGATCCGCACCCTCTCCATGGACGCTGTCGAGGCGGCCAAGAGCGGCCACCCCGGCACCCCGATGGCCCTGGCACCGGTCGCCTACACGGTGTGGAAGGATTTCCTGCGCTACGACCCGGCCGACCCGCTCTGGCCGAATCGCGACCGGTTCGTGCTCTCCTGCGGCCACGCCTCGATGCTGATTTATTCGCTGCTGCATCTGGCGGGCGTGCGCCGCGGGCGGCCCGGCGAGGCGGGCCACGATGAGCTGGCCGTGTCGCTCGCGGCGATCAAGAAGTTTCGCCAGCTCGACAGCGTCTGCGCCGGCCATCCGGAGCATCACTTGATCGCCGCGCTCGAGACCACGACCGGGCCCCTCGGCCAGGGCTGCGGCAACTCGGTGGGCATGGCCATGGCCTCCAAGTGGGTCGCCGCCCACTACAACCGCCCCGGCCACGTGCTCTTCGACTACGACACCTATGTACTCTGCAGCGACGGTGACTTGATGGAGGGCGTAACCGCCGAGGCCGCGTCGCTGGCCGGGCATCTCGGCCTCGACAACCTGTGCTGGATCTACGACGACAACGCGATCACGATCGAGGGCGAGACGGAACTGGCCTTCAGCGAAGACGTGGGCCGGCGCTTCGAGGGGCTCGGCTGGCACGTCGAGCACGTCGCCGACGCCAACGACACGGCGGCGTTAAAGCGAGCCCTCGACGCCTTCAAGGCTGAGACCAACAAGCCCACGCTCGTGATCGTCAAGAGTGTGATCGGCTACGGCGCGCCGACCAAGGCCGGCTCGCATTCGTCGCACGGTGCGCCCTTAGGGGCCGACGAGATCAAGGGGGCGAAGGAGGCCTACGGCTGGCCGGCCGACGCGAGCTTCCTCGTGCCGCCGGAGGTGCCGGCCCGGTTCGCCGCCACGCTCGGTGACCGCGGGAGCAAGGCCCGCCGGGCCTGGGAGGGATCGCTCGAGTCCTATCGCAAGACTGACGCCGCCGCAGCCACCGAACTGGGCGACTTCCTCGGCGGCAGGCTGCCGGCCACCTGCGAGGCGGCGATTCCCGCCTTCCCCGCCGACCCCAAGGGGCTCGCCAGCCGCGTCTCGTCGGGCAAGGTGATCGAGGCGCTCAGCCAGGCGGTGCCCTGGTTTCTGGGAGGCTCGGCCGATCTCGCCCCCTCCACGATGACGCTCGTCAAGGATGCCGGGAGCTTCGGCCGCCACACCTACGGCGGCCGCAACATGCACTTCGGGATCCGCGAACACGGCATGGCCGCCGCCTGCAACGGGATGGCACTCTCCGGCCTGCGACCCTACTGCGCGACGTTCTTTGTCTTCTTCGACTACTTGAAGCCGGCCCTGCGGCTCTCGGCGCTCGGTGAGCTGGGCGTGATCTACGTGCTCACGCACGACTCGATCGGCCTCGGCGAGGACGGCCCCACCCACCAACCGATCGAGCAGCTTGCCAGCGCCCGGGCCGTGCCGGGGCTCTCGGTGTTCCGGCCGGCCGACGCCAACGAGGTGGCTGAGACCTACCGGGTCGTGATGCACCGGCCCGATCGTCCCGCTGTGATCGTGCTCTCGCGGCAGAACATCCCCACGCTCGACCGCACAGGCATGGGCCCGGCCACGGGCGTGGCCCGCGGGGGCTATATCCTCAAAGAAGCCGCGGGTGGAAAGCCCGACTGCATCCTGATCGGCACGGGCAGCGAACTCCCGCTCTGCCTCGAGGCCGCCACCACCCTCGCGGCCGAGGGCATCAAGGCCCGGGTCGTGAGTCTCCCTTCGTGGGACCTATTCGCCGAGCAAGACTCCGCCTATCGCGCCAGCGTGTTGCCGGCGTCCGTCACGGCACGGGTTGCCTGTGAGGCGGCCTGCGGCTTCGGCTGGGAGAAGTGGCTCGGCGACAAGGGGATCTTCGTGGGCATGCACTCGTTCGGCGCCTCGGGGCCGGCCGGCAAGCTCTACGAGCACTTCGGGATCACTGCCGCCGCGGTGGCCGCCGCCGCCAAGCGGGCCATCGCCCGCTGAGCGATCAAGGCTGGTGATGGGAGTCGCCGATCACGGCGTCGTCGGGATCGACGCCCGCTGCCACCTCCCCCTCGTGATTGCGATACAGGTGGTCGTCATCACGGTGGATACCGTCGATCCGCAGCCGCTCGAAGTGCCCATCTTCGAAGAGGATGTAATGAAACTCATCCGGGTGGTTGTCGCTCTTCTCCCCACAGGCGGCCGGGGCATCGGCCATCAACGGGTGATGCGTGCGCCGCAGATCGCGATTCGGTACGAGCCTGCCGTCGGCGGACCGGTGGCCGAGCGTGTAGCCGAAGTCGCCCCCCATGGTTCGCACGAGCTCATCAAACTGAGGCGTGCCAAGCGCGGCTTTCAACTCTTCGAGCGTGGGAATGCGATGGCCACCGCTGCGATCGAGTTCCGAGCCGGGCACGAGCAGCGTGCCGTCGTCAGCCACGAGCCGATGGTCGGAGACGAGCGTGGGCGCGTACAGCCCGGCGCGGGAAAGCGGCCCTCCGTCTGGAGGCGTGGGCAACAACCCGTGGCTCTCGCCATGCCCATGAATCGCCGCGGACAACTTCTGGAGCCGCCGCTCGACCCGCCGGGCGCGGGAATCCGAAATCGCATCGGCTACGAGTGGGACGACGAGGATGCAGGCGGCCAGCGCGGAGGCGGCCACCAGCAGCCGGTCGATCAGCCGGCGGCCCGAAGGGGGCGCCAGGTCATCCGCCGGCGTCATCGGCCGCGGGCGTGGCATGGGTACGGTCTCGGCGCGCGAGTGGGTCGCGACGAAGGCCATGGTCCGCGCGGTGAGGCCCGCCGGCGGAGTGACCGGCCGACGGTCGGCGACCAACGGCAGCACGGCACCGCGGAGCAGTTCGAGTTCGGACCGCAAGGGCGGCCCCACCTGGTCGTCGATGAGCGCCGTCTCCACCGCCCGAGCATCGCCCTCGTCGAGGGCATCAAACAGATAGCCGACCAAGTGCTCTCTCATGGTGGCTCGACCTCCTGGAACTGTCATGTCGCGAGGCTCCTCATCCGTGATCCGCCCCCGCAGCACTCCGGCCGCTGCGTTGCCAAAATTCGTTGAGCTTTAAGAGGGCCGAGTGCAGCCGGCTCTTGACCGTGCCCACCGGGATGCCGAGCACGTCGGCCGCCTCCCGATACTTCAGGCCCTGGTGATAGACGAGCACGAGCGCGGCTCGGAGCGGCTCGGGGAGGTCGTCCACGGCCGACCGAACCCAGTCGCGGGCCTCCTCGGTCTGCAACTGCTCGGCGGCGGTCTGGCCATTCCCCGCCAGCATGTCGACCAGCGTTCCGATGTCGTCGTCGCCGGCATGGCTGTCGAGGCTCACCATCCGGTGCCGCTTGTTGCGGCGCTGGGCGTCGATGGCCTGATTGGTGGCGATCGTGTAGAGCCATGGTCGGAACCTCCGTCCTTCCTCGAACTGATCCTGCTTGAGATGCACCTGCAGGAACGTCGCCTGGAACACGTCCTCCGCCATCTCGGCACTGCCGAGATACCGCCGGAGGTAACTGAACAACTCAGTCTCATACCGCCGCACGAGCGACTCGAAGGCCGCCGGATCACGCCCAGAGCGGCAGCGGAGGAGGAGTTCCTCGTCGCTGTCGCCGTCGATGGCAGGCCCGTTCCCCACCAGGGGGGAGCCAGGCTGGACACCGGATTGGGAGTCGTGCAGATCCATCGAAGATACGAAGCCAGACTGCGGATGGTTCGCGAGCCGGCGGCTTCCGTACAGCCCCGACTCCAGCCGCCGAGTATAGCCCCCCGAACCGGGCGTGCCGCTTCCCCGAACCACGTCCCGGTTTGACATTTCCGGCCGGTAGGCCGAGATTCCCTGGATCCCTATGTCCCCATCTCACCGCTACCGCTGGGCCACCCCGGGCGATGTCAACGCATTTTTTGGGCTGTGCATCGACAATCTGGCGGGTTTGGTGCTGACCGTCTCGCTCCTGGCGACGGTCTACGGCTATCCGGCCGAGTTTGCCCTCGGGCACCTCGTCCCGGGAACGGCCGTCGGGGTCGTGGTGGGCGATCTGCTCTTCACCTGGATGGCCTTCCGGCTCGCCCGCCGCACCGGGCGAACCGACGTCACGGCCATGCCGCTGGGCCTCGACACGCCCAGTACCTTCGGGATGGTGTTTTTTGTCCTCGGCCCCGCCTTCCGGACTGCCCTCGAGCGGGGCCTGGTCGAGGAGGAGGCGGCCCGCCATGCCTGGCACGTCGGCATGTGCCTGATCGTGGCCAGCGGCTTCTTCAAGCTCGCCTGCTCCTTCCTCGCCGGGCCGATCCGCCAGATCGTGCCGCGGGCCGGCCTGCTCGGGAGCCTCGCGGCGATCGCTTTGGCCCTGATCACCTTCCTCCCAATCCTCAAGATCATCGCCTCACCACTGGCCGGTATCGTGGCCCTGGGCATCACGCTCGCGACGCTGACCGCGCGGCTCCCCTTCCCCGGCCGCATCCCCGGGGCCCTGGCAGCGCTCGTGATCGGCGGGTTGGTTCAGTTTCTCGGCGTCCGCATGGGCTGGATCCCCGCCGCCGAAGCCCACCTCGCGATCGACCCGGCGGCGGCCATGTGGCCGACGGAATGGCTGCGGGCGCTTCGGTTTGAGTGGCTCAGCGCCTGGAACGACGCGGTTCATTATCTGCCGATCGCGATTCCCTTTGCCCTGGGCACGGTCGTGGGAGGCATCGATTGCACCGAGAGCGCGGCGGCGGCCGGCGACGAGTATCACACCGGGCGCGTGATCGCCGTTGAGGGGCTGGCGACGGTGATCGCGGGTGCCTGTGGCGGTGTGATCCAAACCACTCCCTACATCGGCCATCCGGCCTACAAGGCAATGGGGGGCCGAGCCGCCTACACGCTCGCGACCGCGGTCTTCATCGGCCTGGCCGGCCTGACCGGCAGCTTCGCCTGGCTCTATCAAGCGATCCCGGAGCCGGCGATTTTGCCGGTCCTGGTCTTTATCGGCATCGAGATCACGGCCCAGAGCTTCCATGCCACACCCGAGCGTCACTACCCGGCGGTCGCGGTTGCCTGCATCCCGGCCCTGGCAGCGCTTTCGAAGATTCAGACTGATGGGCTCATGGCCGCCGGCGCCAAGCCCATGGGGCCGCTCGTGATCGACCTGTTCGCAGTGCGGATCCTGGCGGCGGGCTTCATCGTCACCAGCCTGATCTGGGCCGGGCTCGTCGCAGCCCTCGTGGATCGCAAGCTCCAAGCCGCCGCCGGCTGGTGCCTCGTGGCCGGGGCCTTCACGCTGTTTGGCGTGATGCACTCGCCCTTCGCCGACAGCCGGCTGTTTCTCCCCTGGGATCTCGCCGGCCTGCCACCGGAAGCTGCCGGCCGCGGGCCGCTCGAGCTGGCCACCTCATACGGCCTGCTGGCGGTGCTGTTCGCCGCCTGGTCGTTGTGGCCGGCGGCCGGCCGGAATCACTCGAGCCCGTAGGCGCCCGCCATCGGGATGTCGATGCCCCGCCGGCTGGCAAACTGCGTCCGCGAGAGGAACCGCGGCTCGAGGTTGAACGTCACGCCCACGTTGTTGCGGCTGTAGTCGACGTTAAACCCGAAGGTCATCAGGAAGGCCTCGCCAATCCGTACGAGCTGGAAGTTCTGGCCGATGTTGCGGCCGGTCAGGTCGATGGCCGAGCCGAAGGAACTCGCCCACTTGGGGCTCATCCGGTAGGTGTAGGAACCCGAGAGCACGGCCGCCGAAATCGGGCCGCCAAACTGGTTGAAGCCGATGTAGAAGCTGCCCCGCGGCGTGCGATTGAGCAGCGCGCCGACGGTGTAGAGCTGCTGGCCGCCGCCGAAGAAATCGACGTCGGCCGTCGAGAAGACCGTGGTCCGGTCGCCCACGTGCCAGCGAAAGTCGTACTGCCAGAGGCCCATCACCTGGCCGAAGTTTTCGTCGGTGACGGGAAAGAACTCGCCGTCCACGTCGAACACGATCCAGTCGATGATCCGGCGGTTGCCCACCGGGCCCCGCTTTGTCTGCCAGCGCTGCCGGGCGGCCACGCGGAAGGCGGTCAGGTCGTTGGCAATCTCGGTCGGGCCGGTCACCCAGCCGCCCATGCCGCGGCGCACGGCGTAGGTTCGCGGGTCGTACTTGTTGTCGGAGCCAAAGATGAACGGGGCGGCCAAGGGCGTGGGCTGGCCGGGAATGGCGCCGTAGTCCCAGTAGGGGATGTTGCGGCGAAACTGGTTGATCGCATCGTCGTCGATCTGATCGTAGAGCGGGAACTGGTCGATGCTCTGGGTCGAGTCGGCGTAGGAAAACTCGGCTTCGAACACCACCTTGTGGGCCAGGCCGTGGACATTCCAGAACTGGCTCTCGACCGAGTTGTCGGCAGTCCAGAGCGGCAGGCTCGAACGGATGCCCACCTGTCCGTAGGCCCGGTCGATCGGCTGCGCCGAAAGATCCTCGCCCCAGTGGGCCAGCTCGCCGAGCGCGTAGGGCACGATCTTGACCGCCCCGGCCTGGAACGGCAGGTCGAGCTCCTGGCGGGTCGCGACCCGCTCGCCGATCACGTTGCCTTCATAGGGCAGGAGCGTCCAGATGTTGCGGCCCTGGCCGGCGATCGGCTCGGCCGGCAGCGCCTGCCGCGCATACGAGATGTTGGAATGCTCGTACCAGGAGACGGCGTCGGAGAGCAGCGGCTGGGCGAAGAAGTAATGATCGAGCCGCGGCCACCATTCGGTCTGGGTGAAGAACGGATCGACGCGGACGCTCGTCAGCAGCCGCAGTTGGCGATTTTCGACCGGCCGCCGCAGATCGAGCCAGGTCCGCTGCTCGTAGCCCTCCTCCCACTCCGCCTCGTAATACTCCTCGAGGAAGTTCTGGTCGCTGATCCAGCCGGCCGTGCCGCGGAGCTGCCAGCCGCCGAAGAAGCTGTCGGTGGTGCCGCCGAGATCCTGGCGGTGCCGCCAGAACGACCGCCCGCGGAAGGTGCGGTCGGGGAAGCCCGGGTAGATGAAGTCGCGGCGGTTGTAGCCGAGGTTGTCGCGGCCCACATCACCAACGAACCAGGCGTCGAGATCACCGCTGGCCGGTGTCTGCAGGCCGAGGAACGACGGGCGGTTGTAGAGCAGCGACGTGCCGCCGCCGGGCCCCCGGAGGCTCAGGTAGTCGACGTCGAGATCCCAGTCGACGCCGTCGGGCGGCCGCCGCCAGCCGAGAACCTGAAACAAGTCCCAGCCGGTGAGCACCTGCGTGCCGAAGATCTGGTCATTTTTCAGCTGAAAGTCGTTGATGTAAAAAGTCGGCTTCTTGGCGTTGGACGCCAGCACGGGCCACCACAACACCGGCACGCCGCCGAGGTTCACGGTGTTGCCGCGGCTGCTGATGTATTGCTGATGCTCGACGACCGGCTCGCCGGTGGCGGGCTGGAGGAGCGGCCGACCGAAGGGATCGGCCAGCGGCACCTGCTCGTCGATGAACTCGAGTTCGCGGGAGCGAAACTCCCAGGTCGGCACGCCCAGGCGACTGGAAGTGAGCCCGCTCTGCTGCGCCACGAACCGGCTGCGGTCCACTTGGCGGAGCACGTCGGCCCGGAGCCGAACGGCCCCGGAGTAGTTGTCGACCGGCGTCAGCACCGTGGCGCCGGTGATCACACCGGCCGAGCGCGGCACGTCATAAAACATGTTGGCCGCCTCGACCACTCGCTGCCCCTGCCGGAAGACAACGTTGCCCTCCATGTAGAGCTCGAGCGGCACGTCGGGAGCCTGGGAGGCTGAGCCGTCGAGGTCGGGCTGGGCCTGGCCGCGGGTCCAGATCACGAGCCGGTCGGCGGCGATGTCGAGCGGGCCCGCCGGATCGACTCCGTCGACCACGAGGTTCACACCCGAGTTGATGACCGCGATCCACTCGCCGCCCGAGGGGCTCGGATACCACTTGATGTTCAGGGGCACGCTGGAGCGGGGAAAGGCCCGCAGCCGTCGGCCCGCAGCTTGAGCGGCCACGGGCGGCGCGGCCGGTGCACCAAACTCGCTGAACTGCGTCTGCCGGATCGGAGCCTCGTCGTCGGGCAGCTTGCCGACCGCGGCTCCGGTCGGGCCGCTGCTGGACGGGGCGTCGTACAGCAACGGCGTGCCGGCCGAGGGCACGACGCTCGCGAAGTCGAGGACCGGATCGCGGAGAAACCAGAGGCGGCCGGTCCACTGCGGCCCGCGCACGCTCGCCGGCGCGTCGGCGGTCGCGGCAGTGCGGCTCTTGACCCGCACGTCGCCTGCCATCCGCACGACCATGCTCCGCACCCGCGGCTCTGCGGCTGACTCGTCAAACGCGGCCTGCTCGATCCAGATCACGGCCTCGTGGGCCGCGGCCTCGGTCGAGCCCTGCACGATTCGCACACCGCCAGTCAGATGCCAGACGTCGTAGACGCCTTCGGTCCAGCGGGCCGCCTGCGTGGCCTCGATCGTGACCCGCTGGGCAGGGTCGACCGAGGGCACCTCGACCCGCCCCGCCTCGGCGATCGCCGCCGCCAACCCCCGGGCCGGCAGCGTCGCCAGCGCACCGGCACTAGCCTCCGGCGGCAGCACGTCGCCAGGCGGCGCGGCGGCCGCCACGACCGCCCACGCAGCCGCGAGCAGGCAGGCACCGGCGCAGCTCGTCCCCGAAGGAGGGCGGGCCGGCACGGTCACGTCGTTTGAGCGGAGTATGCGCACGCGGTTCGTCGCGGGAAGCGGAACCTTTCGGAGGGCGGAAGGGCAAAAGGCGCGAGACTATAGGGGCGTCCAAGAACGAGGGTCAAGGCATCGCGGCTGCTCGGATCGATCCGCAAGTCGTGTCGCGGCCGCGGGTTATCGCCGGCCGCGCGCGCCCGCACGCCGCCGCCGAGCAACGCCTCCGACCACGGCAGCCGCGGCCACCGCGCGGCCCCCGACGACGCGGACCAGGGTGACGGGGTAACGTGCACGCGGTGAACTGGGGCGGTTTGGCGCGGGGTCGCGGCAGGCCCGGTAAACTCGCGATGTTCTGTGCGCAGAGGCCGCAGCCTGCCGTGGCCCCACCTCTCCAGCGAGTTGCCGACGTGCCCGAAGCCAGCCAGACCCCGCCACCGCCGCCGGCCAGCCTCGCCGGCCGGGTGGCCTGGTGGCTATTGCGTTTCCGCGGGCCGCTCTTCCTGCTCGCCGTCGCGTTGGTGGGTGTCGGTGTCGAGCGGGCTCGCCACCTCAAGTTCTCCCGGTCGATTGACGCGATGTTCGACCGCAGCGACCCGGCACTGGTGCCGTTCGCCAGGATGGCCCGGACGTTCGGTGGTGACGAGGTGGTGCTCTGCGCCTACGACGATCCTGACTTGTTCACGACCGACGGCATCACCCGGCTCGCGGCGTTGACCGAGCGGCTGGCCGGGGAGCCGGGCGTGCACGCGGCGACGAGCCTCGCCAGCACGCCGCTGGGCCCCCGGATCATCGCCATCGACGAGAGCCCCGCCGCCCGCCGGATCGTCGCGCTCCTCGAGGGCTACGTGGTCGGGGCCGACCACCGGACGGCCGCCGTGGCCTGTGCGCTCGAGCCCCCGCCCGCCGCGCTCGTGACCGCCCGCGAGCAGGCCGTCTCACGGGCCGAGACGATCGATCGGCTGCGGGAGATCATGGGCGAGCTGCCGGCGGGGACCGTTGCCGGCGAGCCAGCCATGCTCCGCGACGGCTTCGCGATGCTCGAGTGGGACGGCACCGTCCTGGCCTGGGCGAGCGTGGCATTGGCAGGGGGCGTGCTGCTGTTCTTCTTTCGCAGCGTGCGCTGGGTGGTCGTGCCGATGGGCGTGGTGGTCGCAGCGCTCTGGATCACGCGGGGCGTGCTCGCCGTCGCGGGCGCGCAGCTGACGATGGTCTCGACCATGCTCTCGGCCATGATCACCGTGGTCGCGATCGCGACGGTGACGCACGTGATCGTGGAGTTTCGCCGGCAGCGGGATCTCGGCCTCGCCCCGCCGGCGGCCCTCCGCGAGGCGCTGACCCTGCTCTGCTGGCCCATCTGCGGCGCAATCGCCACCGACGTGCTCGGGTTCGGCTCGCTGATCGCCAGCCAGGTCGGCCCGGTGCATGACTTTGGGGTGATGACCTCGATCGGCGCGGGGCTGGTGCTCGTGTCGGTCGCTCTGGTGGTGCCATTTCTGGCGCTGGCCGGGCGGTTCGACTCCGATCCGCGGCGGGTTTGGGGGGAATCGGCCCTGGAGGCCGGCCTCGACCGGCTGGTGCGACGGATCGTGCGTCACCCCGGGCCGATCCTGGCCGGCGTGGCGGTGGCCGTCGCCCTGGCGATGACCGGCCTCGTCTGGCTCGAAGTCGAGACCGACTTCACCCGCAACTTTCGCGCCGACAGCCCCACCGTGGCCTCCTACGAGATGGTCGAGTCGCGGCTGGGCGGGGCCGGCGTGTGGGACGTGCTCGTGCCGCTGAAGGGTCCCGTCGACGCCGCGACGCTCGCCAGGCTCCGACGATTCGAGGATCGGCTCCGGGCGGAAGTGATGCTGTCCGGCCTCGACGGCGTGTCGCGGCCGGCCCTCACAAAGGTGATGAGCATCGCCGACGTGATTCAGGCGGTCTCGCCCGTGCCGCTGGAGCAACTCGAAGCCTCGCCGCTCGGCAGCTGGGTCATCGCGCAGGCGATCGCCGCCATGCAGCAGCAACTGCCCGCGCTCACGGGCACCCTGCTGGGCCGCGACCCGGCCGACGGCAGCGAATGGCTGCGGGTGATGCTGCGGGCTCGGGAGCGGCAACCGGCCGCCGCCAAGCGGGGCGTGATCGCATCCGTCCGGCAGATCGCCGCGGAGGAGTTTCCGGCAGACACGGAGGCCGCGGCCGGCGGCGGAGCCGAGGTGACCGGGTTCTTCGTGCTGCTGGCCCAGCTCGTCGACCGGATGCTGGCCGACCAGTGGCTGACCTTCGCGATCGCGGCGGCAGGGATTTTTGTCCTGCTGGCCGTCGCATTCCAAAGCCCGCTGCTCGGCGCCATCGCCCTGGTTCCCAACGGTCTCCCGATCTTCGTCGTGCTCGGCCTACTCGGCTGGGCCGGGGTGCGGATCAACATGGGCACGGCGATGATCGCCGCAGTGTCGCTGGGCCTCTCCGTAGACAGCTCGATCCACTACATCGCCCGGTTCCGCTGGCATCTTGCCGACGGTGGCATGGCCACGGCCCTCGAGACGGCCCATCGCACCGCCGGCCGGGCGATGATTTTTTCGACCCTCGCGCTGGCCGTGGGCTTCCTCGCTCTCACCACCAGCGGCTTCATGCCCACGGTCTCGTTCGGCTGGCTGTCGTGCCTCACGCTCCTGGGCGGCCTGGCCGGCAACCTGGTCGTGCTGCCGGTGCTGCTGACGCTGCTCGCCCCACGGCTTTCGCACCACAAGAGCGATGGCTTAAGGGCCCGTGGGCTCGGGGCAACCCCGAGCGGACCATTAATGGGTTGAAGAGGCATTGATTGCCGCTTCGTGCGCGAGGGGTGTACAACACGGCCCCACCACGAGGAGTTTCCTGGATGACCCGCGAGTTCCTGCCCGCCGGCACCGCCGGCATCATCGAAGCGATCAGCGCCTCCACGCTCGCGGCCGTCGAGGCCGATGCGCTGGTGGTGTTTCTCACCGAGGGGGGCGTCGGTGTCGGGGCTGCCGCGGCAGTCGATGCTGCGTCAGGGGGGCTGCTGGTGCGACTGGCCGCCGCCGGCGAACTCACCGGCCGGCGCGAAGAGTGCGTGCCGCTGCTGGCCCCGGCCGGGCTCGCGGTCGGACAGGTGCTGGTAGCCGGACTCGGCCGCCGCGAGGAAGTGGATGTGGGAGTGGTGCACCGGGCCGCCGCCACCGCCGCCCGCCACTTGGCCGGCCGACCACGAAGCCGCGTGGTCTTCCTGCCGGAACCGACGTGGAGTACGTCCTGGCTCGAGCACGCTGCGGCTGGGGCCGCGGTCGGGATGGTGGGGCAGGATCTGTACCGGGCCGAGCCCCGGCGCACGCGATTCGGCCTGACGCAGTGGTTCGGGGCCGACGCCGCGGCAGTGGCCCGCGGGGCATTGATCGGCGACGGCGTGAACCTGGCGCGGCGGTTGGTCAACGCCTCGCCCGACCATATGTATCCGGAGTCGTTTGCCGAGGAGGCCGCCGCGGTCGCCGGCCGCACCGGCCTCGAGATCGAGATCTGGGACGAAGACCGGCTCCGCCGCGAGCGGTGCGCGGCGCTCCTGGCTGTGGCCCGGGGCAGCGCCCGGCCGCCCCGACTGGTGCTGTTGCGATACCGGGGCCGGCCGCGGACCAGCGCTGACCGGCCCGACCTGGCGCTCGTCGGGAAGGGCGTGACCTTCGACTCGGGCGGCCTGTCGCTCAAACCATCCGAGTCGATGATGGGGATGAAGATGGACATGTCGGGGGGCGCGAGCGTGCTTGGGGCGATCGCGACGATCGCAGCCCTCAAGCTCCCGGTCGACGTCGTGGCGGCCGTGGGCCTGGTCGAGAACATGACTGGCCCGGCCGCCTACAAACTCGGCGACGTGATCACTGCCCGCAGCGGCACCACGATCGAAATCCACAACACCGACGCCGAGGGGCGGGTGGTGCTCGCCGACGTGCTCGACGTCGTCCGCGGCCTCGCACCCCGGCGAATGATCGATCTGGCCACGCTCACCGGCGCTTGCATGGTCGCCCTGGGCCACGACGTGGCAGGGCTGTTCACCAACGACCAGGCCTGCTGCGACGCGCTGGCTGCCGCGGCCCGCAACGTGGGCGAGCCGGTCTGGCAACTGCCGATGTATGCCGACTACGGGGTGCAAATCAAGAGTGACGTGGCCGACATCAAGAACGTGGGGGATGGCCGCTGGGGTGGCGCGATCACGGCCGCCAAGTTTCTGGAGCGGTTCGTGGGCGACATTCCCTGGACCCACGTCGACATCGCCGGCCCCGCGTACGCGGAGAAGCCCCGCCCCTGGACCGACGGCGGCGGCACCGGCGTGATGGTACGGTCGCTCGTGGAACTCGCCCGCGCGACCACGTAACCTCCTGGGGACTGTCCCCTAGCGCACGGCCTGTTCGGCGGGGCAGAGCCCCGCCGCTACGGAGCATGGGCAACCCCTCGCAGCCCAGCGCCGGAAGTAGCCGCGGGCCTCTGGTCCGCGGGAGCCGATTGCCACGAGAGTACGTGCAAGGCGGGGCGGACCCCGCCGCTACAGTAGTCCGTCGAGTTCAGCCACCAGTTCGCCAAACCTAGTCAGGGCCGTGGCCACGGGCTCGGGGCTCTCGAGGTCCACGCCCGCGTCCCGCAGGAGATCGAGCGGCCACTTCGATGAGCCTCCCTTGAGGAAGCCGAGATAGGCAGTCAACGCCCCCGGCACGCCGTCGGCCACCCGCTTGGCCAGCGTGATCGCGGCCGCTAGGCCCGTGGCATATTTGTAGACGTAGAACGCCGAGTAGAAGTGCGGAATCCGCAGGCATTCGAGCTCGAGTTCACGGTCGACCACGAAGCCGGCACCAAAGTATGCGTCGAGCAGTTCGCGGTACATGCCCCGCAGCCGCTCCAGCGTGAGCGGCTCCCCCTGCTCCGCGCAGGCGTGGCTGCGCCGCTCAAACTCGGCGAACATCGTCTGCCGCACGATCGTGTTGCGGATCGAGTCGATCTCCCGGGCGATGATCGCCGCTCGCTCCTGCTTCGAGCGGGCCCGCTCGAGGAGGAGCCGCGTCAGCAGCTGCTCGTTGAAGGTGCTCGCGACCTCGGCCACGAAGATCGTGTAGCCGGAATACTGGTAGGGCTGAGCCTCGGCGGAGTAGCGGGTGTGCAGCGAGTGGCCCGCCTCGTGGGCGAGCGTGAAGACATGCTCGATCACGTCGTCCTGGAAGTTCATCAGGATGTAGGGGTCGGAGTCGTAGGTGCCGGAACTGAAGGCCCCTGATCGCTTACCGGCGTTGGGATAGCGGTCACACCAGCGGCCGCGGAGGCCCCGTTCCATCTGGGTGCAGTATTCGCTCCCCAGCGGCTCGAGCGCCGTCACGATCACATCCACCGCCTCGTCCCAGGTGTGTTGTCGCTCGAGTTCGGGCACCAGCGGCACGTAACAATCGGACTGATGAATCTCGGGCAGTTTCAGCACCCGGCGGCGAAGATCGTAGTAGCGGTGCACGGCCGGCAGATGAGCCCGGACGGCGGAAATCAGCTGGTCATAGACGGCCAGCGGCACGTTGTCCTGAAACAGAGCGGCCTCGACGGCGCTGGGGTAGCCGCGGACCCGGGCCGCGTAGATGTCGAGCTCGTTCGAGCCCGAGAGCGTGGTGGCCAGCGTATTGGAGTGAGCCTCGTACTGGGCGTAGAACTGGTGAAATACGGTCTTCCGCACCTCCGGCGCGGTGTCGTGAAGGAGCGTCGTGAAGGTGGCGTTGGAGAGCTCGATCCGCTCCCCCTTGCCGGTCTCGACCGCACCAAACTTCATGTCGGCGTCGGTCAGTTGCCGGAAGGCCTTACCCGCCGTGCCGGCGAAGGTGCCCTGCATCGCCAACAGC
>Ga0247836_1004430_pt1 | contig 17555 bp, 18 predicted proteins | sample LaCruzMarch2015__4_FD_187116 | JGI IMG/M metagenome (GOLD analysis project Ga0247836, IMG submission 187116) | Freshwater microbial communities from meromictic Lake La Cruz, Castile-La Mancha, Spain - LaCruzMarch2015_14m | ecosystem: Environmental > Aquatic > Freshwater > Lake | place: Spain... | reverse complement strand
GCCGCCGTCGACTTGCCTCAAGATCCTGATTTTATCTTCTGTGCTGTATTTCTTGCCTTTCATTATCTGGTTCCTTTCGGCCCCAGACTAACACATCTCCCGACTCAAAAAAACGCGGTCACGTCAGCTACATTTCTACTCAACTCCATCAGGGCATTGGAGGGAGCACTGCGTTTATGAACTACGCAGTGTGGGAGTCAGTGGCACATTTCCGGGCAGCCTTCAATCATCCCGACTTCAAACAGGCTCTTGCGGAGTACCCCGCCACAGCCGTGGCTTCTCCCCACCTATTCACTCGTCTGACAGTGCCAAACCTATGCGTTGGCCCATAGCCCAAAATCTGAAAAGACCGATGCAGCCAGCCGAGTGATTGGAAGCGTTTGGGCCTTGCCGGGCAGTTTCTCGACCAATACATCGGCGAGTAACAGGGCGATGAAACTCGGAAGGGATTAGGCCTTTGATTCCAACTGCCGGAACGGTAAGCATAGCGGTGGAAATCTGCGCGGAAGTGGAATGTGACACCCAGCGCTGCGAATAGACCGCAAAAAATCACCCGGATATCGGGAGTTGCGGATTTTTGAGCCGCAGGCGTCGGCTTCGGAACATTTGAAAGCCCCGCCGTTGGCAATTGAATTTCGCATGAACAGCGCCAATCCACGCGGAATCGCGCCCGATGGAGCGCAAATTCCGAATTTAGGATTGCAGTGCTGCCACAAAAGTGGAACCTATCCGAACAATTGATCTTACCCATGAAAATCCCATCGCTCATCATTCCAGCGGCCCTAGTGCTCATCTTTTTCGCGGCCTGCGAAAATGAAACCCGTCCCCGCAAACGCACGGACTCACCCGCTGCTACCGGTGGAAACCAATACGGCTATCAATCGACACCTGGCACCGCGAATGATTTTGTGACCGATGAGACCACACCACCGGCCTCGGCCTCACCGACGCCAGCGCAAGAACCCACGCCGGACCCGGTCGTATCTGCGTCACCCACACCGGCCCCAACCCCGGTCGCAGCGCCCGCTCGGGAACTTCCCTACGGAACCCCTGTTCCTGGAAAACAAGGATTTGTGACCAGTCCTCACGCACCGTATGAAGGCTATGTGGACGTGCGAGGATTTCCTCCGAATACCGAAGTGAAAGACCCGTATTCGGGTAAGATTTTCCTGGTCCCCTGAGCCCTGTTGCTATTCTCGGCCCGGGATTGATCGGTGGATCCATCGGGCTGGCACTTCAGCAAAGGTCACCAGAAACAGAAGTTCGCGTTTGGGCGCGGCGGGATGAGGCATTAGCGGAAATCGCAGCGGCGGGATTCGCCGCGGTCAGCTCGACCGCGTTGGCCGATGTGGTTTGTGGCGCAAAGCTCGTGGTCTTGTGCACCCCGATCGAAGTGATGGGGCCGATTGCATTGCAAATTGCTCCCCTGCTCGATCCAGACACATTGATTACCGATGTGGGAAGCGTGAAAGGGTCTGTCGTCGACGCGTTACAGCCGGTTTTCGGCGAGCGCTTCATCGGGGCTCACCCGATCGCCGGGTCCGACCGCGCCGGGTTACAATCCGCCCGCGCGGACCTCTACCACGGAGCGACGTGCGTCGTCACTCCCAGTCCGGAATCCGCGCGGCAAGCCATCGATCACGTCGTGGAGTTTTGGCGGTTCATCGGATGTTCGGTGATAGAAATGTCACCCAACGAGCATGATCTGCGGCTGGCATTTACCAGTCACCTGCCCCATGTTGTCGCGTCGGCATTGGCTGGCGTCGTGGGCCGGAGTGCACCCGATTGGGCGCAATTCGTGGGTGGTGGGTTTCGGGATTCCACGCGGATCGCCGCCTCGAACCCCGACCTCTGGACCGGAATTCTTTTGGCAAATGCGCCAGATGTCACAAGATCGATTGCCGAGTTGCAAAAATTACTGCAAGAATTCCGCGTTGCCGTGGAATCGGGCGACGAAACCACACTCCGCCGACTCTTCGCGGAGGCACGGACCTGCCGAAACCGGCTAAACTCAGAATTTGATGGAATTTAGATCATACAAAGCCCCGCTCATCCGCGCCGAGATTACCGTGCCCGGAGATAAAAGCATTTCTCACCGCGCGATCATGATCAGTGCCCTCTCGAACGGAGAATGCCGCATCACCAACTTTCTGGAAGGTGAGGACTGCCTTGCCACGATGGAAGCGATGCGCAAACTCGGCGTGGAAATCGAGCACCCGGAACCCGGCACGGTCGTGATCCACGGCTGCCGCGGACAATTCACCAAGCCGGAGTCTGATATCGATTGCGGCAACTCGGGAACAACCGTCCGGTTACTATCGGGAATCCTCGCTGCTCAGCCGTTTTCCTGCCGCATGGTCGGTGATGCCTCGCTCTCAAAACGCCCCATGCGCCGCGTGATCGAACCGCTCCGCCAAATGGGCGCAGACCTAAAAGCCGAGGGAGAAAAAGAATCTCTTCCGCTGGTGATCACCGGATCGAAACTCACCGGCATCACCTACGAGATGCCGGTCGCGAGCGCGCAGGTCAAAAGCGCAATCCTGCTCGCCGGTCTGCTCGCGGAAGGAAAAACAACCGTCATCGAACCCGCCCCGTCTCGCGATCACACCGAGCGCATGCTCAAGTATTTTCTCGTTCGCACCATGCGCGAAGGCAACGCGATTTCAACCTACGGTGGCCAGGTTCCCGAGAGCCGTGACTTCGTGGTTCCGGGCGATATTTCCAGCGCTGCATTTTGGCTCGTCGCGGCCGCCGCCCAACCGAACTCGCGCCTCTTGGTCGAGAAAGTTGGCCTGAACCCAACCCGCACAGGCATCCTCGGTGTCCTAATCCGCATGGGCGCTCGGGTCCGCGAGGTCGTCGATGACCTTGATCAGGGCGAGCATTGCGGAACCATCGATATCAAAGGGTCCTACCTCACCGGCACCGAAATCAAGGGTGACGAAATCGCCAATGTCATCGATGAAATTCCGATTCTCGCTGTGGCTGGCGCACTCGCCGAGGGGAAAACGATCATCCGCGACGCCAAAGAACTCCGCGTGAAGGAAACAGATCGGATTGCTGCGGTCGCCGGAAACCTGCGAGCCATGGGCGTGGAGGTTGAGGAATTCGAGGACGGCATGGCGATCACCGGCGGGATGCCGCTGAAAGGCGCGCGGCTCAAATCATTCGGCGACCATCGCATCGCCATGGCATTTGCGGTGGCCGGGTTATTTGCCAAAGGCGAGACGATCATTGAAGGCGTCGAGTGCGTGGCTACGTCGTATCCGGGATTCCAAACCACGCTCGAAATGATCAAATCCGGCAAGGGCATGCGCCGACGCGGATTGGTTGTTCTGGGATCCGGCAGCCCGGGCGGCTCACGCCCACTCCAATCTGACGAGGACGAAGAATGATGAAACCCGAGCGAGTAATCATCGCGATTGACGGCCCCGCAGCCTCTGGCAAGAGCACTGTTGCGCGGGAACTGGCCAAACGCTTTGGCTTTTCCTACATGAACTCGGGGAGCATGTATCGCGCGTTCACATGGTATGTCCTGAGCCGTGATGGCAATCCCTTCGATTCCGTTGAAGTCGAAGGCCTGTTGGAGTCGGCGGTCATTTCGAGCGGATTCGATGGCCGTGCTTCCTACATCGAGATTGATGGCGTGCGACCGACGGCGGATCTTCTCTCCGAGGATGTCAACCGGTCGGTGTCGGCGGTATCCACTGTTCCTGCCGTGCGGACGCGAATTTTTAATGAACTTCGTGCGTTAGCCGATAAGCACGATGTGGTAATCGAAGGCCGGGACATCGGCTCCGTCGTTTTTCCGGAAACTCCATTCAAGTTTTACCTCGATGCGCCGCAGGTCGTTCGACAGCGCCGCCGCGAAGCACAAGGACAAAAAGACGAGATTGCGCTCCGGGACCAGATCGATTCCTCCCGGCACACCGCCCCGCTCGTGATCTCGCCCGATGCCCACGTCATCGATACCGGCACGCTCGATTTGAACGGCGTGCTCGATGCCATCAGCAACCGCTTGGCGAACGCAGGACTGACCACCGTGTCGTCATGACGATCGTTTACAACATCTTCTACAACCTCGCCAAGGTTGTCGCGTATGTCGTTTTTTCTTATCGCGTCATCCACCGCGAACGTCTGCCAGAAGAGGGACCGCTGATTCTTGCCGTGAATCACCAGAGCTTTTTTGCCCCGCCGCTGGCTGGCATTTGTTCCCGTCGAGCCGTTTACTATCTGGCCCGAAAATCGCTCTTGAAATGGCCATTCTTCGGCCCGCTTTTCCCCGCCATGAACGTGATCCCCGTGGACCGCGATGGGAATGATATGGCTGCGCTGAAAACTGTGATTCGTGTGATCAAACAAGGCAACGGGGTCGTTTTGTTTCCCGAGGGAACGCGGTCGAAGGATGGACACCTTCAGCCTGCGCAGGCGGGAATTGGGTTTGTGATTGCCAAAACCGGGGCTCCCGTGGTGCCGATGCGGATTTTTGGATCGTTTGAAGCATTCCCAAAAAATGCAAAGTTCCCGCGCCGCACGCCGGTTACGACAGTCATTGGGGATCCGATCCATTTCACATCCGACGACATCCCGGATCACACCCGCGAGACGTATCAGAAATTGAGCGACCGTGTCATGGATGCGATTGCCGCGCTTCAAATCGAATCCGAAAAATGACCACCGATACGAACCCGCCATTCGGAGCCACCGAATGCCTTGCCGCATTCGGCGGATTCGTCGCCATCAGCATCCTGCTCTGCGTGATTGCGCTGCGCCCCCCGGCCCCCACCCAAACACCAACGATCACACCAATCGCCGTGCAATGGGAGTCCCCTGCCCCGGCAGTCGATTCCCCGGCCTTGGAGACCGTGGATCGCTTGGAGTTCGACCCATCAACTGAACCTGCGCAAGAACCATGAATTTACTTCAAGAATTAGAATCCCGGATCCTGTGCGGAGACGGTGCGATGGGAACGTATCTGCTGGAGCTCGGAGAGGGCACACACACGTGCTTCGAGGAATTGTGCGTCAGCAATCCGGATCGGATTTTGCAAGTCCACACCGACTACCTTAAAGCGGGCGCCCAGATCATCGAGACGAATTCCTTTGCTGCAAACCGTCTCAAACTGGATCGCTACGGATTTGCGGATCGCGTGCATGAGATCAACTGGCAGTCGGCACAATTGGCAAAACAAGCCGCAAAAGATTTTGATGCCTTGGTGGCTGGCAGTGTGGGACCGCTCGGCATCACAGCGGATGAAGCGGCGGCGCGCGGCATCGACCGGAAGGAGCTATTCCGCGAGCACATCGGGACATTGCTCGACGGTCGGGTGGACCTCATCGTGCTCGAAACGTTTGAAAACCTGGACGAGTTATTGCTTGCACTGCTCGTAAAACACGAGCTGCACCACTGCCCGGTCATCGCCTCCTTGGCAGTTCCACCATCCGGACGGCTCGCATGCGGGACATCGCTGGCGGATGCATTCAAGCAGCTGATTAAAGCAGATGCCGATATCCTGGGATTGAATTGCATCAACGGCCCGCACGGGATGCTCGGCCTATTGGAGCCGCTCGCCATCGACCATCCGCTGGCTGTCTTCCCAAATGCCGGCCGACCACGATACCACGAAGGACGCTACGTTTACGAAACAGACCCGGTGTATTTTGCAGAGACCGCTGCCAGCCTCGTTGCCCTCGGTGCCAATATCATCGGCGGATGTTGCGGCACGACCCCGGCACATATCGCGAAGCTGTCGGGCGCCCTCATCGGGCAGAGTCCCACAACCAGAGCCACCACGTTGGAATTGACCACCGAAAAACCCCGTCCGGCAATGAACTCGGAGCCATCGATCCTAGATCGGATCGCCGAAGGAAAAACCGTCATCGTGACCGAGTTGGATCCACCCAAAACATTGATCTTGGATCGCTACTACGAAGCAGCCCGAGCCCTCACGGATGCAGGCAGCGATACCATCACGCTGGCTGACAATTCCCTCGCGATTTTACGCGTGAGCAATTTGGCGATCGGAGCCGAGCTGAAACACCAGAACATCACACCGCTACTGCACATCAGCTGCCGCGATCGCAACGTGCTCGGTCTCCAAAGTGAACTCATGGGCATGGCGGCCCTCGGAATTCGGCACGTGCTCCCGCTGACTGGCGACCCTGCAAAAGTGGGCGACCATCCGGGCGCGAAGTCGGTTTACGACATGACATCGATTCAGCTCATCGAAGCCATCCGACGCTTAAACGAGGGGTTCACGCAATCCGGCACCGACTTGAAACGTCTTCCGGGATTTGTGATCGGCTGCACATTTAACCCTAACGCCAAAAACCTCGACGCCCAGGTATCCCGCTTGGAACGCAAAGTGGCAGCCGGTGCACAATACGTCATGACACAGCCGGTCTTTGATTCCGCCTTGGTCGCAGAAACAGCCCGCCGCACCGCGCATCTTGGGGTGCCGGTTTTGGTTGGAGTCTGGCCATTGCTTAACGGACGCCAAGCGAAGTTCCTCCACAACGAAGTGCCGGGAATCGTAATTCCGGATGTGATCATGGACCGCATGGCCGGATTAGAGGGCTTGGAAGGAAGAAAAGAGGGCGTGGAAATCGGCAAAGAAATCACGCGCTCTGTGCTGGATCATTTCCCTGGAGTGTATCTCATCACCCCGTTTCAAGCCTACGAGACCACCGCAGAGTTGGCCGCATTTGTGCGCGGACGCAATGCTTGATTTACGATCAATGACAACCCGCATTCTATTGTATGCGCTCGTTGGGTTTGCTCTGAGCACCGCCACGCATGCGGCGAAGTTGATCCCGAGCGAACTCGATCCGTCGTTGGCAAGCGCACGGGACAAAGCATTCACGCCGTGGTCCGACCCGGAAAAATCGTCCGAAACATGGAAGCAACTCTCCCTGAAAAATGTGCCGGTTTACTACGAGCGCAAAGCGCGAAATCTCAGCCGCGACATCTACATCCCAAATCCCGGAATCGGGTATTGGGTGCTTGCCGGACTCACGGAGGAATCATTTTTTCGAACCCACCGCGAGAAGCTGAAAATCCACGACACCCTCATCAGCGCGTCCGTTTTCCGCGATGAGAGCGGCAACAATGTTTACTGGGCACTCTGGGCGCCGAAAGACCGCGCTTATCTCCTCACAGACAAAATGAAAACGTTGGGCATCTCGCAGGCCCGGATCGAATACTCGATCATTGAAAAGCTGCACACATTTGCCGAGTCCCTGAAGCCGTTGTCGGGAGCTATCACGTGGACCTCGCTTGCATTCAACGTCCTGTTTTTGCTCACTATCATTGTGTTGATAGTGAAGCTTCGGCGCGGCCGCATCGACACGTGGCTGTAGCCAGTTTACTGTCAGAGCACCGGGTTTGCTTCGAGCCACGCGGAAAATTGTCGGAGTGCGCGGGACCGGTGGCTGATCTGGTTTTTGACCTCCGCTGGTAGCTCGCCGAATGTTTCGCAATAGCCGTTCGGCACGAAGAGCGGATCATATCCAAAGCCCGAAGCGCCCTTGCGTTGATTGACGATCACGCCGTCCACGGCTCCATTGAACACCGCAATCATTGCTCCCGCTTTGGCGAGCACGAGACAGCAGCGGAATCGCGCGCTGCGTTCCTTGCCGCGAAACGGAGCCAGATTTTGCAGCAGGAGTTCATTGTTATCGCTGTCGGTTGCGGACTCTCCGGCATAGCGGGCCGAGCGCACTCCGGGCGCGCCGTGAAGCGCATCCACTTCCAGGCCGGAGTCATCTGCTAGCGCCCATCCATCGATGAACATCGAGGCTGCACACGCTTTCAGCGCCGCGTTGGTCTCGAAGGTGTCTCCGGTTTCTTCGACTTCCGGAGCGTCTGGATAGGCGTTCATGTCTTTGACTGAAAACCGCGCGGCGAGCATCTGTGCGATCTCACGTGTTTTGTGTGCGTTGCGTGTGGCGATGAGAAGCGGTTCTTTCATGCGGTGCGGCTATGCTTTTGCTGGTTTGCGGGCGCGGGACTTCGGGTTGTATCGAACCGGTGATTTGACAGCGGTGATTTTTTCGATTCCGGCACCGGATTGAAGCTCACGAATCTGGTCGCGAATCAAGGCGGCGCGCTCGTAATCAAGGTTTGCGGCCGCAGCGGCCATATCAGATTCGAGCTCGGCCATCAGCTCGTGCAAATCCAAATCCGGCGGCGTTTCCCCAACCCGGGACGCCGAATCTTTCGCACCCTTCAGTATGACATGCAGGCTTTCTTGAACCGCACGAACGACGCTCTTTGGCTGGATGCCGTGCTCGGTATTATAGGCGATTTGCCGGTTTCTGCGGTAATCGCTGATTTCGATGAGCGCGCGGATGCTCTTGGTGATGGTATCCGCAAAAAGCACGACCTCCCCGTTCACATGTCGAGCAGCGCGGCCGGCGGTTTGGATCAGTGATGTTTGGCTGCGTAGGTAGCCTTCCTTGTCGGCGTCGAGGATGCACACCAAGCTAACCTCCGGCAAATCCAGCCCTTCGCGCAGCAGGTTGATGCCGACCAAGATATCAAACTCGGCCGCTCTCAGCGCGCGCAGGATTTCCACGCGTTCGATCGTGTCGATGTCGCTGTGCAAATACCGGACCCGCAACCCCACGTCGCGCAGGTAGTCCGAGAGGTCTTCCGCAGTGCGTTTCGTGAGTGTCGTGACCAGCACACGCTCATGCCGTTCGACCCGCTGGCGGCAGAGCTCGATGGTGGCATCGATCTGACCGGTGAGTGGACGCATTGTGATCTTCGGATCCAGCAGTCCGGTGGGACGGATGATTTGTTCCACCACCAAGACGCTTCCGGGTGAATGCACGTCCAGTTCCGATGACGTCCGCGTGGTGGCATACGCGGCCCCCGACACTGCGTTCGGATTGGGTTGTTCGCGGAAGGCCCCTTTTTCCGGATTTGCGAGATACGAGGTATTCCCGACCACGCTGTTCCGCATTTCGAACTCGCCGGGTGTTGCGCTCACGTAGAGCATTTGATTCGTCATTTCCATGAACTCGGGGAAATTCAAGGGGCGGTTATCCAGCGCACTGGGCAAGCGGAAACCGTAGTCCACGAGCACCTGTTTTCGGGATCGGTCGCCGGCAAACATCCCACCAATCTGCGGGATCGAGGCGTGCGATTCGTCGACGATGAGGAGAAAATCCTTGGGCATGAAATCCATGAGCGTGTAGGGACGCGAGCCCGGCGGACGCCCACTCAGATGCCGCGAGTAATTCTCAATCCCGTTGCAAAATCCCATTTCCTGCATCATCTCAAGATCGAACTCGGTCCGCATTTTGATCCGCTGCGCCTCGATGAGTTGGCCATGCTTTTCGAAATACGTCACCCGCGCATCCAGTTCCTCCCGAATCGCCCGCATCGCGTGGTTCAGTTTGTCGTATGGCGTCACAAACTGCTTTGCCGGGAACAACGTGAAATTGGTGAGCCGCGCCGCGACATCCCCGGTCAGAGGATCAAACGCGCTGATCCGGTCGATCTCATCACCGAAAAATTCCACACGGATCGCTTGGTTGTCAGATTCCGCCGGATGAACTTCGACCGTGTCCCCGCGAACCCGGAATTTCCCCCGCTCGAATCCGATATCATTCCGCTCGTAGAGCATATCGATGAGCTTTGACAAAAACGCCTCGCGGGACAGCTGCTGACCTTCTTTCAACGTGACGAGCATCTGCAAAAAGTCATCGGGCGACGCAAGACCGTAAATGCACGAGACACTGGCGACCACCACCACGTCCCGGCGCGAGATCAGTGAACTCACCGTAGAGAGCCTCAGCCGCTCGATCTCCTCGTTGATCGAGCTGTCTTTTTCGATGTAGGTGTCCGACCTCGGGATGTAGGCCTCGGGCTGATAGTAATCGAAGTAGCTGACAAAATACTCGACCGCGTTGTTCGGGAAGAACTGCTTGAACTCGCTGTAGAGCTGCGCCGCGAGCGTTTTGTTGTGCGACATAACGAGCGTAGGCCGGTCCAGCGCGCGAATCACATTGGCAGCGGTGAATGTTTTGCCAGATCCGGTGACCCCGAGCAGCGTCTGATGCCGATTCCCGGCCAGCAGCGACCGCGTGAGTTTATCGATGGCCTGCTCCTGATCGCCGCACGGCTTGTAATTCGAGGCGAGATGAAATGGCATAAACGATGATGCTACCACAGAAGCTCACGCTCCGCATCCATAACCCTACGCGCGGAAGGCAAAATCAGCCCTGAAAAACCAACTCACCTGCATTTGGAGGACCCACGCGCAGTCCTCCAAATGGAAAGCAGATCGGATCTACTTTACCTCAAGAAGCTCGATTTCGAAGATGAGCGTTTGGTTTGGTCCGATGGGGCCGCCCGGGGTGCCACTCTCTCCGTATGCGAGATTGGATGGGATATAGAAAATCGATTTGCCGCCCTCTTTCATGAGCTGCACGCCTTCGGTCCATCCGGGGATGACACGATTCAGCGGAAACTCAGCGGGCGAGTTGCGTTTGTAGGAGCTGTCGAACTCAGTGCCATCAAGCAACGTGCCCCGGTAGTGGACTTTCACCAGATCGGTCGCAGCCGGGGATTTGCCGGTTCCTTCCGTGATTACCTTGTATTGCAAACCGGATGGCGTGGTTTTCACACCCTCTTTCGAGGCGTTCTCGGCGAGAAATTGCGCGCCGGCGTTGGGAGTATTTTGGGACATAAGTAATGATGGAGTTAATGCGACGGTCATGCAGACAGCAGCGAGGAGTGATGCGGGGGTGGATTTCATAATGGAGTTAAGAGATTGGTAATAAACCCTCAGGCATGGGAAGTTTTTTCTCAACTGCGTCGTATCCTGTTACAGCGCCGGCAGCGTCGATGATCGGGTCGATGCGGATGTGGACCCAATACGGGATGCCATTTTTGTGGTAGTTCATCATTTCGAGTTCGCAGGCTGCACCCGCTTTCACGGCGGCCCGGAGCATTTCTACGGCTTCGGGCGAGGTGCCCGGGCCTTGGAGCACGTGGCCTGGTTTTTTGCCGGTGAGTTCGTGCAATCGATATCCGCAGAGGTCGGTAAACGATGGGTTGATTGATTCGATGTGCCCATCGGCATCGGTCGAAACCCGGGCGGGCTCCTGAGCGATACGATCAAACAACCTATCGCGCGAACCCGCCGGAGGCAACTTGACTGGCATCGTCGAGAGCTGGAGATTTGTTAGCGAATCCCGGAACTCGCGCACAGCACGGGCGGCCGATGGATCGGAATCCAAGGTGGCTGAGAATTCCGCATCGTCCGAATCGGACAGCAGACCAAGCACGTGCAAACAGGCGGTTTCTTCTTTTTTATCTTCGAGCATGACAAGACAACTAATGGAGTTCATTTTGACGATTAAAACGTGAGCGAACAGGAAATTATCAACGACCGTAGCATCGAAGTGCGGACATATTTTGTGCGTGGGCGGAACGCATTGGTTGCCCGGGGTGACTTCTCCCAGATCTACGTCGACTATTACCTTCATTTAGCTGATTACGGTTTGCAGGTGAAAAGCGATGCAGCAGAATACGCAAAATCTGCACTCGCGGCAATCACGCTGCATTGCGCATCGCGTCCGAGGACCGAGCGGATTGCGTGGACGGTGAATTTTCAGACGCCGCTTTTGAATGTTTTTGCAGCGGGCGACAACCCGGCTGGCACGGTCGTGGCGAGTGTTTACACCGAGAACGTCAAGGTCGCAGAGCATGGGCTATTTTTCAGCGACACCGTGCGCGGCGTGGAAGCGCCCCGGCGGAGCGTCGTCGATTTTTCGGGTTCCAACTTTTTTGATGCGGCCGAGCGCTACTATCAGCACAGCGAACAAAGGCCCGGACGGTTTTTCAACTTCACCGATGATGATTTTGTCCTGGTCGGAGGACAGCCGGATTGTGATGTCGAGTGGCTCTTGGCGCTGGATGAGGCAGGGGTGCGTGGATTGGATGAGCAAGAGGAGCTGTCGCTGCTGGAGCAGCGGTACTATCGGTTTGAGTGCGGCTGCACGCAGGACCGGATGATGCGCGTGTTGGAGTCGGTTTTTAAGCAGGACCCGGAGGGATTGTTTGGCGACGAGCCATTGATTCGCATGAGCTGTCCCCGGTGCAGCGCGAAGCATGTGATCACGCGGGAGGCGTTGGAGGCGCACGCCGAGATCACGCGTCGCCAGTCCGAAGTGTAACGGGCTTTAAACCCTGACCAAGCGCCACCGGACCTCGCCCGGCCTTCCGATTTCCAGCCACGCGTAGGATGGCGGTGCGCCTTTATTGGGTTTGCCGATGGTGCCGGGGTTTAGGACTCGCGTCTTTCCGATCATTTCGTCCCTCGGCACGTGGGTGTGGCCGTGGAGCAAAAAGTCGAAGTCCGGGATGTTGCGCGGCGGGATGTGGACGAGGTGAAACGATTTGCCGCCGCGCTCACAGGTCCACTCGAGTGGCCAATCCATGCAGCTGTCATTATTCCCCCGGATGATCAGCAACGGAACCGCGAACTGCTTGAGCGGATCGAGTGTTTCGGGCCGCATGACATCCCCGAGGTGCCAGATTTCGTCGGCCGAAGAAAGATCGCCGAGCACGTGCGCCGGGAGTTGATTGTGGGTGTCGGCGATGACCGCGATCCGGTGGAGCATGATGGAATGAATCGCGGGATAGTTGCCGAAATTGATTGCGCCCGGCGAGATATTTTTGCCCAATCGCGGGTCCATCCACGTAACTAATTCCCATGGGACTATCCGCACATCAGCACGTTTTGAATTTGGTCGCCTACGAACCCGGCAAGCCGGTCGAAGAACTCGCTCGCGAGATGGGGCTCGATCCGGGGGATATCATCAAGCTCGCGTCCAACGAAAACCCACTGGGCCCCTCACCGCTCGCCCTCGCAGCGATGGCTGACGCGCTGGGACGGTCGCACTTTTACCCGGATGGCGGAGGTTGGGCGCTCCGCAATGCAATTGCTGAGAAACTCGAGGTGGATCGCGAGAATGTGATTTTGGGCAATGGGTCCAACGAGATCATCGAGTTTCTGGGTCATGCCTTTCTTTCACCCGGCACCGAGGTTGTCACAGCGAAGCATGCCTTCGCGGTTTACACGCTCATGGCGCAGCTTTTCGGGGCGGAAACGATCCGCGTGGATGATCCCGGATTTCAGCACGACCTGCCAGCGATGCTCGCTGCGATCACTCCGCAAACGCGACAAGTTTTCATCGCAAACCCAAATAACCCAACCGGAACGCTGGTCGGCCAAGCGGAGATTGATGACTACATGGATCGTGTTCCGGACCATGTGATCACCGTTTTTGATGAAGCGTATTACGAGTTTTTGGACACGCCGCCGGATGTTTTGAAGTTTGTTCGCGCGGGGCGGAATGTCGTCGTCATGCGGACGTTTTCAAAAATCCAAGGGCTCGCTGCGCTCCGCATCGGGTATGGAGTGGCACCCGCCCATCTGGCATCCACATTGCAACGCACACGGCAACCGTTTAACGCGAATGCTATCGCGCAGGCTGGTGCATTGGCCGGGATGGCCGACACAAACCACATGGACCAGACGCGCGCATTGACCACCGAAGGCCGCAACTTTTTCCATACGGCATTCGCTGCGATGGACCTCGAGTTCGTTCCAAGCCATGCCAACTTCGTGCTCGTGCGGGTGGGCGACGGCGACGCGGTATTCAAATCCCTGCTCAAAATGGGAATCATCGTGCGCGCAATGCGGAGTTATGGATTGCCGGAGTGGATTCGCGTTTCCGTCGGCACCATGCCGCAGAACCGCCGATTCATCGAGGCGCTTCCCGCTGTGCTGGCCGCACTTCCGAGCGATTCCATCCAAGTCGCATAACGCGTCATCGTAATTCGGGGTCGATGGAATTTTCTTCGATTGGCCTCGAAGTTGCTTTGAAATTTCGGAGGTATTCAACCCCGGAAAAAACAAATCAATTATGGCAACTCTCGCGACCACCGTTGACGGACTGAAATTCGCAAACCCGTTTGTGATCGGCTCCGGCCCTCCCAGAACCAACATGAATGTCATCAACCGTGCCTTCCGCGAAGGATGGGGTGGGGTGATCGCCAAAACCATCAGCCTGGACAGCAGCAAGGTCGTGAACGTCACGCCACGATATGCAAAGCTGAAATCCGCTGACGGCGCGGAAGTGATCGGATGGGAAAATATCGAGCTCATCAGCGACCGTCCGATTGAAGGGTGGTTGGAGGAATTCAAGCAGGTGAAGGATGCGTTTCCTGAGGGGATTCTGATTGCATCGATCATGGAGGAGTTCAATCGGGACGCGTGGATCGAAATTGTCGAGCGCTGCGAGGCGGCCGGCGTGGATGCATTTGAGCTGAATTTTTCGTGTCCGCACGGATTGCCCGAACGCAAGATGGGTGCTGCCATGGGACAGGATCCGGATGTTCTCAACGAGGTGTGCTCGTGGGTCATGTCGGCGGCGAAGATTCCGGTGTGGGCAAAAATGACACCGAACATCACGCACATCGAAGACCCGAGCCGCGCCGCCCTCGCAGCGGGATGCAACGGCATCAGCGCAATCAACACGATCCGCAGCGTCATGGGTGTGAACCTTGAAACCCTGCGCCCGGAACCAACCGTCGAAGGCTATACCACGCCGGGCGGATACTCATCCAAAGCCGTTCGGCCCATCGCACTCCGCATGTGCATGGAGGTCGCCACGCTCATCGCGAATGAATTTCCCGGACGCACGCTATCCGGCATGGGCGGCATCGAATCCGGCACCGATGCGGCACAGTTCATCCTGCTCGGCAGCGACACGGTGCAGGTTTGCACCGGAGTCATGAAGGAAGGCTACGGATGCGTGAAACCGATGTGCGACGAGTTGCTTGGATTCATGGAAAAACATGGATTTGAGACCCTCGCCGACTTCAAAGGCGCAAGCTTGCCGTATTTCACCACGCACGCAGACCTCGTCCGCAGACAACGCGAACGCAAAGACGCCGAGGCGGAAGCCAAAGCGAAGAAGATGGTCAAAGCGGATGGTGAATGGACCGGTGATGATTTTGTTGCACAGTCGGACGCTCTCGCCAGAGGGTAGCCGCCGTGCTATGGTCCGTTCATGAAAGTATGCCCCCACTGGATCGGCGGAGAGCCGGTGTATCCGACCCACGGTGACACCTCACCGGTATTCAATCCTGCGATAGGCGAAATCATCGCCTCCGTTCCGATGGGCGATGGCAATGATGTCGCAGCTGCAGTAGCGGCCGCAAGCGAGGCATTCCCTGCCTGGGCGGCCACCCCGGCTGTGGATCGCGCGGCTGTCTTCTTTCGATACAAGGCACTGCTCGAACACGAATTCGAAGCGATTGCGACAATCATTTCAACCGAGCACGGCAAGACCCTAAGCGAGGCCCGTGGCGATTTGCGGCGGGGCATCCAAATGGTGGAATACGCCTGCGGTGCCCCGACGTTGCTCATGGGTGAGGCGCTGTCCGACATCGCACGCGGCATCGACTGCGAAGCGATCCGGCGCCCCGTGGGTGTCTGCGCCGGGATCGTCCCGTTCAACTTTCCTGCGATGGTCCCGCTCTGGATGTTCCCCCTCGCCATCGCGTGCGGAAATACATTTGTCCTGAAACCCAGCGAGAAGGTTCCCCTCACCGCGATGCGGTTGGCGGAGCTGCTAGATGAGGCAGGTCTTCCCGCAGGAGTCCTGAATCTGGTCCACGGCGGACGGGCTGTCGTGGACGCACTGCTTGAGCATCCGAATGTCCCGGCACTTTCGTTCGTCGGGTCCACTCCCGTCGCCAAAAAAATCTACGAAACCGGCACGCGCCTCGGCAAACGCGTGCAATCGGCGGGCGGCGCAAAAAATTTCATCCTGGTCATGCCGGACGCCATCGTCTCCGAATCCGTGCGCGGCCTGATGGAGGCGGCATTCGGATGCGCCGGCGAACGCTGCATGTCGGGATCGACCGTCATCGCGATCGGCGATGCCGCGAAATCCATCATTCCCGAGCTGGCGACGGCCGCACGCAACTTGCGCGTCGGGCCGGCATTTCGCGATCCGAATGCAGATATGGGTCCAGTCATTACCGCCCAACATCGCGACCGGGTAGTGAGCCTGATCGACCAAGGCGTCGGCGAAGGCGCAAAAGTCCTCGCGGACGGGCGCGGCGTGCGAGTGGATGGTGCGCCGAACGGATTTTATGTCGGGCCAACGATTTTGGATCATGTCGATTACAGCATGCCATTTGCAACGGAAGAGATTTTCGGACCGGTCCTGAACGTCATGCACGCCGACAATCTGGACGCGGCCATCGAGTCCGCCAACCGCTCAGCCTATGGAAACGGTGCTGCGATTTTCACAAGCTCCGGCCGGTCCGCCCGCGAGTTCAAGCTCCGCATCAACGCGGGCATGGTGGGGATCAACGTGGCCGTTCCCGCTCCGATGGCATTTTTCCCGTTCAGCGGATGGAATGATTCCTTCTTCGGTGACCTCCACATGCAGGGGCGTGAAGGCGTTGCATTTTACACCCGTCAAAAAGTGACGACGTCCCGCTGGTTCGCTCCGGGCGAAGAGGACGTGTGGGCGAAATAGTCGCGCGCTAGAATCCGAACGGATTCGGCGTGGGTGTCGGGAAAGGATCCGGTGTCGGGGTCGGCGATGGCTCCGGCGTGGGCGTCACATCGGGATCAGGGATAGGCCCCGGGCCCGGCGGCGGATTGGGGTTATTGCCACCTTCACCTGAGATTCCGGCATTGTCGTAGAATTCCGCATACGCGGCGATGGCGTCCGACGCCGACTTCGCGTTGTCGTTAAAGTTCTTCGTGTCGCCCTCCGCAAACCGGGCCGTCACCCTCGCGGTGCCCACGTAACCAAGCGACTCGTCCACGCTAGCATCCGGGTCGTCTCCCTCGGCTTCCACAACCACAGCATCCGCGCCACTCATCAGCGCAAACCCGACCATCCTGCGGGCAGCATCCACGTCGCTTCCTCCGCCGATATCCACATTGGAATCCTTCCTGCCACTGACTTGAAGCGACGCCGAGTCAATGGCTCCTCCGGTGCCAGCCGAAACGACATCACTTTCGCGACCACTGCCGTCGCTGGTCGCCGTAAAGTATTGCCCGGAAAAAAGGCCCGTCGTGTAGTATTGTTCCCCGGTATCAGGATCATCGAGCAACACAATCGAACTCGCCGTTCCTGATTCGATATCGACCACCAGATAGCCTCCTTGCGGATTTGGATAATTCACACTGCGACCCGTGCGGCTGAAATCCAAGCTGTATGAGATGACATCGGCAACCAATGCCGTAGTGCCGACCAGTAAGCTCAGCGCCACAATTGCAGTCGTCCGGACAAGTGTTCTGGGTTTCATCTTACCTACACCCCTACAACTCCAGCGCAGGATTGTCCAATCCGGATTTGCTACCGATCCAGCATTTGACTAGCTTTAGACAGCAACTGTGTTTGTGAAAGAGTTTAAATCGGAGTTGGGATGGGGCATCTGGCGAGGGAGTTGAGGTGGATAAGGAGTTTGCGCATGACGGCGGTGAGTGCGAGTTTGAAGGGTTTACC
>Ga0247836_1004427_pt1 | contig 17570 bp, 14 predicted proteins | sample LaCruzMarch2015__4_FD_187116 | JGI IMG/M metagenome (GOLD analysis project Ga0247836, IMG submission 187116) | Freshwater microbial communities from meromictic Lake La Cruz, Castile-La Mancha, Spain - LaCruzMarch2015_14m | ecosystem: Environmental > Aquatic > Freshwater > Lake | place: Spain... | reverse complement strand
CTCCGCATCCGCCTGCGCTTGCTCCTTAGCCGCGCACTCCTGCTCCTTCGCCGCTCGCTCGTGCTCAGCGTCCGCCCGCGCCTGCTCGACCTCCGCACGTAGATCGTCGAACTCGAGTTGGATGCTCTGCTGTTCGCGCAGATAATCCTGCCGCGCCTGGTAGGCATGGTAGGCGTGCTCTTTCTCGGAGAAAGCCTTCAGGGTGTTCATGGCTCGCCTCATCTCTTGGGTCTGCATCCAGGCCGGCAAGGCGTCCTCATCCAGACACTCCGCCTCGTTAAAGAACTTCAGCCAGCGCTGCTGCTCGGTTTCGACCGCGTCGGCGGCGAATGTGCTCAGTTCCAGCAGCCAGATACCGCCGTGGTCCAGAAAGACGCGACCGTGCAGGTCGCGCAACCGGAACTCATGGGCATACTCCGAGGCATCCGGCAACAGCGTCTGACCCAACAGCCAGATCGCATAGGTGGGGCGCAGCTTGCGGTAGCTCTCGCCCGCCTTGATCTGCGCGCTATAAAGGTCGGCCCAACCGTAGAGGATGCGCGCCGGCAGGTCGCGGTGATTGAGGAGTTGGATCTCGACCTGATACAACTGCCCGGTTGCGTCGCGGGCCTTGACGTCGACCACGGTGAGCTTGTCGTCGAGAAATTCTTTTTCGTTATAGGGATTCTGGATCTCCACCGCGGTAATGGGCCGGGGCAGCTCCGCACCGAGGATGGCGTTGAGGAAATGGATCAGCAAGTCACGATTGGACTCTGCCCCCAGCAGGGCCTTGAAGACGCAGTCAACCTTGGGATCGATGGGATGGCGCATGGTGGCAATGTAGGCAGCCGTCGCCGAGGCGACAAGGGGCGCGGTCCGGCAGCACCACGCCCGGCGGGATGCAGCGGCGGCGAGTTCTGGGGGAAAGTTTACTCAATTCAGGCGCCTTAGCCAGCCAAGAGATGAGTAAACTGCCCCTGGATCTCGGAACTCTCCGGAATGCTACAAAGCGAGACGTGATCCCATCCCCCGTTAACTGCCAGAGATCTTAGCCTGACCGCGCCTTGCCATTGCTAACTTGCTAAGTTCTTCAACGCTCATCTGAGGCCACAAATCGCGCTGCCACTCCGTGTAATCAAACGGTTCTCTACTTAGCAGGGCAATGAATTTCTCAGCCATGACCTCGCCTAGCGCATCAATCAGCGCTTTGACTCCCTGGACCCTAATCTCTGTATCAGTTAGTGCGTTCATCAATGATTGCTGCTAAACCTACGGGATTGATTGCTACAATTTGTGACTCGGTTGCCATTTTCTTGACTAACTTATCATCAGTTGTCATAAAATAACCTGCTTCACCTGCGATTGCTGATGCAACATGCAATGCATCTTTCGGCTTTACTCCTATTCTTACCAACTCATTTGCCTTGTCTATAATTTCGTCTGACTCATCAATGTAAGTGATCGAGTATTTACGCCACTCTTCAATCGCTAACCTCTTTTCCTTAAATGGATTTTGATCATTTTCAAGATCAAGCATATATGACCACACCAACTCAACTTCGCCCGCCTTAATCTTTCCTTGAACATACAATTTTGCTTCGGCCTCGAGGCGTACGCGGATGTGCTTCTGATCATCGAACGGCCGATTAAAAGCGCATACATCCAAATATATTCGCATCAAACAACCCATTGTTTCGCAAATTAGCTATGGAGACGTGACGCCTAACGAATTCCGGGGACGAATTCCGGGGACAGTTTACTCAATTCGGTATCTGTAGCCAGCGGGGAGATAAGTAAACTGCCCCTGGAACTCAGAACTCTCCGGAATGCTACAAAGCGAGACCTGACACCATCCCCCTTTATTAGACAACTACTGGCAGAAGTCTGAAAACTTTTCTTCTTGATATCAATTTGTTAGGCGATATTCTCATAATCGACGTTTTGAAATGGGTCTTCCTCACCGCGTAAATTCTGCCAATCAAAATCGTACCGTAGCGCCATTGACCAGTTTTGGGGGAAACGGACCCGGAAAAAACTGCCAATACCGCTTTTCATCCCATCGGCCGGCCAATCTAAAGCAATAAGTGTAGGTCCCGGAGAAAAATCGTTTGTTTCAAACTGTGCAGACAGAAGAACAAGTAGACCACAAATCGCTTCTATTAAGCGCTCGAAAGTGGCATTAGGAAATTCTGTATGACGGTCGTGCTTGGTAGCGTTGTATGCTTTATACCAAGGTAACGAGCCGTGATTTGCCCAAGCCGCAAATGGAACCCACATTTCTCTTGATCCGCTCCAAGTGGGTACTTTCACTGCGTATGCCGACAGGAAGTGTGTTTTATCAATCTTTTTATAGTCTCCCATGTTCCAATCGCCAGCTCTAGCATAACCGTTCTCCTGGAGGATAGCCTTGCAGTTTGCCTCTACTTCAATACAAGTCCGAATCAGAAGGGAATGTATTCTGTAGGAATAGCACGAAAGGTTGTTATCCGCAGGTTCAATAAAATCAAATAGCTCTTGTAGATCTTTTTGAAGGATTAGAAAAGCACGAACATAGTGTTCTGGTGCTGTTGCATATTTTGGGTGAATCATGTACTCCGATCGTCCGCCTTCGGTGTAGCTTCCATCAACAAACTGGCGGCAGTTTCTTCGATATGGTCTATTGATAGGCACTTGCCACGGTTCCTTTTTCGACTAACGTGTTCGACATTGGATTAGGATGCAAATACTCAAGCTAGCATTAGGATTCTAGTGCTCTAGGTTGCGTCAGGATGTTAGTGGTCTTGACTGCACTCAGTCTATCCCCCAAGTATCCTACCGCACCCGCGCCCCGCCGCCAAGAGGGTTTCTAGTCGATTTGTGTCCGCCACCTGGGCCTTGCGCTGGATCATCGTGCCGGCCAGCGCTGGTCATTCGTCGTTCAAGGCTTCAATCCTTGGTCTGCCGATCCAAGGCTGAAGCCTTGGACTCCAGTCGGCTGACGGCTCGGCTGGCCGAAACTTTGATCACGGCCTCGCGCCGCATGGGGGCCGCGCAATCGTTGCGGTGTGGGCGATCTGCCGCGGCGCAATATGGTCGCCGTCGGCATCGGCGCCGGTCCGCCAGATCCTGGGGGACGCCCTCTTGCGCCCTACGCCGAGAACCGGTCGATCAGCACCCCGTGCCGCAGGCCCCGGTCGCTGACGGCGAGACGTTCCTGCGCAAGCTTCGCCATCAGGGTCCGCACGATACAGGCGCCGGCCAGGATCACGTCGGCACGGCCCGGCTGTAGTCCGGGGATGGCGCGGCGCGCCTCCGACGCCAGGCTGGCATAGAGCACAATCTGGCGCTCGACCTCGGCGGCGGTCAGGATGGCCCCCTGGATCAGGTCCGGATCGTACCGCGTCAGACCGAGACTGACCGCGGCCAGGTTGGTCACAGCGCCGCCCATACCGACCAGAGCGTCCGGCGCGGCCGCCCCATCCAGCCGGCTCAGATCATGGGCGATGGCCGCCCGCGCCGCATCCAGGCTTTCCCGTCCGACGACCCCATCCAACCCGAACTGTTCGGTGAAGCGGACCGCACCGACGTCCACACTGAAGCGCTCCAGCACCTGGCCGGCCTTACCGATGGTGATCTGCGTACTGCCGCCGCCGGTGTCGAAGACCGTGACCGCACCCTCCGGTAACCCGACCCCGGCCTGCACCGCGAGATAGTCGAGACGCCCCTCCTGCGCACCGTCGATGACCTCGATGGTCACCCCGCATTGCGCCCGCACGGCAGCGATAAAGGCGCCGCTGTTGCGGGCATTGCGCATCCCCATGGTGCCCAGGGCGACGATCTGCGATACACCCGCCGCCCGCGCATCCGCCGCCATGTCGCGGATGGCGAGCAGCGTGCGTTCCCAGGCCGTCGGCGCGATCTCGCCGGACTCCCGCAGCCCCTCTCCCAGTCGCGTCACCTCGGCGCGGTCCAGCACCCGCAGCCAGCGGCCCGCGGCATCACGTTCACCGATGTGGAACTTGACCGAGTTGGTTCCCAGATCGATCACCGCATAGCGTCGCCGCGTGTCCATCGGACTAGCCCGCGACCGGCGCGCGCAGCAGCGTCGCGTGGTGCTCCAGCGCCCACCGGGTCTTGGTCTGCTGCTCCAGATCGTGCTCGGCGCCGATCTCGGCGAGAAATGCCATGAAGCCCGCGATGGCCACCGCGGCCTGAACCACCGGTGCCTTGATCGACAGCTCCATCAGGCGCGCCCCGTCCTGGCGTTTCCAAAGCTCCGCGGTGATCGGCCAGGGGCAGGCCGCGTCCTCGAACTTCCAGCGATGCGCCTGTAATGGACCCATGACGCGCAACGTATCGTAGTCGATGTGCTGCTGACCGATCGCCGACAGAAAGTCCTCCTGGTCTTTCGTAAAGAGCTTGCCGACCGGCTGCTCCCCGGCCACCACCTGCTTGATCAGTCCCTTGGCCACCGGCATGGTGAGCGAGGCGGACTTGGTCACCCCGGACTCGCTCGCATCCGCCTCGAGTTTGAAGCCGTCGAACGCGCGCCAGGTCGCCGACACCTCGGTGGGTACCACCGGACGAAACTTGACCGTGCTGTCGTGCTCATCGCCGACGATGCGCCGGGCCCGCGCGATCATCCCCGCCTTAAACAGATCCAGATCAGGGGTATCGAAAAAATAGATGTAACGCTCCTCATCGTTGTCGACCGTCAAGTTGAAACGGGTCAGAGCCTCCTCGACCTGATGATCCGCAACGGTGGCCTTGATCTCGATGGCATCGACACCCGCCACCTGGCGGCTGAAGTGATCACGGGTGGCGGCGCCTCGCTCAACGACGGTTTTGGTGCTGGATTTCATGGCACGCGGACTCCTCAGTGAAGAATAGTGATGACAAACACAATAGGAACGCGGGGCGACATGGGGCGAAGCCGGCGCGTGGGTCTATCCTACTGCTGAATCCCGGCTGTGGTTCAACCGTACTGCACGGTAGTGCATAATTCGCCGGAGAAACAGCCGACAGCCGGCTTTACCCTTCTCCGGGGCCTGATCCATCAGGTCCCCTCGTCAGACGGCCGCGCGGCCGATCGGCTAGCGATCCGCGCTGAGATACGCAGTGGTCAGTGCCAATCTGGCCCACTTCACCGGACAGGAACCGAGCGCAACACTGGGCCACCGACTGGACACCCTGCTCTGCGCCGAACTGACCGCGCTGGTGGAGCACTTGGTCAGACAGCCCCGCCAGGACGAAAGCAACCCGGTGGCGCTGTCCCTACCCGCGCCCGGCGGACATGGTCTGAATCATTACGAGATGACCCTGCACCGCAGCCCTCCCTGGTTGGTCCTGGAGTTGGAACCCGCTTGCGCGGTGAGCGATCAGGGGCTGATCGGCTTCTACCAGAGTCTCGGCCGGACCATGGACCAGCTTCACAACATCGACGATGTCGATGCCCTGTGTCGACTGGCGGTGAGGGAACTGCGCAAACTCACAGGCTACGACCGGGTCATGGTGTATCGCTTCGACAGCGACGCCCACGGCCAGGTAATCGCCGAGGAACAGGCCCCCGGCCAGGATCCTTACCTGGGGCTGCACTATCCGGCCGGCGACATCCCGCGTCAGGCCCGCCAGCTTTATTTCCGCAACCGCCTGCGTCTGATCGCCGATGTGGATTACCGGTCGGTGCCACGACCGTGTCATTGATCATCGAAGACCGCCTGTGGGGGATGCTCGCCTGCCATCACCGGACCCCAAGGCAGGCCTCCGCCCGCGTGCGCGCGGCCAGCGAACAGGGCGCGGTCAATCTCTCGGCCTGCCAGTTGGCCTATCCCGGTCTTGTCGACGCTGTTCTCGCACAACTCGAAGCGGCCGGGATCGCCCCGTCGCGACTCTGCATTGAGGTCACCGAGACCCAAATCATGGAGCATCCGGAGCAAGCCGGCGCCGTCTTGACCGAGTTGGCCGCGGCGGGGATCACCATCGCCATCGACGACTTCGGCGTCGGCTTCTCGTCGCTCGCCTACGCCCGTAACCTGCCGGCACGTATTCTCAAGATCGACCGCAGTTTCGTCGGCGGACTACCCGACAACCCGCGTGACCTGGCCGTGGTGTCGTCCACCGTGCGTCTTGCCCACGACCTCGGCATGCGCACCGTCGGCGAGGGCGTCGAAACCCATGCGCAGCTCGCGTGCCTGCGGGAGCTGGGATGCGACTCGGTGCAGGGTTATCTGCTGGGACGTCCTATCCCCGCGGGGCCGACCCTAGACGGATTCCTCACCCACGGAGCGAGCGCGGGTGAGTATAGCTTTCGGACGTGATAACCGGACGTAGGCGCGGGTGTCAAACCCGCCCCTACACGATCAGGTGCGAACGCTATAGGTAACGGCCAAGAACAAGCCTAACGCCCCCGAGCGAACAGCCGGTCCAGTTCCCCGTGGCCGATCTGGACCCAGGTCGGACGCCCATGGCTGCATTGATCGGCACGCTCCACCCGCTCCATGGCGCGCAGCAGAGCATTCTGCTCATCCAGGGTCAGGCGCCGGTTGGCGCGCACCGCACCGTGACAGGCCATGGTCGACAGGACCTGATTGACCGCCGCGGTCACCCGATCGGACGCCCCGTGCACCGCCAGATCGGATAGCAGATCGCGCACCAGACGCTCCAGGTCGGCATCACGCAGCAGCGCCGGAACCTCGCGGACCGCCAGGGTGCCCGGACCCAGCCGATCGATCACCAACCCCAGACGCTCCAGAAATTCGCGCTGCGCCTCCAGCAGATCGGCCTCGCGCGGGCTGACCTGCACACTGACGGGCACCAGCAGCGGCTGGCGAACAATAGGACCGGTACCCCAGGCGTCCTTGAGCCGTTCGTAGCCGATGCGCTCATGGGCGGCATGGATGTCGACGATGATCAAACCCTGGGTGTTCTGGGCCAGCAGGTAGACACCGTTGAGTTGCGCCAGGGCGAAACCCAGCGGCGGGCTGTCGGCCGCCCCCGCGTTCGGCAGCGGTGCCGCTGCCGGACCCGTGGGCCATATCTCCGGACACTGGAACGCGAGCCCCGCGGCATAGTGCGCCGCCGACCCCTCGGCCACCCGCAACCCCAGGTGTCCGGTGCGCAATGGCGCGGATGCGTCCGGCGGCGGTGCGATCCGCGAATCGTCCATAGGCGCCGCGACCGCGGGCAGCATGACCGACCCCAAGGATCCCGCCGCCAAGCGCCGCTGCAACCCGCGATAGATGAAATCGTGGACCTGGCGCCCCTCGCGAAAGCGCACCTCGTGCTTGGCCGGGTGGACATTCACATCCACCAGCCGCGGCGGCAGCGCGAGAAACAGGACGAAGGCTGGATGCCGGCTGTGATGGAGCACGTCACTGAACGCCTGGCGCACCGCATGGGTGACCAGCTTGTCGCGAACCATACGGCCGTTGACATAAAAGAACTGCTGATCCGGTTGACCACGGGAGAACGCCGGCCGCAAGACCCAGCCGGAAAGACGCAAGTCTACCGCCTGTTCATCCACCCACAGGGCCTGCTCGCCGAAGCCCGCACCGAGAATGGCATCCAGACGCCCGCGCACCAGCGCCGGGTCCTCGCCCGCGGCGGGCAGTTCCAACACCGTGCGGCCGTTATGACGTAGCGTGAAACCCACCTCCCGGCGGACCAGTGCGATGCGGCGCACGACCTGGTCCAGGTGGCCGAATTCGGTCTTGTCGGTGCGCAGAAACTTGCGCCGCGCCGGGGTGTTGTAGAAGAGGTCGCGCACGTCCACCGTGGTCCCCGGCGGGTGGGCGGCCGGACGGGGGGCCGCGGGTTCCCCATCCGTACCTACCGTCACCTCGTGCGCACTCCCCTCCCCCCGCGCCCGTGAGATCAGCGTCAGCCGGCTCACCGAGGCAATGCTCGGCAGGGCCTCGCCCCGGAACCCCAGGGTGGCCACCGCTTCCAGATCGTGCAGGTCGGACAGCTTGCTGGTGGCGTGTCGCGACAGAGCCAGGGCCAGTTGCTCGGGCGGGATACCGCGGCCGTCATCGCGCACCCGCAGGCGCTTGATGCCGCCCTGCTCCACGTCGATCTCCACCCGGGTGCAGCCGGCGTCCAGGCTGTTCTCCAGCAACTCCTTCACCACCGAGGCCGGACGCTCCACCACCTCACCGGCGGCGATCTGATTGATCAGATGATTCGGCAGGACGCGAATGCCGGGGTCAGCCGTCACCCGGACTCCCCCCAGGGATGGCCAACACCTGACCCACGCGAATGACGTCGCCGTCCAGGTTGTTGGCTGAGCGCAGTGCCGACAGACTCACCCCATAGCGCTTGGCGATCACGGCCAGCGTATCACCGGCCGCGATGGCATGTTGACGGCCGCCGGGGGCACTCGCCGGGGCTGCCGCGCCGCCGGCCAAGGCGTCCGCAGCGGCCTGCTGGGCTGCCTCCTTGTTCGAACCGCGCACCAGACTGCGTGGCCGGTACTTGTTGAAATACTGCTTGATCCCCGCCAGGATGGCCTGGGCCAGGCGTTGCTGGTTGGCGGCGTTGAGCAGCCGCGCCTCCTCGGCCGGATTGGTGATGAAGGCCGTCTCCACCAACATGGACGGGACATCCGGCGACTTGAGTACCATGAACCCGGCCTTCTGGACCTCCCCTCTGTGCGTGGCGCCGAGCCGGCTGAGATTGCTCAGCACCGCCCGGGCGGCGTCCGCGCTGTGTTCCAGCGTCGCATTCTGAGCCATGTCCAGCAACACGCCGGCCAGCACGTCGTCACTCGCCCCCAGATCGACCCCGCCGATCAAATCAGCGCTGTTCTCTTTATCAGCCAACCACTTGGCCGCCTCGCTGGTGGCGCCGCCGCGGGACAGGGTAAAGACCGAAGACCCCCGCACCTTGGGGTCGGTGAAGGCATCCGCATGGATCGAGACGAAGATGTCCGCCTCATGCTTGCGCGCCTTGCGCATCCGTTGGCGCAGCGGCACGAACACATCGCTGTCGCGGATCATCACCGGCCGCATCCCCGGCTCCTTGTCCACCAGGGCGGCGAGGCGCCGGGCGATGGCCAGGGTCACGTCCTTCTCGCGCGTCCCGCGGGCGCCGATGGCGCCTGGGTCGGCACCGCCGTGGCCGGCGTCGATCGCCACCACCAGATCGCGCGTCGGGCTCGCCCGGCTGCCGGCCGCCGGGCGGGACGGGGCAGCCGCACGCGCCGCGCCGCCGCCCTTGGCCGGGCCCTTCGGGATCAGGTCCACCACCAGCCGATGTCCGTGGCCCGCGTCCGGCGCCATCGGAAAACTCTTCGCCCGCACCGGCTGCTTGAGGTCGAGGACGATCCGCAAGTCATTCCCCTCGCGCACCCCGCTGCGCAGACCGATGAGCACCGGGTCATCCGCGCCGGCCTGGGGCGCCTGACCGGTCAGTTCGGCATCCGCGATGTCGATCACCAGCCGATCCGGACCCGCCAGGGGAAAAATCTTGTGGGTGACGGGCGCGCTCAGATCCAGCACCAGCCGCGTCTCGCCGGCGGCCGGGGTAATGCGCACGCCCTGCACCGCCACCGGCCCAGCCGGCGCGGAGAACGGCAAGATGGCGAGGAGCGCGGATAGCACGATGATGAGCAGGAGCTTCACGGTGTAGACCCTGTTTGGAGTGCGATTTCCAGGGAGACAGCACTCTGAATATAGCACGGTCAGGAAACTATTCCGAATATGAATCTGTATATTAGACAGCTTTCCTCACAACTGATCTGGCTGATCTAGCTCCCACGCTCCAGCGTGGGAGCAAGTGGCGACGCTCCGGCGTCGCGTGACGCCACCGGCCGCTGGAGCGGCCGGACGGCATTCCCACGCTGGAGCGTGGGAACGAGAAATAAATGGGATTCGACGGAACGCGCCTAAACCCCATCGATCGCCGCCGCCAGGGTCTTGACCGCCAGGATATCGAGGCCCTCCACTCCTTCCTTGGGCACATTACCGGCCGGCACGATGGCGCGCCGGATGCCGTGCTTGACCGCCTCGCGCAGGCGGTCCGGACCATTGGGGACGGGTCGCACCTCCCCGGACAGGCCCACCTCGCCGAAAGCCACCAGATCGAGCGGCAGGGGACGGTCGCGATAACTCGACAGCACCGCCAGCAGCACCGGCAAATCCGCCGCCGTCTCGCCGATGCGCACCCCGCCTACCACATTGACGAAGACATCCTGGTTGAACATCGCCACCCCGCCGTGGCGGTGCAGCACCGCCAGCAACATCGACAGCCGGTTCTGATCCAGCCCCAGGGCGACCCGCCTGGGGTTGGCGAGCGGACTCTCGTCCACCAGCGCCTGCACCTCGATCAGCAGCGGCCGGGTACCCTCCCGGGTCACCATCACCAGACTGCCGGGCACCGGCTGATCGTGACGCGCGAGAAAAATGGCCGAGGGGTTCTTGACCTCCCGCAGACCGCGGTCGCCCATGGCAAAGACACCCAACTCGTTCACCGCCCCGAAGCGGTTCTTGATCGCCCGCACCAGCCGGAAGGTCCCGCCCGACTCGCCCTCGAAATAGAGCACCGTATCGACCATATGCTCCAGCACCCGCGGACCGGCCAGCGCCCCCTCCTTGGTGACATGACCCACCAGGAACACCGCCGTATCGGCGCGCTTGGCGAAGCGGACCAACTGCGCCGCGGTCTCGCGCACCTGACTGACTGAGCCGGGCGCCGATTGCAGCAGATCGGTATAGAGGGTTTGGATCGAGTCCACCACCATCACCCGCGGCGGATCGCGTTCCGCCAGCGCCAGCACCCGCTCCACGCAAGTCTCGGCGAGCAGCCGGATGCCCGCGCCCACCACCCCCAGACGACGGGCGCGCAGCCCGATCTGTTGCGGGGACTCCTCGCCGCTGACATAGAGCACCGGATGCTCAGCCCCCAGCGATTCGCACGCCTGCAGCAGCAGGGTCGACTTGCCGATCCCCGGATCGCCGCCCAGCAGCACCACCGAGCCGATCACCAGCCCACCACCCAACACCCGGTCCAGTTCACCGATGCCCGTGCTGGTGCGCACCCGCTCCTCCGGGCGCAGATCCGCCAGCGTATGGATCACCGACTCGGTCGGCCCGGCCGCGGCGAACCCGCCGCCCCGCCCTCCTGCGCGGGACTGGCCCGCGGGCGGGCGGGCCACCTCCTCCAGCGTATTCCAGGCCCCGCAGTCCGCACACTGCCCGCTCCATTTCGGCTGCGCGGCGCCGCAGGCGTTACAGACATAGGCGGCGCGCGGTCTTTGGGGGTTGGTAGCCATGGGACGCAATCGGCTCAGTCACTGAAGATGCCGTCGGCGCGCTGCGCCGTGGCCGCGGCCAGCAGCCAGCGGTCGAGCTGACCGGGGTCCCGGCAGGCGCCGACACGCACCCTGGTGTCCTCGTCCACCGGGATGCCGCGTCCGGCGAGCAGATTGAGGACGGCTTGGGCGAGTCCGTCGGCACGGCCCTCGGTGCGTACCGCCTCCAGATCCGCGTAGCCGGAGCGCTGTAGGAGGTTGCGCAGCGTCGCCCGGTCGCCGGCCGCCCGGTCGAAAAGCGCATCGACCGGAACCGGGTTGCGCAGGATGCCGGGCGCCAGAAGATCCTCCCCCGGGAGCGCGACGCGCATCGGCTGCCCGGCGGCGTAGACCTCGACCCGCCGCGGACCGGTGAGCCGCGCAACCCAGACCAGCCGGGTGCCGTGGCCGATCAGCTCGGCGATCTTGGTCTGGAGATCGGCCTCGTCCTGACCTGACGCGGCATACTCCAGTGCCAGCGGCGGCACCGACTCGATCCAGCCCCGGCCGGCGGCGGGCTGGGGGCCGACCGCCACGTCCGGGGCGCGCAGCATCCCGGGCTCCGGCGAAAAGCCCGCATCGATGCCGGCCCATTCGACGTCCGGGTCGCTGTCGAGCACCGTCGCGCCCCTCAGGTTGCCGGTGGCATGCACCGGGCCGGCGGGGGCGCAATAGAGCGGGTGTCCCGCCGAGAGCTCGTAGCGGTCCCCATCGCGCAATTGGTCGGCGCGGAAGGGACCGGAGTCGGGTCTGGGGTTGCGCGGAGAGTGACTAGGGCTCATCGTTGGGTCCTCGGTGATCGATACCGGACGATTTCGGCCGGCTTCCTGATAGAGCGTTCGCACCTGATATCCAGACAGATTCTCGTGTAGGGGCGGGTTTGAAACCCGCCCCTAGGTCAGGCAATCACGTCCGAAGGTTATACCCTCGGAAGCAGGGATCGCGAGGTCAAGATGCCGATGGTCTTCTTTGCCAGGCCGACCGCGCCCGACCGGCTGCGGCGCTTTGCGGAGTAACAGGTCAGCCCTCGGTCAGTTCCAGCCGCCGTTCGATGCGCTCAACCCGGCGCCGCAGTCCGTCCAGGTCGGACTTGCCCGAGTCAACCGCCGTCGTCAGGGCGCCGACTCGCTGCCCGAGCGTGCCAAAGTGCAGTTCGATACTCCTGAGTCGTTCGCCGTGGTCGGTCTGGGTTGCGCGGATCGCGCGCAGGTGCTCAAGGACCAGGCTTTCGATGTCGGCGGTCATGGTGGGTTCTTCGGGTCCTGGCTGTGATGATGGTGACAACCGGCGCAACCGTTGTCAATCAAGCAGCACCCGCCGTTGTCGTGACGCCACACTGGCGCCGATGCGGTAGATGTCAAGGCAGTTGTCGCAGAGGTCATGCAGCAGTTGGCTGTGTCTGTCGCTCCGCTTTGAGGGGTTTTCCGGGGTTGAGGAAGACCGTTGTAACGGGCTCCCAGTTACGCGTTGCGCCGCTCCAGCGTTCGGGATGCTGGGGCCTGATAGCGGCTTCCAGGGTCAAGCGCCTTCCGGGGTCAGGTCTTGAGTTATGCCAAGGCACAAGTTAAGACCTAACCCCATCCCGTTGTGGCCCCATCCCTTTGACCCCATCCCTTGCAAGACCTGAGCCCATCCCTTGCATGATGCCCGGCCCGTCGGGCGGACCTCAGTCCCCCGCCGCAACCTTGACGGCATCGAGCGCAAGGGCTGCCGGGAGGATCAGCAGATCCAAATTTGAGTGGCTGCCGCCAACAGCGTGCCGGCCGCGAGGCTGATGGTGGATGCGCGGCGCTTATCCACTACAAAACCGGCTCCGCTTTAGGGTGGATAAGGCGCGCCGCTCGGTGTCAGGGACCCAACACAGCAGTCGCGCGCGCCGTATCCACCAGGGGCCGCGCGATGCCACCCAAATTTGGAATTGCTGCGGGCGGATGTTACCAGTTGACATCCTGCGCAACGAGGCCGAGCCCCGGCGCCGGCGCGGCCGTGGTGGCGATGCGTATACCGCTCCGGGTCCGCGCCAAGTCCCCGCTAGCGGCTCGGCCAGCCGCTCAAATCGAGCACCCGCGGCCTCGGCGGCAGCCGTGCCTGGCGGGCGGCATTCGGCGGGTACCGACGCAACAGGAGATCAATGGTCGCGGCCCCTCTGGTCGAATCCAGCCGCCGGATCAGATCTTGATCGCCATAGCCGGGGATCAAGTTCACCCCGGCCCGGGCGGCAAACCAGACTGGATGGGACGACTGGCTGCTGTAGTACCAGGTCGCGGTGCGCCAGTATTCCGCGTAGCTCTGACCGAGCACCGATGAGTGCCGATCGCGTCGCAAGGCGAAGTCCCCGATCTGCGGGACTTGAGACTCCGTATACCAGCCGTGCTCGCGCAGCCCGTAAAGCGCAGGCCGGTGCCGTCCGGGGGTGTCGAAGTCCCCCTCCGCGTGCAGGCCCTCCACGATCTTCGCCAGCCCGAAGTGCTGTCGATGCGCCCAGGTTTCGCCCGAATTGAGTGTGATCACCAAGTCCGGCTGGGCGTCGCGCGCCGCAATCTTGAGCCGGGCGGCGAGCAGGCGACGGTCCCAGTTGACCACACCGTTATCCCAACTGTCTTCAAAATCCGATCGGGCCAGGGAGGAGAGGAAGTAAACAGTCGTCACCCCGTGCAGGGCCATACTACCGAGAAACTCACCGCGCCGCTGTGTTGCCAGGTCCAGGTTCGTGGGGATCTCCCGCACCCGCGGACCGGCGGGAGGCGTCGTCAGCCAGACGCCGGGCGCCGGATCCTCCTCGATCAGGATATCGTCATCGAATCGCGGATCGAAATCCGGCCGCAGCCCCTGGACGACGCCTCCATGCTCCCCGTTGGTCACCAGGGCAATGCTTATCCGCCAGCCGCGCTCCCGGAAGCGGCCCAGATTGAACAGCGTCTCGTCATCCGGGTGCGCCGTAATCAGCAGGACGTTTGGAATCCGCGGTGGAATCGGGCCGGCCGCACCGGCTAGGACGACCGGATTGGCCACAGCCAGGATCGTCAGAAGCATCAGGAATCGGCAAGCTCTATTCATTGTGCTCGGCCTCGGGATGAGTAAAGAACGCTTAACTCGGCCATGCCGCCTGGTTCGGGCGGCCGCCGTGGCCAGAGTAGTATCCTTGACGACGAAAATCTGTCGCCGATGCGTCAAAATCAGTTCAACCAGGATGGCAAGGGCGTGGCCGGCGCGTCAAGCGCCCAGCCTTCGGCCCTGGTAGATGTCAAGGCAGTTGTCGCACAGGTCACGCGGCAGTTGGCTGTGTCTGTCGCTCCGCTTTGCGGGGTTTGCCGGGGTTGAGGAAGACCGTCGTAACGGGCTCCCAGTGACGCGTTGCGCCGCTCCAGCGTTCGGGATGCTGGGCCTTGACGGACTGATAGAGCGCGTGGCGTCGGGCCAGCAGGTCGATGTCCTCCCCACGATGGCGTTGGTCGGGGGTGACGAACTTCAGGCTGCTATGGCGGTGTTCGGTGTCGTACCAGCGCGCGAATTGCTGCGACCAGAGACGTGTCTACTCCAAGTCCTCGAAGGGCTGGTCGGGGGAGTCTGGGTGGCCCTTGAGGGTACTGAATAAGGACTCGGAGTACGGGTTGTCGTTACTCACCGCGGGCCGACTGAAGGACGGCGACGCCCAGGCGTTGCAGGGTGGCGAGCATCGTGCCGCCCTTCATGGGCGAACCGTTGTCGGAATGCAGGACCAAGGCTTTGCCGCGCACACCCTCGCGCAGATGGGCCTTGCGGAAGTTGGTTCAGGTCTTGCGCTTTTCCTGGCAGGAGGCAAAAGGCAAGACCTGACCCCATCCCCTCCTTGACCCCATCCCCTCCTTAAGCGAAGGCCGCTACAGGAACGGGGCGAATAACTGCCAACGCCTTTCGATGCGCCTTGACTCTCTCGATCTCGTGCATGGTGGCTGCGGTAAAATACGACTCCCCGCAGTTACCGCAAGAAATTGACGGAATGCCTTCAATAACAAGTAATTTGTCACCCTTCCCAAAGCTTCGCGTCACAAGGCGGTGGTGGAGGTTTGAACTTCCGCAGTAAGCGCAATTGTTAGATGACGTAGACTGTGATGAAGATGAGTTCGCCACTGAAGCCGATCTTGACGACAGCTTCTGCTTCATAGTCTGCGATGCTTCTTCCGTTGACGAGGTGCTTCGTTTCATCTGTTTCTCCGTCATGTTGTCGTTCGACAATTTAGCCAGTGAGGACAATGCTTTCTAGGTCAAGGATTGTCAGGTCATCGTCTTCGAGTTCATCTGCCGCGTGATGCGATACGACGTAGTTCTTTAACCGAACTAGCTGGCGAAGGATGCTGATCGTGGTCACAAGTTGCGTTTAGCGCCTCCTAGTCTTGGCGGCTAATGTTCAAGCTGACCGAGAGACAACGGCCGGGTGATATTTAACGCAAAGGTTAAGCGGCCCCGCTGGCACGCCGTTGCAGAAGGAGCCCCGCGCCGTCTGCGGGGTCCGCTCTTTAACCGATTGTTAGGCGATTCTTTCATTCAGTCTGAAGCTGTTCGAGAATAACGTGGTCTGTCCCAGTTATCTCGTTGCATGCTTTAATTACCTTATCTTCGTCACTTGGGCACTGCAATGCCTTGGTAGCGCACGGTATTGACTGTGCCGTCTGCGTCCGTCTTATAGGGCAAACCGTCTACCTTGCCAATGTATAGAGTGGTTCGACTGGCGGGTGAACCCTCCACCGTTGCGTTATAACGAAACACCGTCGTTTCCACGCCGTCAAGCGTTTCCGAACCGTCTTCCTGACAATCGCTGAGCTTGATGCTGCCGTCTTTTAACATGCCGATGGCAACATTTTCAGCATGATCCATATTCGGGCCTTGTTGCCATTGGTCACTCACTTTCATGAAATACTGCCCATCGACTTTAATGGCTTCCAATTTCAAGCCGTCACTTTCCGTTATGCTATGCCACGCAGGTTGGGCAAGTTTAGCTTCATTGGCTTTAAGCACAGGTTCACAAGCCGCCTCCAAGGTGTCTGTGACGGGTGAACCAGCAGCAGGTAGATTGCCCGCTGCCTGACGTAACAAGGTTTCCAAAGTCAGAAGGTCATCATCTTTAAATTCGCCACCCATTCGGCTAATGCTCAACACAGTTTGACCTTGACGCATGGAAACCTTTTCCACTTCCCGCCCTCTGCGGAGACTGTTGGCTTCATCGCCTAGACCGTCGATTGCCGTCTTGCCTGAGAATAAGCTCTTAAAGCCCTGTTCGGCGGCATCTTCATCGTGGTAATCGATCCGCGTGACGCGAACCGAAAATCCACGTATTTCATAATCACAAAATTCCGCTGTGTCAGTGGTCTTTTTTACAGCCTGCCCGAAGGCACTCTGGATGTCTGCGGCACTGATCAAGGCGCAGACTGACGATGGCTCTGCGGCATACACGGGCATTAAGGTGGAAAGGCATAATGCGGGCGTCAAAAAAGATTGTTTCATGGCGTAATCCTTGGAGTTGGGAGTCATTGCCGAATCAGTTCCACCCGACGGTTACGGGCGCGGCCTTAAGATTCATGAAGATACATGGGCGGGTGGAGCCAAAAAAATACGCTCAATGCATCAGCACATTGACACGGTGCCGCCCCGATAGCCAACCTTTTAGAAGCGATACGATGGCCCCAATTAGTACAACACCAATGCCACTAAGAAACCACTCCGCATTACTTTTCAGCCATTCCAACACCTGACTAATACCCCTGGAAAAACCCTTCATCTGGCTAGCCTGGACAGCAGACCCTAAGCATTGCCGCATGGCGAATGCCACTGGCGCAACCTAGATTTCGGCAGACGAACTACCCCATAACTCGTCGCCTTTTTAGGATTGGATCAGGATTTTTTCAGAGTGTCAAGCGCTTGCGCGCAGTTCCTCGCTGCACCGTTCGTGCGATATGAGGAAAGATTGCCTCATATCCCACGAACGGATCGAAGGTACACCGCATAAACCGGGGGATGCCCGCGCGGTTCTCACAAGAGAACAGGAGAAAATACAATCGTATGAAATGGGAGTGCAAATACCATGTGGTGTTTATCCCGAAGTGCCGACGCAAGACCCTGTATGAGCAGTTGCGCCGACATCTCGGCGAGGTGTTCCGTAACCTTGCGGAGCCGAAGGAGAGCCGCATCCTGGAAGGGCACTTGATGCCCGACCATGTGCATATGCTGATCGCAATTCCGCCGAAGTACGCGGTGTCGCAGGTGATCGGCTACATCAAGGGCAAGAGCGCGATCTATCTTGCTCGGGTGTACGGCGAACGCAAGCGCAACTTCGTCGGGCAGCACTTCT